>ERZ1034401.191-NODE-191-length-11671-cov-3.569904_pt1 | contig 11671 bp, 12 predicted proteins | sample MGYA00520601_ERZ1034401 | MGnify/ENA primary metagenome ERZ1034401 (study PRJEB33736, sample SAMEA104288476) | Azolla filiculoides | biome: Urban; feature: water surface; material: ditch water | place: Netherlands | collected 2014 ... | reverse complement strand
CTGCGGCAAAGCGGCCGGCCAGCAACCCGATGCTGGCGCTCTCCACATAGCCCTCGCAGCCTGTGATCTGGCCTGCGAATCGCAGCCCCGGCCGCGACTTCAACGTCAGGCTCGGATCGAGCAGCACCGGGGAATTGATGTAGGTGTTGCGATGCAGTCCGCCGAGCCGCGCGAACTCGGCCCGCTCCAGGCCCGGAATCATGCGGAAGATGCGCGCCTGCTCGCCATATTTGAGCTTGGTCTGGAAGCCGACGAGAACGAAGAGGCCGGCGACCAGTTCGAACAGGCCGGCGGCATAGGCGAGCAGGGTCGCAGCCGGCAGGCCGGCGCCGGTGATCATGCCGGCAGTGCCAGACGGATCGGTCAGCTTGCCGAAGCCGGACAGGATGAAGATGAAGGACAGAAGGATGCGGGCGACAACAAGAAGGGTGTTGTTGGTGCTGGACATGAGGGAACTCCTTTGAATGGATGATGCTGAAACCCGGGCGAGGTGGGCTTCAGAAAGCTGTCCTCTAGATGCCTGTTTTTATCGTCATGCGATAGGTTGACGATAATTGACTGATCGTTCACAAAAACGAAACGATTGGCCTGTGCGTCCGCCCTTTGGGCGCTCTTCGCCTCCCGACCATACACCAGAAATGACGCAGTTGCCGTGCGGATGACGGGCGCAGCCGATCAGGCTGGGAACGGATCTGCTTCAGGCGCTGTTTGCCGCTGACAGTCGGAAACGGGGAAAAATGAACAGGCCGACGATTGTGCCGCCGTCATTGCCGTCGAAGCCGCCGGACTCACCGATACAGAACACCGGTTGACGCTGGGCGCTGCCGGACAGGATGGTGGTGGAGTAGCAGAACCGCGACGGCGCGGTGGCGGCCTGTTCGAACAGGCGCAGGATATGCCCACGATCGCTCTGGTCGTAGCAGCGCATCATGGTCAGCAGGCCGCATTCAGCGCCTTCCAGCCCGTGTAGCTGGGCCGCCTTTTCGCCGAGCTTCAACAGCCCGTTGGTCAGGTCACCTGTCCAGTCTTCCGATACACCGAAACGGGACGCATGTTCGCCCAGAGGGCTTTCGCCCTCGAGCAGGGGTGACGAGAAATTTGCGGCGAGATCTGCGTTTGCAATCTTAAACAAGGTAGTCCCCAAGTCGAAAGCCGGTACATGGCCCTATAAGTCTCGGATCAAATGTCTGTTCCAGAGCCAAACTTCCCCGTAAGGCCCTTCCGGCTATATGGCCGGACCCGACAAGCATGATGCTTGCCGATCTTCATTCCCCAGCGTTCCGGTTGAAACGCATTTCACCTCGACGCGCTACGCGCCATGCAACTCGCCCTCAGGTTACAATTCCGATCCTCACCTGCGTCATCCCGATTTCACATGCGAATGATCCGGTGAAGCGCGCCGAGTGATCGATTTCTTGCAATAACGCAAGAGTTGTAACTGAAGCTGCGTCCGCTAAACCAAGGCGGACTTCTTCTTATCTGCCTCTTCCCCTGCCGGCCGCAGCCGATCCTCGTATGTCTCATTTTGGGACAGGAGGAATAGGCTGGTGGATATCATGTTTCACAGCACATGAAAACGCCTCATGTTCTTCCCAAAGGAGAAATCATCTCCCTTTTCGGCTGATTTTCAGATATGCAATATTAGGATAATATAATTTAATGACCGCAGAAAATCGACGAGACGGCTTTAGTTAAAAACCGAAAATGTAATCTTGGATTTAGTAAGCTATCTTTTATATTCGGATAAGCTTTGTCAATTCCAGCTCCGAAAAGTTGTGTGCTTATTTTGGGTTTGTTCCCCGATCGTGCAAAACACGTAACGGCGCGCCCGCGGAATTAAAGGGGAAATGGTTAACGGATCAAGGTCTGATCCGGCAAGATCCCTTTTTGGTTTTCTAAACCAGCAAGAATCGTCATTCTGGGGAGTGTCGCAGTTATGCGACGCTAGGTAACGAAAAAGGGCGATCCGAAGACCGCCCTTTCCGTATTCTGACCGGTTGGCACCGATGTGAAGGCTTTTCGCCTGTCACATCATGTCCATGCCGCCTGTTCAGCGCGCTTGACGCGCTGAACCACTTGAAGTGATGGGCGACTTGTATGGCCAGATGTAAAGACCCGAAGGTCTTACATCATGTCCATGCCGCCCATGCCGCCCATGCCGCCTGGCATGCCGCCAGCAGCTTCCTTCTTTGGAAGTTCGGCGATCATGGCTTCGGTGGTGATCAGCAGCGAGGCAACCGAAGCTGCGTTCTGCAGGGCAGTACGAACAACCTTGACCGGGTCGACGATACCCATGGCGATCATATCGCCAAATTCGCCGGTCTGGGCATTGTAGCCGTAGTTGTCGTTGTCCTTGTCGAGGATCTTGCCGACGATGATCGAAGCTTCGTCACCGGCGTTGTCGGCGATCTGGCGAACCAGCGACTGCAGCGCCTTGCGGACGATGTTGATACCGGCTTCCTGATCGTCGTTTGCACCCTTGACAGAGATCTTGGTCGAAGAGCGCAGCAGAGCGGTACCACCGCCCGGAACGATACCTTCCTGAACAGCGGCGCGGGTCGCGTTCAGCGCGTCGTCGATGCGATCCTTGCGTTCCTTGACTTCGATTTCCGTCGAGCCGCCAACGCGGATCACGGCAACGCCGCCAGCGAGCTTGGCAAGACGTTCCTGCAGCTTTTCCTTGTCGTAATCCGACGTGGTTTCTTCGATCTGCGCCTTGATCTGGGCAACGCGGCCTTCGATGTCCGACTTCTGGCCAGCACCATCAACGATGGTGGTGTTTTCCTTGGTGATCGAGATCTTCTTGGCGCGGCCGAGCATGTCGAGCGTGACAGTTTCGAGCTTGATGCCGAGGTCTTCCGAGATGACAGTGCCGCCCGACAGGATGGCGATGTCTTCCAGCATGGCCTTGCGACGATCGCCGAAGCCAGGAGCCTTGACGGCAGCGATCTTCAGGCCGCCACGCAGCTTGTTGACGACGAGCGTTGCAAGAGCTTCGCCTTCGACGTCTTCAGCGATGATGACGAGCGGCTTGCCGGTCTGAACGACGGCTTCGAGAACCGGCAGCATGGCCTGGAGGTTCGAGAGCTTCTTTTCGTGCAGGAGGATGTACGCGTCGTCGAGGTCGGCGATCATCTTTTCCGGGTTGGTCACGAAGTAAGGCGACAGGTAGCCGCGGTCGAACTGCATGCCTTCGACGACTTCGAGTTCGGTTTCAGCGGTCTTGGCTTCTTCGACGGTGATGACGCCTTCGTTGCCGACCTTCTGCATGGCTTCAGCGATATCGCGGCCAACCTGGCTGTCGCCGTTTGCCGAGATCGTGCCGACCTGTGCGACTTCTTCCGAGGTCGAGATCTTCTTGGCCTTGGCCTGGAGATCCTTGACGACTTCCGAAACAGCCAGATCGATGCCGCGCTTCAGGTCCATCGGGTTCATGCCGGCAGCAACAGCCTTGTTGCCTTCGCGAACGATGGCCTGGGCCAAAACGGTCGCCGTCGTGGTGCCGTCGCCCGCGATGTCGTTGGTCTTCGAAGCAACTTCGCGGACCATCTGGGCGCCCATGTTTTCGAACTTGTCTTCAAGTTCGATTTCCTTGGCAACCGATACGCCGTCCTTGGTGATGCGCGGTGCGCCGAAGGACTTGTCGATGATGACGTTACGGCCCTTAGGACCGAGCGTTACCTTGACAGCGTCAGCGAGGATATCGACGCCGCGCAGCATCTTTTCGCGCGCAGTGCGGCCGAATTTAATTTCTTTAGCAGCCATTTTCAAAACTCCCGGGCATCAGCCCATTGGTGAATTGTTTAGAAGGGAAGGGTGAAACGGCTGATCAGCCGATAACGCCCATGATGTCGGCTTCCTTCATGATCAGAAGGTCTACGCCGTCGAGCTTGACTTCGGTGCCCGACCACTTGCCGAACAGAACGCGGTCACCAACCTTGACGTCGAGCGCGACCAGGTTGCCCTTGTCGTCGCGAACGCCGGAGCCGATAGCGATGATTTCGCCTTCAGCCGGCTTTTCCTTGGCAGTGTCAGGAATGATGATGCCGCCCTTGGTCTTTTCTTCAGATTCAACGCGCTTGACTACAACGCGGTCGTGAAGCGGACGGAAAGTTGTGCTTGCCATTGTCTAATCCCTCGATCAAATGACATTCGCGGACCGCAGAACGGGTCCGCATCGATACTGTTAGCACTCGCTCTTGGTGAGTGCCAGCGAGGTTGAGATAAGGAGAGGCCCCTGATGAGTCAAGCACGGGGCCAAAAAATTGTTGCCGTGACCGGCATGTTCCCGCTCGACTATTCTGCACGCGAATGTGGCGGCAGTGCCGGCGCCGATCCGTCTTTTTCGCGGCAATCCTTTGTCAGAGCGTCAACGCGTCATAGGTGCCGAACGTGCCCTTGATGCTGTGCCCGGCCATGAACGCGGCCGGATCGAACCCCAGCTTTTCGTAGAAACGGTTAACGGCGGCTTTTGCCTCAACGAGTGCCTCGCGATCGCGCCATTCGGCGACGGTGACGATGGTCGCATTGCCATCGGCCTCGCTGACGCCGACGCGGCTGTGGAGGCAGCCTTCCAGTGTTTCCAGATAGCGGTGAATGGTGGCCAGCTTCTCTGTGAACACCGAGAGATGCGCAACCGGGCAGGTGAAACGATCGATGCGCATCACCTGGGATGGGGAAGCGGATTCCGCAGAAATGTCACCAGCAGCGGCGGCTGGCCTCGTGTTCAGATGGGGGATCTTCGCGTTCATCGGGTCTTCCTTTGTCGATTGCCCTTGCACGCCGGCCAAGCTAGAACCTCAACCATGGTTGAGATCAAGCGAAATCGTCGAAGGCCTGCCGAGACGGCGGAGACCGCCGCGAAAGCCACTTCGAATGTGCCCATGTCGCTCAGCGTCGGCGAGGTGGCCGAACGCGCCGGCGTGGCCGTGTCTGCCCTGCATTTCTACGAGCGCGAGGGTCTGATCCAGAGCTGGCGCAATGGCGGCAACCAGCGGCGCTATCCGCGCGGTATCCTGCGCCGGGTGGCGCTGATCAAGACCGCGCAGCGCCTGGGGCTGCCTCTGTCGCAGATCGCCGAAGCGCTGAGGCAGCTGCCGTCCGACCGCCCGCCGACCGCTGCAGACTGGCGTCAGCTGTCGGCCTCTTGGCGCGCCGATCTTGATAGTCGCATCGCCGCGATGACCGCCCTGCGCGACCAGTTGGATGGCTGTATCGGCTGCGGCTGTCTTTCGCTCGATGCCTGTCCGCTGCGCAATCCGGATGATCGGCTCGGCCGATCCGGCGCCGGGCCGCAGCTGTTGCGATAACCTTGAGGCCTTCGGGATGCCCCGTCGCGATGCCATGTCGGGATTGCCACATCAGGATATTTGACAGCGTCCCGCAAATTTGAGAGGTTTCAGTCGTGGAGTGCGCGAAAGCTCCATGAGGCGCCATGCCGCAATTTCGCATCCGTCCGGATCAAAATTACGGAGCAAATCATGGCACCCTATGGCGCAATTTCCGCCGACAAGCTCTTTCGCTTGCTCGGTTCATCCCAGTCTCCCCTGATTGTCGACGTCCGCATTGCCGACGATCTCGAGGCACATCCCTTTCTCATTCCCGCATCCCTCCTGCGCGACTACCGCCAGATCGATGCCTGGGTCGCCGAAATCGGCTCTTCCTCCGTTGTCGTCGCCTGTCATCAGGGACGCAAGTTGAGTGAAGGCGTGGCGGCCCACTTGCGCATTCTTGGAATATCGGCCGAGGTGCTGGAAGGCGGTATCGTGGCCTGGGCTGCGGCCGGTCTGCCGCAGCTGCCGATCGCCCGGCTTGCTCAGGGCTCCGGCGCAACCCTCTGGGTCACGCGCAATCGGCCGAAGATCGACCGCATTGCCTGCCCCTGGCTGATCCGGCGGTTCGTTGATCCCTTTGCCCGTTTTCTTTTCGTTGCGCCCTCGGAGGTCGAAGGGGTGGCGGAGAGGTTCAATGCCGTTCCCTTTGACATGGAAGGCGTCTTCTGGAGCCATCGCGGCGATCGCTGCACCTTCGACACCATGCTGTCGGAATTCCAATTGGAAACGCCGGCATTGCTGACCCTGGCAGAGATCGTCCGCGGCGCCGATACCAACCGGCTCGACCTCGCACCGCAGGCCGCCGGTCTCTTGGCGGCGTCGCTCGGCCTGTCGCGGCTTTATTCTTCCGATTTGCAGCAACTGGAGCAGGGCCTGCTTCTCTATGACGCCTATTACAGATGGGCGCGCGATGCGATGGATGAGAAACACGATTGGGTGGCGCGTGGCGGGCGCGATGGAGTGAAATGACAAACATTGCCGTTGAACATCCGGCGCAGGCGTCCGCGCAGCCGCCGAGTTTTGCCGAGCTGACCGCAGCCTTTGCCCGCATCGGCGTCTTGAGCTTCGGTGGTCCCGCCGCCCAGATCGCTATGATGCACCGCATCTGCGTCGACGAGAAGCGCTGGATCGACGAGGACCGGTATCTGCATGCGCTGAACTACTGCATGCTGCTGCCGGGACCGGAAGCCCAGCAGCTGGCCACCTATATTGGCTGGCTGCTGCATGGCGTGCGCGGCGGCATCGTTGCCGGCCTGCTCTTCGTCCTGCCGGGGCTCGCCGTCATCATGGGCCTCTCGACGCTATATGCGCTCTATCAGCAGGCCGATCTCGTTGCAGGCCTCTTCTTCGGTCTGAAGGCGGCCGTGCTCGCCGTCGTCATCGAAGCGGTGATCCGCATCGGCAAGCGGGCGTTGAAAACTCGGTTTCACCGGATCCTCGCAGCACTCGCCTTTCTCGCCCTGTTTGCCCTGTCGCTGCCGTTTCCGCTGGTCATCCTGCTGGCGGCGGTCGCGGGCCTCGTTCGCGCCCGGATCACCCCGACAGAAGATGTTCCTGCCCCCACGAACCTGAAGGCCCGCCCGCTGGCGCTGCGTCAGCTGCTGACGCTGCTGTTCTGGGTTGCCGTCTGGCTGGCGCCTCTGCCGATCCTTTGGCTGCTGGCGGCCGATACCGCCTTGCCGGATCTCTACGCCTTCTTTTCCAAGATGGCGCTGGTCACCTTCGGCGGCGCCTATGCCGTTTTGGCCTATGTCGCACAGGTGGCAGTCGAGCAGTATCAATGGTTGAAGCCCGGCGAGATGCTCGATGGTCTGGCGCTTGCCGAAACCACGCCGGGTCCGCTGGTCTTGGTACTCTCCTATGTCGGTTTCCTTGCCGGTTTCCGCCATGGCGGTGGGCTGGATCCGCTGTTGGCCGGCCTGCTTGGCGCACTGCTCACCGCCTGGGCCACTTTCATTCCGAGCTTCATCTGGATCTTCGCTGGCGCGCCCTATATCGAGCGCCTGCGCGGCAATCGCCTGATGAATGCCGCCCTGTTGGCGATCACCGCCGCGGTTGTCGGCGTCATCCTCAACCTGGCCATCTGGTTTGCCCTGCATGTCGTCTTCGCCCGCGTCGGCGTCTTCGAACGACCATTGGTCGGTCCTCTCGCCCCATGGCTGAATGTGTCGCTGCCCGTGCCGGACTGGACCTCGCTCGATCTGGCGGCCCTGGCCGTGGCCGTCATCGCGGCCGTGATGATCTTCCGCTTCCATCAGGGCATAGGACGGACGCTGGTCCTTGCGGCGCTGCTCGGCCTGGCGCTGCGCATGCTCGCCTGAGCCGCGATGCGGGCAGTCATTTTCTCGAAGAAACCGGCAAGGCTCTTGCCTTGCCGGCTTTCCTTTGCCATGTCAGCCCACACGATCTTGAAGTCAGGAATGAACATGGCACTCGGCATTTCCACCCTAGGCGACGTCACCGCGAACTATGATGTCATCCTCTGCGATGTCTGGGGCGTGCTGCATAACGGCATCGATGCCTTTCCGGCCGCCTCGGAAGCCCTGACGGCAGCCCGTAAGGTGGGTGTCACGGTTGTCCTGATCACCAATTCACCGCGTCCGGCGCCGGGCGTCATCACCCAGCTCCGCGCCATCGGTGTCGCCGATACCGCCTATGACAGGATCATCACCTCCGGCGACGTCACGCGCACGTTGATCGCGGCCGGTCCGAAGAAGGTCTTCCTGCTGGGTCCCGAGCGCGACATGCCGCTGCTCGAAGGGCTGGATGTCGAGGCCGTTGCCGCCGATCAGGCCGATTGCATCGTCTGCACCGGCTTCTTCGATGACGAGACCGAGGTGCCGGAAGACTATACCGCGATGCTGACCGAATTCGCCGCCCGCAAGGTTCCGTTGATCTGCGCCAATCCCGATCTGGTCGTCGAGCGCGGCCATCGGCTGATCCCCTGCGCCGGTGCCGTAGCTGCCTATTACAACACGCTCGGCGGCGAGACCCGCATTGCCGGCAAGCCGCATGCGCCGATCTATGCGGCAACGCTTGCCGCAGCCGGCGAGGCGCGCGGCAGCGCGATCGACACGGCCCGCGTTCTGGCGATCGGCGACGGCATGCCGACCGATGTGCGCGGTGCCATCGATGCCGGCCTCGACCTTCTCTATATCTCGGGCGGCATCCATGCGGCCGAGTATTCGCCGACCGGCACCACGGATGAACCGGCGCTGCACGATTTCCTCAAGCGCGAGAACGCCGCGCCGAAATTCTGGATGCAGCGGTTGGCATAAGGCAGACAGGCATGACCGTATTCCATCGCAACGAGAAGAAAGAAGCGCTGCCTTCGCTCCTGACCGGCGGTGTCGTGGCGATCGGCAATTTTGATGGCGTGCATCGCGGCCATCAGGCGGTGCTCAGTCGTGCATTGGAACGCGCCGAAGCCTTGGGCGTCCCGGCCCTTGTCCTGACCTTCGAGCCCCATCCGCGCTCGGTCTTCAATCCGCAAAAACCGGTTTTTCGCCTGACACCGGCCCCGCTGCGCGCCCGCATCCTCGAGGCCATGGGTTTCCAGTCGGTCATCGAATATCCGTTCGACGTCGATTTTTCCCAGCGCTCGGCCGAGGATTTCGTCCGCTCCATCCTGGTCGAATGGCTCGGCGCCCGCGAGGTTGTCACCGGTTTCGATTTCCATTTCGGCAAGGGCCGCGAGGGCGGTCCGGCCTTCCTGATGGAAGCAGGCAGCCGCCATGGCTTTGGCGTGACGCTGGTCGATGCCTTCCGTGACGAAGGCGCCGACGTGGTGTCGTCCAGCCGCATCCGCAATCTTCTCGCCGATGGCAATGTGTCCGAGGCGGCCGGCCTGCTCGGCTACCGCTTCACCGTCGAGGCGGAAGTGGTCAAGGGCAACCAACTTGGCCGCACGCTCGGCTTTCCGACCGCCAACATGAAGCTTGCGCCGGAAGCGACGTTGCGCGCCGGCATCTACGCCGTGCGCTTTCGCCGGGCGGATGGCGTGATCCGCGATGGCGTTGCAAGCTTCGGCTATCGCCCGACCGTTACCGACAACGGCGCCGCCTGGCTGGAAACCTTCGTTTTTGATTTTTCCGGCGATCTCTATGGCGAGACCTGTTCGGTCTCCTTCTTCGGTCACCTGCGCGACGAATGGAAGTTCGATGGCCTCGATCCGCTGGTCGCCCAGATCAGGAAGGACGAGCAGGAGGCGAGGGCGCTGCTCGCGGGCGTCCGGCCGATCGGCGAACTGGATGAAAAGATCAGCTTCTGAGATGCTTTCGGCGCATCCTTGACCATGCGTGCTGGCGCTGGATCTCTTGCCGGCAGGCGGCGCACCGCGCGCTGTTCCTTATGATTTCTTTACGTCCGCCCCCCAATTTCCAAATCGAGACTTTATCTCCATCGCCTTAAATTCTCATTGGCCGTCGATGACGGCGGTTGATGAGGAACGAAGCGATGAGAGTAGCAGGCGGAAACGGTGCATGGTCGGGCCTGGAGTTTCTGGCCCCGTTGCGCAGCATGCGTGATGATCGTGATGGCAAAACTCTTGAAGGCAAGGCTGACGAACCTTTAAAATCGCCATCTTCGGGTGCGGTCCGCACAGCAGCCAACACGGACCACCCCGGACCCGGCGGATACGAACCGCTGCACAATGTCGGCGGGCTGGACGATCTCGCCAAGCGCATCTCGGTGTCGCCGGTCCTGCGCGAGCACCTGATCTGGGCAGCAGTTCCGCTGCTGGAGCCGATGACCGGCCTGCGCGATGCCCCGTCTGATTTTCGTGCCTTTAGCGGGCTGATGGAGCGGGAGGCTCATGTCGAGGCGCTGCTGCTTCTGGCAAGCCGACTGGCGCCGAATATCGCCTTGTCCAGGCTTGTCCGGTCGCACGGCGTCTGGCTGTGCCGGGCCCAGGTGGTCTGCAAGGGCACGACGGGCGAACGGACCCAGCGGTGCTTCCGCGCTGTGCATTCCGATGCGCCTGCCGCCATGCTTCTGGCAATCCTCATTGCCGCAAGTCCCGCCTGGAGCACGGCCCGATGACACTGGCGCCCCAACGCATGACCGGGGTCTTCACCGATCTCGTCACGCCTTTCCGTCACGGAGCGCTCGATCTCATCGGTTTGAAGACGCTGGTGGAATGGCAGGTTCGCTCCGGTGTGTCCGGACTTGTCGTGTGCGGCGAGGGCGGTGAGGCACCTGTTCTGAATGATGCCGAGCGCGTTGCCGTGATTTCGACCACGCTCGAGGTTACGGCCGGAACGGTCCCGGTGCTGGTTGGCACCGGCACCAATGCGACGGAACGTACCATCGCGCTGACCCGCGAGGCGCGGGCATTGGGTGCAGATGCGGCCGTGGTGGTTGTGCCCTACTACAGCAAGCCGACCCAGGAGGGGCTGTTTCGCCATGTCGAGGCCGTGGCCAGCGCGGTAGACCTGCCACTGATCATCGTCAACCGGCCACGCCATACGGCGATTGACGTCTCGCCGGCCTTGCTCGAGCGGTTCGCCGGTCTGTCCGGCATCGTCGGCTTTGCCGACTACGCCGGCGACATCAGTCGGCCCTTGGTGCTGCGTGAGCAGGACCGGCGTCGCATACCCCGCAATGGTATGCCCCATGGCGGCCTGCCGGTGTATTCGGGGGATGATCGCACCGCGCTTGCGCTCGGCCTGATGGGTGCGCAAGGCACTTTTTCGCTGGCCGCCAACGTCGCGCCGCGCCTGGTCGTCGCGATGCATCATGCCTTCCATGGCGGAAACGTCAGCGCCGCCCGCACGCTGCAGCAGACGCTCTATCCGCTTTTCATCGCGATCGATGCCGAACAGGCGGTTGCCGCCACCAAGCAGGCGCTGGCCTTCGTGCTCGGCCTTGCTCCCGATGTCCGCCTGCCGCTCACCGAAGTCGAGCAGCCGGTGGTCGCCGAAATCAGGCAGGCTCTGTCCTTGCTGGCAGTCCCGGCCAAAGGCTTGGTCAGCGGCGATCCAAGCCTGCACAGACCGGCCTGAAACGCAATCACCACGCCGATATCATGAAACAACAGGAATTCACTGTCATGGGTTACTTCGATCATCAAACCTGGAACGCCAAGTCCGCCCCGCGCTTTACCGTCGGCCGCGATCACCATGGCTGGTGGGTCGTGCATGATCGTGAAGGCAGGGTCGGCGGACTGTTTGCCAGCGAGGATGCTGCCCTGCATTTTGCCGCCATCGAATGCGACAGGAAACCGGGCGCGATCTGCCGGGCGCCCGAAAGCGACGTCGTCGAACTGGGTTCCTTCACCAGCGATCGCTGGAGCGCTGGGGACGGCGGCGCGCCACGCCACTGATCCTCGGCCGTTGGCT
>ERZ1034401.187-NODE-187-length-12249-cov-3.620469_pt1 | contig 12249 bp, 11 predicted proteins | sample MGYA00520601_ERZ1034401 | MGnify/ENA primary metagenome ERZ1034401 (study PRJEB33736, sample SAMEA104288476) | Azolla filiculoides | biome: Urban; feature: water surface; material: ditch water | place: Netherlands | collected 2014 ... | reverse complement strand
CAGCTGTCGCCAATCCAGTCATGAAAGCTGATCGATCCCTGGGTGGTTTCGGCAGTGAAGTCAGGCGCAGCCTGGTTGATACGCAGTGTCATATCCAGCTCCAGTCAAAATTCGTTGATCTGTATCGTCCAGGGTTGAATGCCGTAAACCTGCAAGACGCGGAGTCCCATTGCCAGCGCCCCAATCTCCGTGTCCCTCGCCCGCGCGCTCAAAAGCCGCGCCCGGCGGAAGGTTCAGCATCAAACCCGATCGTGAAAAAGGCCTCCCTCCGGAGGCCTTTGAACATAAGCAGTCTTGGTTGTCTTTTACAAGACGAAGAGCAGGCCCGCGATAAAGCCGATGGAGAGAAATGCGACCAACAGGGCGCATTTGTCGGACCAGAGTCTCGCGCCGCGGCGCAAGGATTTCTGATGTTCATTTTGGCAAGCAGCAAACGCCATCATCCACTCCGGTCTAGAGAAGGGGGAACATACCCCAGAAGAAAATCTCGTGACGCCGGCAATCGGCGTCATCGGTATTGTCATCATGAGCCGCAACAGAGGGTTTCCTCTCCGGATCCCGGGGGGCCTTCTCGCTGGGAGCGACTAGCCGCCGTGCAAGACCGAAAAGATCAAAGGAAAGCATTTCCACACTGTGGGGCATTGCCGATCCTTCCAACCGTCACGTTCATCATGAACCTACAGTCACAGTTTCGTCACATTTGGGCCGCGTGTCAATAATCACTACCAAATTGGTATTCTAACTTTCGTCCCATATGCAGAATGCATAACTCGCCTTGGGAGTTCCGGGGAAATGCGCGGCCGAAGTCCGGCATAGGGGCGGCGATACTCTCCGCAAGCTCTCAGGTCTGTTCACCCGCCGATGAACGCCGGCGCAACCGACGCCGCGTTTCCGAAGGACTTTCGGAATAACTCGCCCGGTAGCTGCGCGAAAAGGCGGACGCTGAATTGAAGCCTGTCTCGGCGGCGATTTCGGCAAAGGATGCCTTCGTCTCGATCACCTTGCGCCGAGCGGCATTCAGCCTCAATGCCAGATAGTGCAGATGCGGGGCCGCCCCCACATCGTCCTGGAACAGCGCCTGCAGATGACGGGCACTGATGCCGACCCGGCGCGCCAGCCGCACAAGGGTCAACGGCTGCTCGACATTCTCCTCCATCAGCCGAACCGCGTGCGCCACCCGAGGATCTCGCATCCGCAGACCCACGGACGATGGCGTATGCTGAGCCTCCCCCTGGAAACCACCCTGCTCATAGCTGAACAGCCGGCTGACCTCGAGCGCCAGTGTATAGCCCTGGCGCCGGCGGATGATCTCCAGCATCAGGTCCATGGTCGGCAGCGAACCGCCTGTGGTGATCCGCTTGCCGTCGATGACGAAACGATCCTTGACGGCGCGCACCTGCGGATAGGCCAGCGCAAATTCTTCGAAATCCTCCCAATGCGCGGTCGCTGAAACATTGTCGAGCAGGCTCGCCTCGGCCATCAGCCACGTTCCGGATTCGATCCCCGCGATGATCGAACGATAACGTGCGCTCTGCGACAATGTCCGCTTCAGGGCCGGCGTAGCTGCATCGCGCCAATTATAGCTCGCCAGTACGAAGAGCGGCGCGGTCTCGGCACTTTGTTGGAACATACCATCAGCCGGCATCGGCACGTGGCTGGTCGTCATCGCGGCCTGGCCGTCGGGCGTGAACACCCGCCAGCGATAGAGCTCGCTTCCGGAGATACGGTTGGCACCCCGCAACGGTTCGATCACCGATGCGATCAGGATCAGGTTCGTATCCGGCAGAACCAGAAGATCGATATCCAGACGGTCGAGGGAAGGGACAAGCAAAACGGCCTCCAGCGCTTCCGATAAAGTATCATATGCTTCCGATTACGCAAAGCATCCGTTGAATTCTTGTTGCGTAATGCCCTCAAGAACGAGGGAGAACAACAATGCCTCTTGCGATGAACCGCGATGTATTCATTACCTGTGCCGTGACCGGCGCCGGCGACACGGTCTCGAGATCGAGCCATGTGCCGATCACCCCCAAGCAGATCGCCGATAGCGCTATTGATGCCGCAAAGGCCGGCGCGGCAGTCGTGCATTGCCACGTGCGCGATCCGGAAACCGGCGCTGCCAGCCGCCGCAACGATCTTTACAAGGAAGTGACCGACCGCATCCGCTCAGCCGATGTCGATGTCGTGCTCAACCTGACTGCAGGCATGGGCGGCGATCTGGTGTTCGGCAATGTCGAGGCGCCGTTCCCGCTCAACGAGAAGGCCACGGATATGGCCGGCGCCACTGAGCGCGTCTCACACGTCGCGGAATGCCTGCCGGAAATCTGCACGCTCGATTGCGGCACGATGAACTTTTCGCTTGGCGATTACGTCATGACCAACACGCCGTCGATGCTGCGCGAGATGGCGCGCCAGATGACGGCTCTTGGCGTGCGCCCGGAAATCGAAGCCTTCGATACCGGCCATCTGTGGTTTGCCAAGCAGCTTGTCGAGGAAGGCCTGATCGAGGATCCGGTGCTGATCCAGCTCTGCATGGGCATCCCCTGGGGCGCACCCGACGACCTCAACACCTTCATGGCCATGGTCAACAACGTGCCGGCCAGCTGGACCTTCTCGGCATTTTCGATCGGCCGCAACGCGCTCGCCTATCCAGCAGCCGCAGTGCTCGCCGGCGGCAATGTCCGGGTCGGGCTGGAGGACAATCTCTATGCCGGCAAGGGCCAGCTCGCGACCAATGCGCAGCTCGTCGAAAAAGCCGCGACCGTCATCGAGGGCATGGGTGCGCGCATCATCGGCCCAGCCGAAGTCCGTGAAAAACTGAAATTGACGAAGCGATAGGCCGGCGGCCTCCCTTCTCCCCGCCTGCGGGGAGAAGGTGCCCGAAGGGCGGATGAGAGGTAACTGAAGTGACCTTTTATAATCGCCCCTCACCTTAGCCCTCTCCCCCCAAACGGGGAGAGGAGGACTTAATCAAGCAAGCGGGAAAAGGTGAATATGACCAGCATCAACAAGGCAGCCTGCATCGGCGGTGGCGTCATCGGCGGCGGATGGATCGCCCGCTTCCTACTGGCCGGCATTGATGTCGCTGTCTTCGATCCACATCCGGAAGCCAAGCGCATCGTTGCAGAAGTGCTGGCCAATGCTGAGCGCGCCTATGCCATGCTGACCGGCGCACCACTGCCGGCGCGCGGCACGCTCACCTTCTGCGAAACGCTGGAAGAGGCCGTCATCGGAGCCGACTGGATCCAGGAAAGCGTGCCCGAGCGGCTCGACCTGAAGCGCGGCGTCCTGAGCAAGATCGATGCCGCTGCAAAGCCCGATGCCCTGATCGGCTCCTCCACCTCCGGACTGCTGCCGACCGACCTGCAGCGCGACATGCAGCACCCCGAGCGCCTGTTCGTCGCCCATCCCTACAACCCGGTCTATCTCCTGCCACTGGTCGAGATCGTCGGCGGGGAAAAGACCTCGCCCGAGACGATAAAGGCCGCCATGGACCGGCTCGGGCCGATCGGCATGAAGGGCGTGCACATCGCCCGCGAAATCGAGGCTTTTGTCGGTGACCGTCTGCTGGAAGCGCTCTGGCGCGAGGCACTCTGGCTGATCAAGGACGATATCTGCACCGTTGAAGTGCTGGACGATGTCATCCGCTATTCCTTCGGCCTACGTTGGGCCCAGATGGGCCTGTTCCAGACCTATCGCATCGCCGGCGGCGAAGCCGGCATGCGACATTTCCTCGCCCAGTTCGGTCCTTGCCTGCAATGGCCATGGACCAAGTTTACCGACGTCGTCGATCTCGACGATGCCCTGGTTGAAAAGATCGGCCAGCAGTCGGACGAGCAGGCGAACGGCCAGTCGATCCGCGAATTGGAGCGCATCCGCGACGAAAACCTGGTCGGCATCCTGCAATCGCTCAAAGGTGGCAATGGCGGTGAGGGCTGGGGCGCAGGCAAGCTGCTCAAGGATTTCGAGCAGGGTCTCTGGGCGAAAGGCGGCTCCAAGACCGAACCGGATTTCGCAAAACCTCTCCGCCTCGTCGATACCAAGGTGAGCCCGGCCTGGGTCGACTACAACGGCCACATGACCGAGCATCGCTACCTGCAGGTCTTCGGCGACACGACTGACGCCCTGCTGCGTCTGATCGGCGCCGATCTTGCCTATGTCGAAGCCGGTCACAGCTACTACACGGTCGAGACCCATATCCGCCATCTCGGAGAGGCGAAGCTTGGCCAGGCGATCTATGCGACCTGCCAGATCCTCTCGACGGATGACAAGCGGCTGCATGTCTTCCACACCATCCACGACACGGTGAGTGGTGACGTCATTGCCACGGCCGAGCAGATGCTGCTGCATGTGAATTCGGCAGCGGGCAAGACCGTACCGGCACCGGCCGAAATTCTGGGCCGGCTGCTGCCGATTGCGACAGCCCATGCCAACCTTCCTGCTCCCGATGGAGCCGGCCGTCATGTGGGGCAGAGAAAATGAACTTCGGTCTGACCCAGGAACAGGAAATGGTCGTCCAGACCGTACGTGATTTCGTCGAAAGCGAAATCTACCCGCACGAGGACCTCGTCGAACGCACGGGCGAGGTCCCGCCTGACCTGGGTGAAGAGATCAAAAGGAAATGCATCGAACTCGGTTTTTATGGCTGCAACTTCCCCGAGGAGCTCGGCGGCGCGGGCCTCGATCCGCTGACCTTCACGCTGGTCGAGCGTGAACTCGGCCGGGGCTCCATGGGCCTGACCGTGTTTTTCGGCCGCCCTTCCGGCATCCTGATGGCCTGCGAGGGAGAGCAACGCGAGCGATATTTGCTGCCGGCTATTCGCGGCGAAAAGGTCGATGCCCTCGCCATGACCGAGCCTGATGCCGGCTCGGACGTACGGGGCATGAAATGTTCGGCCCGCCGTGACGGCAGTGATTTCATTGTCAACGGCACCAAACATTTCATCTCCCATGCCGATCTCGCCGATTTCGTCATCCTCTTTGCCGCAACCGGCGAGGAGCAAACAGCGAAAGGTCCGAAGAAAAAGATCACCGCCTTCCTCGTCGATCGCGGCACGCCGGGCTTCGAGATCCGCAAGGGTTACAGCTCACTCTCGCATCGCGGCTACCACAACAGCATCCTGACATTCACCGATTGTCGCCTTCCGGCGACCCAGGTCCTGGGGGAAGTCGACCACGGCTTCGACATTGCCAATGAATGGCTGTCGGGTACGCGGCTGACCGTAGCCGCCACCTGCGTCGGCCGAGCCCGCCGTGTCTTCGACATGGCGCTCTCCTATGCTGCCGAACGCAAGCAGTTCGGCAAGCCGATCGGCGCCAACCAGGGCGTCTCCTTTAAGCTCGCCGACATGATCACCGAGATCGATGCCGCAGATCTCCTGACGCTCTCGGCGGCCTGGCGCCTGAAGGAGGGCCTGAGCGCCAACCGCGAAATCGCTTCCGCCAAGCTTTGTGCCTCAGAAATGCTGGCAAGGGTGACGGATGAGGCCATCCAGATTTTCGGCGGCATGGGTCTGATGGACGACCTCCCGATCGGCCGTTTTTGGCGCGACGCCCGCGTCGAGCGCATTTGGGACGGCACCTCGGAGATCCAGCGCCATATCATCAGCCGCGACCTGCTCAGACCGTTCGGAGCGTAATGCATGGCCAAACGCTCGCTCGACCGCCTGATCCGCCCGCAATCCATCGCCGTCTTCGGCGGTCGCGAGGCAAGGCGGGTCATCGAGCAATGCGACCGCATGGGATTTCCGGGTGAAATCTGGCCAGTGCATCCCAGTCTCGACATCGTTCTCGGCAGGCGCTGCTATCGCTCGGTCGACGACCTGCCGGCCACACCGGACGCTGCCTTTGTCGGCGTAAACAGGATGCTCACCGTCGAGATCGTCCGCAAGCTTGCTGCAGTCGGCGCCGGCGGCGCGGTCTGTTATGCCTCGGGCTTCAGCGAAGCCGCCGGTGAATTTGCCGACGGCATCGCACTGCAGGCGGCACTGGTCGAAGCGGCCGGCGCAATGCCGATCGTCGGGCCGAATTGTTATGGCCTGATCAACGGCCTGGACGGCGCCCTGCTCTGGCCCGACCAGCACGGCATCATCCGCGTCGAAAAGGGCGTGGCGATCCTGACGCAGTCCTCCAACATCGCCATCAATCTGTCGATGCAGCGTCGCGGCCTTCCGATCGCCTATCTGATGACTGCCGGCAACCAGGCACAGACCGGCATCTGCGACCTGGCCATGGCGACACTCGAAGATCCACGCGTTACCGCCGTCGGCCTGCATGTCGAAGGCTTCGACAGTCTCGCCTCATTGCAGGCTCTGGCTGATCGCGGCCGTATATTGAAAAAGCCCGTCGTGGTGCTGAAGGTCGGAAAATCCGAACAGGCCCGAATGGCAACCGTTTCTCATACGGCTTCTTTGGCGGGCGGCGACGCTGTCGCGACGGCCGTCTTTGCCCGTCTCGGCATCGGTCGCGTGTCAACATTACCTGAACTGATCGAGACGCTGAAACTCCTGCATGTCGCAGGTCCGCTTTCCAGCAACAGGCTGTCGTCGATGAGCTGTTCCGGCGGCGAGGCTTCGCTTGTCGCCGACGCCGCCTGCAACAAAGCCGTGGAATTTTCACCGCTCGAGGTTGGGCAATTGCCGGAGCTGCGCCAGAGCCTCGGCGACATGGTTACGCTCTCCAATCCACTCGACTACCACACATTTGTCTGGGGCGATTTCGATCGCCAGCACCGGGCTTTTTCAGCGATGTTTCGCGGCAACTATGCCCTGAACCTGCTGGTGCTCGACCTGCCGCGCGCCGACCGTTGCGATGACGCCGACTGGATCACGACGATCGACGCGGTGACAGCTGCGGCAAGCGAAACAGGCGCAAGAGCTGGCATCATCGCCACCCTTCCGGAAAACATGCCGGAACACATTGCGCTTCGATTGATGGCTAACGACATCGTTGCATTTTGCGGGATCGACGAGACCATAACGGCAGCCGCGGTCGCAAGCGACATCGGGGCGGCATGGCAAAAGCCGGCAGCAGCCCCGATGCTCGATGTCCGGCCGATTGCCGGTGACCTGGCAACCTTGAGCGAATTCGAAGCCAAGACGGAGCTTGCCAAATTCGGCGTAAATATCCCCCAAGGTCTTGTGGCCGACAGCCCGCAACAGGCAGCAATCCACGCCACCCAACTCGGCTTCCCGGTCGCCGTCAAGGGTCTCGGCATCGATCACAAGAGCGAGGCCGGCGCGGTATTTCTCAACCTTTGCGATCATAAGCAGGTTGAAGAGGCAGCCAATAGCATGGCCCCCATCACAGCACGTTTTCTCATCGAGACAATGGTCGAACGGCCAGTTGCAGAACTTATCGTCGGCGCCATCCGCGACCCCCTGGCCGGATTGGTCCTTACCCTTGGCGCAGGCGGAATTTTGGTTGAATTGCTTCAGGATTCAGCGATTGTTACGCTTCCAACGACAGAAGCGGCCATTCTGGAAGCCATATCGTCCCTGAAGATCAAAAAACTCATCGACGGCTATCGCAACACAACCGCCGGCGATCTCGGCGCCACAGTGAAAACCGTCGCAGCAATAGCAGATTATGTCGTAAAGAACGCCGCAAGCCTGGAAGAACTCGACCTTAATCCATTGATGATCCTCAAGAATGGGCAAGGTGCCGTCGCGGCAGATGCCCTCGTTCGGCGAAGGAGGTAGCATAGGTTGAATAGTCCGATCCGCACCCGGCGCGACGGTGGCATCTTCGAGGTCGTGATCGACCGCCCGAAGGCCAATGCCATTGACCTTGCGACCAGCCGTGAGATGGGCCTGATCTTCCAGCGCTTCCGGGACGACCCGGAACTGCGCGTGGCGATCCTGACTGCCACCGGCGAGAAATTCTTCTGTGCCGGCTGGGATCTGAAGGCGGCTGCCGACGGCGATGCGGTCGATGGCGACTATGGCGTCGGCGGCTTTGGCGGATTGCAGGAACTGCGGCACCTGAACAAGCCGGTGATCTGCGCCGTCAACGGCATCTGTTGCGGCGGCGGCCTGGAAATTGCGCTCTCGGCCGATCTGATCCTTGCCGCCACCCATGCGACCTTCGCTTTGCCGGAAATCCGCTCGGGCACGGTGGCCGACGCCGCCTCGATCAAGCTGCCGAAGCGCATCCCCTATCACATCGCCATGGACATGCTGTTGACCGGCCGCTGGCTTGATTGCACCGAGGCCCACCGCTGGGGCTTCGTCAACGAGATCGTCGCGGCAGACCAGCTAATGGACCGCGCCTGGCAACTGGCGCGGCTTCTCGAAAGCGGTCCGCCGCTGGTCTATGCCGCCATCAAGGAAATTGTTCGTGAAGCTGAGGGCGAACCGTTCCAGACTGTCATGAACAAAGTCACCAAACGACAGCTGGCAACGGTCGACGCCCTTTACGCGAGCGACGATCAAAAGGAAGGTGCAAGGGCCTTCGCCGAAAAGCGAGACCCGATCTGGAAAGGAAAGTGAAAACGGCGACGGACATCGCGTCGTTCTTGCACATGATCACGGCCAAGACGGTTTGATGTGGAAGAGGAAACCGCGTCCTGCCAAATGTTCGGGAAGTTCTGTCAACGCATAATAACGAAGGAACAGGGGAATGACTGACTATTTGAACCACCTCGCCAAGGGCGGCCTCAGCCGCCGCGAATTCATGGGCCGCGCGCTTGCTGCTGGCGTCTCCTTGACGGTCGCAAGCCAACTTTTTGCCGACAGCGCTCAGGCTCAGGAGCCGAAGCGCGGCGGCCATCTGAAGCTCGGCCTCGAAGGCGGCTCGGCCACCGACAGCAACGACCCGGCAAAATTCCTGTCGCAGGTCATGTTCTGCATCGGCCGCTGCTGGGGCGACATGCTGGTCGAATCCGAGCCGCTGACCGGCCAGCCGGTTCCGGCACTGGCCGAAAGCTGGGAACCATCGGCCGACGCCTCGACCTGGACCTTCAAGATCCGCAAGGGCGTCAAGTTCCACGATGGCAAGGACCTGACGATTGATGACGTCGTCAAGACCCTGCAGCGCCACACCGACGAAAAGTCGGAATCCGGCGCGCTGGGCGTCATGAAGTCGATCAAGGAAATCAAGGCCGACGGCGACAATCTCGTGCTGACCCTCACCGAAGGCAATGCCGACCTGCCGCTGCTGTTGACCGACTACCACCTCGTCATTCAGCCCAATGGCGGCTATGATGATCCAAGCTCGGCAAACGGCACCGGTCCCTACAAGATGACCAGCTTCGAACCGGGCGTGCGCGCCACCTTCGAGCGCAACAAGGAAGACTGGCGCACCGACCGCGGCTTCGTCGATTCGATCGAGATCATCGGCATTAACGATGCCACGGCCCGTATCGCAGCCCTGTCGTCCGGCCAGGTGCACTACATCAACCGCGTCGATCCGAAGACGGTATCGCTTCTGAAGCGCGCGCCGACCGTTGAAATCCTTTCGACGTCGGGCCGCGGGCACTATGTCTTCATTATGCATTGCAACACCGCGCCGTTCGACAACAACGACCTGCGCATGGCATTGAAATATTCGATGGACCGCGAAACGATGGTCGAGAAGATCCTCGGTGGCTATGGCAAGGTCGGCAATGACTTCCCGATCAACGAAACCTATGCGCTCTTCCCCGAGGGCATCGAGCAGCGCGCCTATGATCCGGACAAGGCCGCCTTCCACTACAAGAAGTCCGGCCATAGCGGCCCGGTCCTGCTGCGCACCTCCGACGTCGCCTTCCCGGGTGCTGTCGATGCAGCCGTTCTCTACCAGGAAAGCGCCAAGAAGGCCGGCATCGAAATCGAGGTCAAGCGCGAACCGGGTGACGGCTACTGGTCCAACGTCTGGAACGTGCAGCCCTACTCCACCTCCTATTGGGGTGGGCGACCGACCCAGGACCAGATGTATTCCACGGCTTACCTTTCGACCGCCGACTGGAACGACACCCGCTTCCTGCGACCCGACTTCGACAAGATCCTGCTCGAAGCCCGCTCCGAACTCGACGAGGCCAAGCGCAAGGAAATGTACCGCGACATGGCAATGATGGTCCGCGACGAAGGCGGCCTGATCCTGCCGATGTTCAACGACTTCGTGAACGCCGCCTCCAAGCAGGTGAAGGGTTACGTGCACGACATCGGCAACGACATGTCGAACGGCTATGTCGCGACCCGCGTCTGGCTCGACGCCTGATGACGGGCACTGGACCTTCCCAAGGTCCGGCCACGCCGAATGATGCGCCCGGGGCTGAAGAGCCCCGGGTCGCGATCATTGCGGGTGGACCGGCACTCCTGACAGGGAGCGGAGCAAAAGGCGCCACCGCCGGTGGCATTCGGCTCCTGCGCAGCCCTCTCGCATCGCTGATCTTGCAACGCCTCGCCCTCAGCGTGGCGTTGCTGTTTGCCGTCTCCATATTGATCTTCGGCGGCGTCGAGGCGCTTCCCGGCGATTTCGCCACCACCTATCTCGGCCAGTCGGCAACCCCGCAGGCGGTCGACAACATCCGCAAGGATCTCGGCCTCGATAAGCCGCTGACCGAACGTTACGTCACCTGGCTCGGCGGCGCCGTGCAGGGCGATTTCGGCACGTCATGGGCCAGTCGCAATTCGGTCAGCGAACAGATCGGCAAGCGGCTCGGCAATTCGCTTTTCCTCGCCTTCTTTGCCGCGATCGTCTCCGTGCCGCTCGCCATCGGGCTCGGCATGCTCGCCGTGCAGTACCGCAACCGCCTGCCCGACCGCATCATCAACATCGTCTCGCTGGCGGCGATCTCGCTGCCGGAATTCTTCATCGGCTACCTGCTGATCCTGTTCTTCGCCGTCAATCTCGGTATCGCGACATTCCCGTCCACCGTCTATGACAGCATGACTTTCCTTGAACGTCTGAAGGCCATCGCTCTACCGGTCACCACGCTGGTTCTGGTCGTGCTCGCGCACATGATGCGCATGACCCGCGCTGCCATCCTCAGCGTCATGTCGTCTGCCTATGTCGAAACCGCTGAACTCAAGGGCCTGTCGAGCCTGCGCATCATCGCCCGCCACGCGGCTCCCAACGCGATTGCCCCGGTGATTACCGTCGTGGCACTCAACCTCGCCTATCTCGTCGTCGGTGTCGTGGTCGTTGAAGTAGTCTTCGTCTATCCCGGCATGGGCCAGTACATGGTCGATGCGGTGACCGTGCGCGACATGCCGGTCGTGCAGGCCTGCGGCCTGATCTTCGCGGCCTTCTACATCCTGCTCAACATGGCAGCCGACATCCTTGCCATTCTGGCCAACCCGCGGCTGAGGCATCCAAGATGAGATTACGTTCCATACCTCTTAGCGCCTGGATCGGCATTCTCGGCATCGCCATCGCCATCTTTGCGGCGATCTTCGCCGATTTCATCGCGCCCTACGGCGAAGGCGAAATCGTCGGCGATATCTGGCTGCCCATGGGAGGCGACTTCCTGCTCGGCACCGACAACTTGGGCCGCGACCTCCTGTCGCGTCTGATCTTCGGCGCCCGCACCACGATCAGCGTCGCGCTGGCGGCCAGCATTTTGTGTTTCTCGCTCGGCATGATCCTGAGTTTTACCGCCGCCGTCACAGGCGGCGTGGTTGATCAGGTTCTGTCACGCCTGAACGACCTGATGATGTCGGTCCCAGCCCTGATCCTCGCCCTCGTCATCCTCGCGGTGCTGCCGCAGAACATCTTCATCCTGATCACCGTCATGGCGGTGATCGACAGTACCCGCGTCTACCGCCTCGGTCGTGCCGTGGCGCTCGATGTCGCAGTGATGGAATTTGTCGAGGCAGCCAAGCTGCGCGGCGAAGGCAAGATCTGGATCATCTTCCGCGAGATCCTGCCCAACACGCTGTCACCGCTGCTCGCCGAATTCGGCCTGCGTTTTGCCTTCTCGATCCTCTTCCTCTCCACTCTCTCCTTCCTCGGTCTCGGCATTCAGCCGCCGGCCGCGGACTGGGGCGGCAGGACAACAAGGACGGCATCATCTTCGGCATATCGGCCGCCCTAGTCCCCGGCGGGGCGATCGCCGCCCTGGCGGTCTGTGTCAATCTGGTCGTCGACTGGCTGCTGAAGCGCACGTCGAGCCTGAAAGGAGGACGCGGCGATGCATAACCTTCTGTCCGTCAAGAACCTCAAGATCGAGGCAACCAGCTATCCGCCCGGTGCGCCGCCCAGACGCGTGACGCTGGTCGACAACGTCTCCTTCGATCTCGCCAAGGGCAAGGTGCTCGGCCTGATCGG
>ERZ1034401.186-NODE-186-length-12368-cov-3.822708_pt1 | contig 12368 bp, 9 predicted proteins | sample MGYA00520601_ERZ1034401 | MGnify/ENA primary metagenome ERZ1034401 (study PRJEB33736, sample SAMEA104288476) | Azolla filiculoides | biome: Urban; feature: water surface; material: ditch water | place: Netherlands | collected 2014 ... | reverse complement strand
GTCTGCGGTCCGATGCCCTCCTCCGTCATCAGGTAGCGAACGAAGAGTTTCGCCGCATTCGGGCTCTTGGTCTTCGCCGCGATGAGCCCAAAACCCGGATACAGAAAGCCGGTGAAGGGCTGTACACCCGAGCAGAGGCCGAGCTTCAGGCCCTTGGATTCGTTATCGCGGTATTTCGCCGTCGAGGTGATGACGAAGAATGGATCGGCTTGCCCCGGCGCGCCGGCGGCTTCGGCAACTGTCGAGGAATCCGACAGCAAAGGCGCATTTTCCGCAAATGCCTTGACCCACGCAGCGGTCGCCGTCTGAGTGCTGATATCGAGCGGCTTGCCGTAGAGCACCTCATATGCCTTTGCCACCTCAGCATCGTGGTGGGTCTCGATCTGATTGAACCAGTCGGCATAGAGCGGCTTGTCGAACAGGTCGAGCATGGCAAGCTTGCCCTTCCACTGCGGCTCCGCCAGCTGCCAGATGTTGGTAACCGGGCACTTGTCGTATTTCTCGGTGTTGTAGGTCCAGACATGCGGGTCGGAGACCACAACGAGCGGATCGCGAAGTTTTTCGCCTATATCCCCTGTGAGATCCGGTGGCGTCCAACTGGTAACAATGCCTTGGGGGATGAGTTCGCCCATGGCGGAGGCGACGTCGGTCGCGACGCTGACATCACCGACGATGTTGTCAGCCTGATATTCGCGGATCATCAGCTCGATCTGAGCGGCCTCGTTCACCTTCTTGCCGCTGGCCTTTACGCCGTACTTGTCCGCGAAAGCCTGAGCTGTATCGACGATCTTGCCGGTGACGGCATAAACCGTGATCGGCGGCTCCTTCCTTGCAGCCTCGATCAAGGCATCCAGATTGAAGGCCTCCTCGGCATGGACACAGCCCGCGAAGCCCGCTGAGACGGCAAGAGCAAGAGCGCAAGCAGCTGTAATAGGCCGGCCCGTTTTCGTCCGCTTGGTTTTGGTCATGGTGTTTGCTCCCGATTGCTTTTTCATTTTTGATAGTTCATCCGCCAGAAATCCTGCCAGTCTTCGCGCGCGTCCCAGTCTTCAAGGGCGGTCGCCATGCTGTAGGGCAGGACCTGATCAAGGGCCGAGCCAATGCCGGAAGGCTCATTGGCCGGCAGTTTGACGTCGCTGTTGGTAGACATCTTCCCGTCCGCCGCCTGCGGCGCGATGCCTTCTTCCGTCATGACGTAGTGGATGAAGAGCCTGGCCGCGTTCGGACTGTCTGTACCCTTGGTGATCAGCCCGACGCCGGGATAGAGCCAGCCAAGCCAGGGCTTCAGCTCCTTGCAGAGGCCAAGCTTCATGCCCTTGTCAGCGTTGTCGCGAAACTTAGCCGAGCTGATCAGACCCATGAAGGGCTCCGACTGGCCTGGCGCACCCACGGCTTCCGCCGCCGCCGCATCGGCATCGGTCAGGAGCGGCGCATTGGCCGCCAACGCCTTGATCCAGGCCGCGGTGGCACTTTGCTCGCCGGTCTCAAGATCCTTGCCGTAGAGGTCCTTGTAGGCGGCGGCGACCTTGTCATCGCCGTGCTTGGCCATCTGGTTGAACCAGTCGACATAGGAGGCCTTACCGAGCGGGTCCTGCATGGCGACCTTGCCCTTCCACTTCGGCTCGGTCAGTTCCCAGATGTTGCTGACCGGGCACTTTTCGAAAAGCTCGGTATTGTAGGCCCAGACATTGGCGCTGTTCACCACCGTCAGCGGTGCCTGATATTCAGCCGGGATCTTGTCGGCGAGATCCGGCGGTAGCCAGCTTTCAGCGAAACCCTGCGGGATGAGCTGGGCCATCGCAGCCGGTGCATCGCTGATGATCGATACGTCACCCTGGATGTTGTTGGCGCGCGCCTCACGGATGATCATCTCGAGCTGTGCGGTCGCCTTGACCTTCGACCCCTCGGCGGAAAGTCCGTATTTCTTGGCGAAGTTCTGCGCCATTTCGACGATCTTGCCGGTGCTGTCATAGACAGTGATCGGCTTTTCCTTCTTGGCGGCCTCGACCAGTGCATCGAGATTGAATGGCTCCTGCGCCTTCACCGCGCCTCCAAGCGTCGTCAGAACCGCGGCCGTCATCAAAAGTCGGCCCATGCAACCCTTCATTTCACGCGTCATACTGCTCCTCCTTCAGTAAGCGTCCAGAACTCGTCGATTTTAGTTGTAGGTATTCTTCCTCAGGACCGTGTCCGCCTCGCTGACCCGCCGACCCTGCCCGTCAAAGACATGCATGGCTTCCGGCGGCGCATGGACGAAGACCCGCTCGCCACTGTCGATACGTGGCAATGCATGCGTTGTAAGGAATAGCGTATGGTTCTTGCTCCTCAGTTCGAGGATCCAGCTTCCACCGGTCGGCAACACCCCGGTAACCGTCATCTCGGCGCTGAAACTGTCTTCGGGCACGGACTTTTGCTTAGCAACGTAACCCATGGCTTCCGGGCGCAGGCCGATCGAGCCGATACCGCGCAGTTTCGGGTAGTTCTTCGAGAAATAGGTTTCGGCCTTGTCGGCAATGTCGGAAATGCCCGGCTTGCCAAAGGTCAGGATGTTGATCGGCGGGCTACCGACGAATTCCGCGACGAAGCGGTTGGCCGGGCGATCATAGATATCGTTTGGCGTACCCATCTGCTGCAACGTGCCTTCGTTCATCACCGCAATTGTCGTCGCCAGTGTCATGGCCTCCCACTGGTCGTGCGTGACGAAGACGATCGTCGTCTTGAACTCGTTGTGCAGACGCTTGAGCTCGGCACGCATTTCCAGACGCAGCCGCGCATCCAGATTAGACAATGGTTCGTCGAGCAGAAGCACACCCGGATTGACCGCCAGCATGCGGGCAAGCGCCACCCGCTGCTGCTGGCCGCCTGACAGCTGCGAGGGATAGCGGTCGCGATACTTGGAGATATCGAGTGCCTGCATGACACGCTCGACCCGTGCCTCGCGCTCCGCCTTGGGCAGATTACGCAACCGCAGACCAAAATCGGTGTTGCGCTCGATGGTCAGGTGAGGCCAGAGCGCGTAACTCTGGAACACCAGACCCATCTCCCGCTTTTCGGGCGGCACGAAGATGCCCTGCTGCACCGAATCAACGACTCGCTCGCCCACCTGGATCTCGCCGCCGGACAGGTTCTCCAGACCGGCGATCATGCGCAACGTTGTGGTCTTACCGCAGCCTGAGGGGCCAAGCAGGCACATGAACTCGCCATCGCGAATTTCCAGATCGAGATCGGCGACCGCGTTGGCAGCATTCACGCCATAGTTCTTTTGAGCACCACGTAGGTTGATCGTAGGCATCAGCTTCCAAGTCCTTCTGCAAGATTTGTGCGTGTCAGCTTCTGGGCCAACAGCGTGCCGAAATAGGCAATGGCGGCGATGATCAGCACCACGGCATTGGCAGCCTGGGTGTAATGGTAGTCGACCAGTCGTAGGGAAAAGGTCGTCAGGACATCAGTGCTCGGCACCGCCAGGATCACGAAAAGGCTGAGGCCTTTGATGCCCGAAATGAACGGCAGCAGCACGCCGGTGACCAGGGAGCCCTTCTGGATTGGGATCACGATGTAGATCATCCGACGGAACCAGCCGGCGCCAGCGATCTGGGCCGCCTCCTCCGGATCCTTGCCAAGCTGCGTCATGGCGGAAATACCGGCCCGCGACGCATAGGGCATCTGGTCGGCGATCAGCGCCAATATCAGGATCGTCACCGTGCCGTAGAGTGCGGGCATGGGGCCGCGCGGGACCGCAAACAGCGAGAGATAAGCGGCTGCGAAGGCGATGCCCGGCACGAGATATGGCAGGAACGTCACTTGACGGAGATAGATCGACAGGCTGCGGACCGGCGTGCGGATGACCACATAGCCGACCAGCAGGCCGAGTACACCCGAGACCAGCGACGCAAGACCGACAATCATCATCGTGTTCTTGGCCGCAGCCCAGAGGTCAGGACTAAGCAGGATACCCGTCTGCAGGGCAACCGTGTGCAGGTCGGTTCCGATCCAGTAGTCGAGGGTGAAATTGTCGAGCGTGAACCGCGCCGGCACCTTCATGACTGTCGAAAGAACGAGGGTAAGCAGTGGCATAGCGACGCTGACGATGAAGACTGCAGCGGCAAAGCCGGTTGCCGGCAGGCGTAACTTGCCGAGACGGTTTTGACGGTTCATCGAACCCTTGGACCCGATCGTGACGAATCGGCGGGCTTCGCGAACCAATCGCGCATCGATCATCAGGGTGATGATACCGATCAGCATGATCGAGGCCGCCACCACGCCTGCAACACCCGTCTGCCGCGAAGCGATGCTGCGGAACAGCGAGGTCGAAAGCACCTCAAACTTCACCGGCAAGCCGAGAACATAGGGAACGCCGAATTCACCCAGGCATTTCGCGAAGATCAGCACCATGGACGACAGAAGCGCCGGCCGCATCAACGGCATGATGATCTGGATGGCAACCTGATACCGGCGCGCACCTAGAATGCGGGCCGAATCCTCCAGCTGGGAATCGAAACGGCGCAAGGCAGAACCGAAGAGCAGGATGACAAAGGGCGTGTAGTGCAAAGCCAGGATGATCGTTATCGGGAAACGCCCATAGGCGACCCAATCCGGCGGCGTCAGGCCGATGGCCTCGAACCAGCCGGGCTGGCCACCGACGGTGCGGTTCTTGAACAGCGTTGTCCAGGCGAGCGCAAACGTCCAGGCCGGCAGCATATAGGGCACGATCAGCGCGGTCGCGAACCAGCGGCGGCCGAACATGTCGGTTCGGCTGATCAGCCAGGCCAGGACGGTGCCGATCACCAAGGACAACGAAATCGCGCCGAGCGCGACAGTGAGGGTGTTGAGCAGCGGTCGCCAGAACAGATCCGTCGCAACAGGCGAGAAGAAGGCCCGGTCAAGATAGTAGACCGTGAGATCGCCGACGTCCTTGCCCAGACGACGCTCGTGGCCGAACTGAACCCTGACCGAATCCAGAACGATCGAGATGATCGGTACCACGATCAGATAGGTGAACAGCACAGCCGTCAGGACGCCGATCAATGTCGTCGGCTCACGAAGCGCGATTTTCAGCCGGTATCGCCAGGTCTGCCACGCAGATGGCGCGCTTGAGGCGCCACGCGCCGGCGTGTCGGCATTTGTAGTTTCACTTAGAAGAGCCATCATTCCTCCCCGGGCCATTCATTGCCACGCCGGACGCCGCTCGATTGAGGGCGCACGAATGCCGTTTGCCCAGGCCGCAGCAAAGCGGACTTGAGCGCCATCAGACACCAGCAATGTCTTCAATCCTCCCGACGGGACTCCCGACGGGACTCCCGACCCGTCAGCCTCGTCAAAAACGCCCGGTCAGGACGTCTGTGAATACCGAATTCAACGGGATCAGACCCCTATCTCACCCGGCTATGACATGGATGATCAATCGTGACGTCCATTTTGTCAATCACAAAAGTGCACACGTGGTCATTATTATAAGCATATGATTTTCATATGTTATTCTTGCCGTGATTTACGATTTTTGTGCACGCGCGGTCAACCGGTTCTCAGACCGTACGAAAATGCCGTCGCGCACGCGAGAACCACCGGGTGACAAGCAGCGCGGCGCGCACGGTGCTCACCGAACGGCTGCAGAATTTTTAACCGGCCCCGACCCTGTTTCGACATTTTGGGGATTGGAAAAATCCAAGCTTTGTGGCCTGTGATGGGACACGAATTATAAGGGGGAGTTGATGGCCCGAGGGTTTGTTACCGCGGAAGAAGTCGCAAAGCGTGCGGGCGTGTCACGCTCGGCCGTATCCCGGACTTTCACCGCCGGCGGCAGTGTTTCGAAGGCGGTGCGCAAAAAGGTGCTGAAGGCAGCACAAGAGCTGGGCTACCGCGTCAATCGGCTGGCGCAGGGATTGAACAATGACCGTTCCAACCTGATCGGCGTGGTCGGCGCCAATCTGAGTTCGCCTTTCATTGCCAAGCAGCTCGATGTGCTGAGCCTCGGTCTGCTGCGGCGCGGGTCCCAATGCCTTCTGCTTAATGCCGCCGATGCCCGCAAGGATATCGCGCCGTTGATCGAGCTTTTGTTCGAATTCCGTGCCCAGGCGATCGTCGTCCTGTCCGGTGAACCCCCCGCCTCGATCGTCGACGAATGCATTGCCAATGGCGTGCGTCTGATCCTGATCAACCAGAGCGTGGATCGCACCGATACCAATGTCGTCCTCAGCGACGATTCTCACGGCGCCGACCTCGCCGCTCTCAGGTTGCGGGCGGCAAAATGCAAGAAGGTTGCCGTCGTGACCAGCGGCAGCCAGACGCCGGCACAGCTCCGTCGCGCCAATGCGTTCACCAAGCGCATGAACACAGAAGGCATAGAGGTCGTCGCCTGGTCCAATGGAACGACGAGCTATGAAAGCGGATACCAGGCCGGCTGCCATCTGTTGAAGGACAAGGATATCGATGGCGCCTTCTGCGTCACCGATCTTCTGGCGCTCGGCTTTCTCGACGCGGCGAGGCTGGAAATGAAGCGCCGCGTGCCACAGGATCTTTCGGTCGTCGGCTTCGATGACATTCCCCAGGCCGGCTGGAAAAGCTACCAGTTGACCACGATTGCCCAATCGTTCGAGGCGCTGACGGAGAAGGTGCTGATCGCGCTCGATAGCGACGAACCGGAAACCCGCTTGCAGGTCGTACCGGTCAGCATGGTGGAGCGGACCACAGCCCGTTAGCCCACTTGGCGGATGCGGCTTTCGTTGAGAAGGCCGCTTTCGTCAAGGATCGGCAGCGCCACAGAGACGATATGCGCGTTGATCCTCTTCAGGTCGCGCAGCATGTCGAGATGCAGAGAACTCGTCTGAATGCTGTCGGTGAGGCCATCGCGCAGGCGCTGGAGATGCCGGGCCGATGATTGCTTCTCCAGCCGCCGCACTTCTTCCTTCACCTCGACCAGCCGACGGGCAAGGTCGGAATTCTTGGTGGAAAAGACCGTCTGGGCCATGCGCAGGTTGTCCAGCGTGATGGTGAAGAGACGTGCAAGTTCTTCATGGCCGTCCTCGGAAAACTTCAGCCCGAGGCTGACCTTCTTGGCGATCTCGGGGCGGATGCCTTTCTCGATGATGTCGCCGATATGCTCGAGATTGATTGCATATTCAACGATATCCATTGATCGCCGATAGTCCTGGTCGCTCAGTTGCCCCTGTCCGACCCTGGAAACGAAGACCTTGATTTCATGCTGGATACGATCGACGCGACCTTCCAGTGCGCTGATCTCGCTCAGCTGCGACAGATCATTGCGGCGCATTGCCTCGGATGCCTGATGTAACATGCGCTCGATCAGGTCACCCACCAGCAGAACTTCCCGGCTGGCTCCGGCAAGGGCAGCGACCGGCTCGTCGAGGTCATGACCATCGAGGAAACTTCGCTGGGCATCCGCCGATTTTCGCTCCGGCAGGATTCCCGTCGTCAGCCTGAGAACGTAAGGCGACAGAGGCCAGGCGATCAGCGCTACTGCAATATTGAAGATCAGATGCGCATCGACGGCCAGTTGCTGATGCGAGAAATAGGGAAGATCGAGGAGCTGCGCACCGTAGCCAGCAAGCGGCATGGCAGCGGCACAGCCGATCGCCCGAATGATAAGATTGCCGAGCGTTACACGCCGCGCCGCAGGCGTGGCCTTCATCGTGGCCAGAACCGGGGGCACCGCGCCGCCAAGATTGGCACCCAGCACAAGCACGATCACCAGGCTCGATTCCATGCCACCGCTTGCCGCCAGCGACAGGATCAACACGACAACGGCAAGGCTGGAGGACGCAAGTACGGCGAGCGCTGCGGAAAACAGCAAGGCAACCGGCCAGGCATTGCCGAGCATGGTGATGAACAGATTGAGTGCCGGCGACTGGCGGATCGGATCGGTTGCCGCAGACAAGAGATGCAGCGACAGGAGCATGAGACCGACACCGACAAGGGCGGTTCCTGCTCCCTGCTTTGCAGCCGAGGCCATCCGCATCAAAACCACGCCGGCAAGGATCAGAAGCGGCGACAGCCAGCCGAGCCCCAGCGCAACAATCCAGGCCGTGGCAGCGGTGCCGATATTGGCGCCGAGCATGACGATCTGGGCCATGGCCGGCACGATCATGTCCTTTTCGACGAAGGAGGCAACCATCAAGGCGGTGGCAGTCGAGCTCTGTAAAGCGACTGTGGCGAGGAAACCGGCGGCAAATGAGCGAGGCCCGCTGCGCGTCCCGGCAGCAAGGCCGGTCCGAAGCCTGGCACCGAGCGCACGCGACATGCCGTCCTTGATCTGGCGCAGGCCGAAGAGCAGCAAGGCGACGGCGCCGAACAGATTGATGCTTACGATGGCCGACTGCATGCACTTACCTCACGTCGACAATTATGCAGGCACAACATCCCCGAGCACTGGGAAGGGAAGCGTCAGGCATTCTGAACCGCCTTCGGCACGATCGAGAAACAGTCCGAGTGCGCCGAAGAATATCCCGAGAAAGCTTGGAAGCGAACCATCGTGCGTGCTCGGTTCATGCCCAAGCCTCAAGGCCAGCGAGCGGTAGAGGATCAATCTCTCCGGCTCGATATGCGCCAAAGCCAGCGATGCGCCCTGTCGCAGGCAGTACCAATCGGCGATCAACTCGAACATCGGCAGGTCCGCTGCGCTGTCAAACTCGGCTGCAACTCCACCGCTCGAGCCAACGAGCGGCGCGATCATCTCGAGCACGCTCTTGTCGCCAATCGCCCTGACGATGTCCGCCGGCCATTCCTTGACAAAATAACGGTGGCGAACGAGCGCTCGCTTGTGCTGCCGCAGGAAGGTACCGTAATCGCCGGCAGAGAAAGCCGGATCGACCTTTTCCCGGCTGACCTCGGTTTCCCGATAGTATCCTTCACACAAGCGATCATTGACCGGCAAAGCGGACAACTCGACGGTTTCGACCGTGATTTCCTGCTGTGACGCCTGAACCACCTTAAATGCAGGAGGAAAGGCAACGAGCGAGGGAACCGCGATATTGGTCACAGAGCGGTCGGACGACCCTCGACGCGTCACACCCTCCACATGCAGATGTCCGCTGAAATGAACCGTCACCCCGGCCGCAATCAAGGCATCCCCGACCGCCTTGACCGGGGTCCGACGCACGACATTTGTCTCGCCGAAGAGCACGCCCTCGGCACCGGTCGCACCATCGAATGGATCGAGCGCCGGGTAATGGGAAAATGCAAGCAACGTCTTTCCCAGTTTCCGCGCCCGCAGGCTGACATCGGTGATCCAGTCGAAAATGAACCGCTTGCTGCGCAGCATGCCATTCCAGCCGGCGGCCGTGCTGTCGATGAAGGCCGCTTCCTCGACCAGTTCGAAGCTACCGTCACGTGGCTCGAAGACATTGGCATCGATCATCAACAGCCATAGACCCGGCTCCGGCTCGACGAGATAGGAAGCGTCCATGAGGCTATAGGCATTGCGGCCATCGGGCGACGTGACCGTGTAGATGCGGTCCTCGACCGCATCGCTTGCGCCGAAGGGCGTTTCCCAATGCCGGTATTCCGGCTGGCGAAAATAGCCGAAAGCCGCCATAGGGTTCAGCCCGCGTGGATAGCCCTCGCAATACATGTTTTCGCTGACAATGATGTTTTCACCAGCTATGGCGGCGTCGCTGGAGACCGAGAGGCTGATCGCTCCCTCGCCGAGAAATTCTTTCGTATGATGACGGCCTGCCGGGCCGAAGATATCATGATTGCCGGGCAGCGCATAAAACGCGGTTCCGTGGCTATCCGAATGGACTTGCAGCAAGCCTCTGAGCGTTTCCGTCGTCGCCCGCTGGCCATCGTCTGTATAATCGCCCAGCAGCACCACATGGCGGATTCCGCGCCGCGCCACCTGATCCAGCGCAGCACGAAGCGCGTCGGCGCTCTCGTTGAAAACGCGGGTCGACTGGCGCGTATCGGACCAGCTTCGCATGGTGATGTGGTGTCCGCCCATCTTGATGCCGGCAAAACCAAAATCGGCTCCGGTGTCATGGAAGTGGGCATCAGCAATAACGGCAACGGCTGGAAAGCTTCGTGGCGCCATGATCAGGACTTCTTTCGGCCTTCGATCATGTCGATCCAGTCGGAGGCCCGCCTTGCGGCTTCGTAAAGGCTCGGCTTCGGGGTCTCGAACCACTCGTCCGGACGCAATTCGCGCCGTTCGCGGATGACAGCGACGGCGTCATCGAGCGTCGGATAGCGGTCGGGCTGCTGCTTGTGCAGGTACAGGGCCACCAGCGAAACCGAGCGGCTGCGGCCGCTGCGGCAATTGACCAGGACATTGCCACCATCCGGAAACGGATAAGTCGCACGTTTCGGCATGGTCTGCCGCAGCGCCCCATCAAGAATATAATAGGCCCCCAGCATCATCGTATCGGGGCTACCCTCGCCATCGATCAGGCCGAGCTTGTAGTAACGGATCTCGCCATAGCCGGTTGCGCAAAGATCGCCGTCCTCGGCGGCATCCCGCACCAGATTGATGTCGAGATTGACGGCGCAGTTGACGACCGTGGTGATGCCGTGTCGGCGCAGCAGCCCAATGTCCCGCGCCCCATCGCTGCCACCGATGTAAAGCGTTGCATCATGCGGTCCGAGCCCCTCGGCAATCTTGCTGATTGCGGGTCGCGCGTAAACCGGTCCATCCATAGTCCATTCCTCCACACGGCAGTTGCGTACCGTCATCCGTTTCCCTGCAAATTATGCCTATGCAACCGAAGAGGCCTTCCGCTCACCCGCCGCATCGAGAATGGCCAGAGGAATAGCAGAGGCTTTGCTGACCCCGGCGGCAACGCCAGGGGCTGCAGCCAGAACAGCTCCGCCATCCCTTAGACTGCCGATCTCGAAGAACGGGCAGACATCACCACCGGCTTCGCTGACCAGCAGCAGCCCGGCCAGGCAATCCCACGAGTTCATGTGCAGTTCGATGTAACCATCCGAACGGCCATCGGCGACATAGGCAAGCGCGAGCGCGCCTGAACCAGCGCGACGCACATTTGTGCCCATGTCGAGCAGATTTTTGACGACGCCGAGATAGGTTTCGTTCGCGACCCGGGTCGACCACCCCATCTCGATAGATGCGGCATCGAAGCGCTGCGTTCCGGCAACCAGGATCGGCTTGCCGTTCAACGTCGCGCCGTCACCACGGCGCGCGAAATAGAGTTCGTCGAGGGCCGGACTATAGATCGCGCCGATTTCAGTCCGGCCATTCTCGACATAGGCGATCGAGATGCAGAAATGCGGGATCCCGCGCGCGAAGTTCGCCGTGCCGTCGACCGGATCCACGACCCAGACCCGGGCGCCGATCTCTCCACCGCCCTCTTCGCCAAAGAATGTGTCTTGCGGAAAATGTTGTTCGATCATGCTGCGGATATGTGCTTCGGAAGCCGCGTCCGTCTCGGTGAGGAAATCCTGCGGCCCCTTCATGGATATGCTGCGCTCTGCGTCGCCGTAGAAGCCCTTCAGCACCAGCTCTCCGGCAGAGCGGATGACCGCGCGGCAGAGGTCGGCGCGAGCCTGAAGCGTATCAGCATAATGCAAGTTTTCCACCGGACCACCATCAAATCGTTTTGAACACGCGTGCATATTTGCACGCGTGTTCAGTCTTTGCAAGCCGTTCATGCTGGACATTTGTCTGAAGAAATCCATCTGCTCGCAAGACACAACCGCCGCATTCTTCGACGACACGGTGCATACATTTCTGGACAATTATGGGGTGTACATCAACAAGCGGAGCGTCTCTCTTCCAGCGGGACTGGATCTTCTAGAGGGCCTTTCCAAAGCACTCAATGTGAACAACGCCCCTTACCGTGAGTGAGTGACCCCGCTCCTCCCACGGAGAAGATAGATTTGGTCCACGCCACAGGTCGTTTTGCTCTCTCTTAAATGCGTTCCATAGCAAACAAGTGTGCCGGTGGCACGCATAAATTCCCGCGACAACCAACCGCTTAAGCGTCCCGTAGTTGATTTCGGGAATGGTGCGGAGGGTGCAGCACGACATCCGTTGTCTGACGGCTCTGCATCGACCATGCCTGAATCAGGGCACGCCCAAACGTCTGTAACAACATCCTGTGCACAACGTCTGATTTAGCGCCTCAACCGATTACTAGCGTCCGTACATCAAGTATATTTTTGGACATCTGATGGGGAGAATGAGCGTGACCGAACTGTATGTTGCTAAAGTACCGGATAAAACCATTCTCGATATGTTGACCGATCTAAAGCAGAAATTCGGTGACGCCAGTATTAGTGTGGATGTTGGCGGCGTAGCTGTAAGGGAAACTGAATACGAACTAATGCGCAAGAGGAAGGGAGGAGCTGAACCGCCCCGGCTTTACCGGAGACCGTTTAGTTTAAGTTATGCGGCCATGGCT
>ERZ1034401.185-NODE-185-length-12368-cov-59.304556_pt1 | contig 12368 bp, 3 predicted proteins | sample MGYA00520601_ERZ1034401 | MGnify/ENA primary metagenome ERZ1034401 (study PRJEB33736, sample SAMEA104288476) | Azolla filiculoides | biome: Urban; feature: water surface; material: ditch water | place: Netherlands | collected 2014 ... | reverse complement strand
GAGGAACTCTCAAAACGAGTCCAACAACTTGAAGCTGTTGTGTTATCTCTTCGACAACAAGCTTCAACCTCTCAAAGTTTGTTGAAGGAACCCAAAATTAGTCTACCAACGAAGTTTGACGGTACAAGGTCTCAATTCAGAGGATTCTTAAATCAGGTACGCCTTATAATTCATATGCATCCCAACCGATATCCAACTGACACAACTCGAGTGGGGTTAGTTGGAACATTATTGACAGGAACCGCACTAGCATGGTTTGCACCATTGCTAGAGAAGAAATCCCCAATACTAGAAAACTTTGATACCTTTATCAACGAATTCCAAGCTAGTTTTGGTGATACTGATAGTGTAAGAACAGCAATAAACAAGATACGTAGATTGCGCCAAGGAGATCGGCCAGCCTCAGCTTACGCAGCTGATTTTCGTCTTCTTGCTTGTGATATCCCTTGGGATGAAGCAGCGTTGATGGACTTGTTTCGACATGGTTTGCGTAACGACGTTAAAGACTTGCTCTTAACATTTCATGATGAACCTAAATCACTGACAGAAGCTATTAGTCGCGCAGTTCGGTGTGACAATCGTTTGTTCGAAAGACGTTCTGAGCGCCAACAAATGTCGACACGCCTTAGATCTGAGCAAACATATGCTTCAGCATTAGCCTCACCACCTTTAGCACCAATGCAAGTTTCTAATCCTAATTCCTTTAATGGACCTACTCCAATGGAGATTGATGCAGCCCGTCGTCGGGGTCCTTTGTCCGAAGCCGAGAAACAACGACGTCGAGCAAATCGACTTTGCCTATATTGTGGTGGTCCAGGACATATAGCAATACATTGTCCACATCGACCAAAGAGACAATTAAATCAAGTAAGTGTTCAGAATTTTGATTCATGTTCTCCAGTCAAAGTAAATAAACCAAGAACTCTTGTCAGCGACCCTCAATCCAATAGTTTTGATGTGCTAAGCCAACTAGATGAGTTGTTAAACGAGTAAGTCCAGCCAAAATCGGAGCCATTTGGTTGGACCAACCAAAGCATATAGAACTTGTTCCGAGCTTAGGTTCCATTTCATCGAACCGAGTCAGTGAAGTTTTCACGATACAAGTTCAACTCAGCACATCAAGATGTCATCAAGTTCTTGCATCTGCGCTCTTGGATTCAGGAGCCAACTCATGTTTCATGGATAAGGATTTTGCGACAACACAAGAAATTCTGCTCTATAAGCTTCCTCGTCCAGCATCAGTAGCAGTAATTGATGGACGTTCTATTGCATCAGGAGATATTACTGAAGAATCAGAGCCTATTCGTGTAGTTCTTGGTAATTTAGCTACTATCATTTCTTTTAATATCATAAGCAGTCCCGAACATCCAATTGTTCTTGGGTTGCCGTGGTTTGAACTTCATAATCCAAAGATTGATTGGAAGAAGCGTGAAATCATAGACTCACGAGACAACAACAATTCAAGGCTCATCACCACATCAACATCAAAGCTAACACCAAGACATATATCAACTATCTCTCTCCAAAGATTACGTGAAGAAGCTAGAGTAGAAGACATGTTATTGTTTGCAGTGGTCATAAACCCAATTTCAAACGCACAAGATTTTGATGTTCATTTACCATCAAAGTACCGAGAATTTTCTGATGTGTTTGATAAGGTAAAGGCCAATACACTTCCTGATCATCGGCCATACGATTGTCCCATTGATTTGCATTCCGAGAAGGAACCACCATGGGGACCAATTTATAACCTTTCGCCATCAGAATTGAAAGTTCTTCGAGAATATATAGATGAAAATCTTGCAAATGGCTTTATTCGACATTCTCGATCACCTGCTGGTGCTCCTATTTTTTTTGTTAAGAAGAAAGATGGCTCTTTACGTTTGGTCGTAGATTATCGAGGCTTGAACAAGGTTATGGTCCGAAATCGATATGCTCTACCATTGATTCCAAATCTCTTGGAACGTCTTAGTGGCGCCAAATACTTCACAAGGCTAGACTTACGAGGAGCTTACAACCTTGTTCGCATTCGACCTGGTGATGAATGGAAAACTGCTTTTCGCACGCGATATGGTCACTTCGAGTACACAGTTATGCCATTTGGTCTTACAAATGCTCCAGCAGTCTTTCAACATATGGCCAATGATATCTTTCGAGATTTCCTTGATATCTTCATAATCATTTATTTGGATGACATATTAATTTACTCGAAGACACAAGAGGACCACGATAACCATGTTCGACAAGTTCTACAACGATTACGGGAATTTGGTCTTTATGCCAAACTAGAGAAGTGTTGCTTTGACCGCAATCAAGTGGAGTTTCTAGGATATGTGGTCTCTCCGGAAGGTATTTCTATGGATCCAAAGAAAGTACAAACAGTTCTAGATTGGAAGACACCAGGCTCAGTTCGCGATTTGCAATGTTTCTTGGGATTTGCAAATTTCTATCGCAAATTCATCAAGAGTTACTCGCAAGTTGTTTTGCCCCTCACAGAACTAACACAGAAGAACCGACCGTTTGTATGGACGTCAAGCGCAGCCAAGGCATTTGATAGTTTGAAGCAAGCATTTACATCTGCTCCCATTTTGGTCCATGTTGACCTCGAAAAGCCATTTATCATAGAAGCAGATGCATCTGATTTTGCACTAGGAAGTGTTTTGTCGCAAATAGCGCATGATGAGAAATTGCATCCAGTTGCATTTCATTCAAGAAAGTTTGAACCTGCGGAAATCAATTATGAAATCCATGACAAAGAATTGCTAGCAATTGTTGATTCTTTCGAACAATGGCGTCACTTCTTGGAAGGTTCTCCCCACCAAATTATTGTTTACAACGATCATAAAAACCTCACATTCTTTCAAAATGCTCGAGTCCTAAATCGACGACAAGCTCGGTGGGCACAATTTCTGACACGGTTCAACTTTGTGATAACATATCGACCAGGAATACAACAAGGTAAAGCTGACGCCTTATCACGACGCTCTTATTTTGCACCAAAACCGGGGGACCCAACTTATGACCATCAAGAACAAGTCCTTCTGAGCCCGAGTCGTCTACGATTAATGGTCACAAATGTTTCTGAGACAACTTTAGATTCAAAATTTCTTGATTCTATTCGCGCGAGCATTGGTTCTGATGATTTTGCACAAGATATTTTAGACCACATTGTTCCAGATCGTGCCTCTTGTTCACGCTCCAAGTTTTCCCGCATAGATTATGGAAACTTTAGTTGGCATGATGGGTTGCTATTTCGGAACAACCGTACTTATATTCCCAATGGACCTTCTCGACTCCAAGTCTTGCAGCATTGCCATGATTCACCATTAGCTGGACATTTCGGAGTTTTGAAAACATTGGAGCTAGTTACCCGAAATTACTGGTGGCCTCAAGTTCGTCAATTCGTCATAGACTATGTTTCTACTTGTGATGTATGTTGTCGATCAAAGATACCTCGACATCGGCCATATGGTTTATTGCGCCCATTACCTATTCCAAATGGTCCGTGGAAATCCATTTCGATCGATTTCATAACAGATCTCCCATCTTCCCAAGATTATGATGCTATTCTTACAGTGGTGGATCGCTTTACGAAAATGGCACACTTTCTTCCATGTAGGAAGACTTTTTCTAGTCAAGAAACGGCAAATCTTGTTATGCGAGAAGTTTTCAAGCATCATGGTCTTCCGGATGAAATTATTAGTGATCGTGGGCCACAATTTATTGCGAAGTTTTGGACACACTTACTTGAGATCCTTAGAATTTCTCGTAAACTATCGTCAAGCTACCATCCTCAAACCGATGGTCAAACAGAACGCACGAATCAAACGTTAGAACAATATCTTCGTTGCTTTATCAATTATCAACAGGATGACTGGGTAGATTTCTTGCATATGGCAGAATTTGCTTATAATAATTCAATCCATTCTTCTACGGGATTCACTCCATTCTTTGCAAACACTGGATATCATCCTCGTTGGATGATGCTCGAATATCCAAAAGTCTCCAACAATCCCGCTGTCAAAGATCGTTTAGAACAACTCAAAGAAGTTCAAGCCAACATTTCTGATAATTTGCTTCATACTCAAGCTAAGTACAAGAAGGTCGCAGATAAGCATCGTTTAGATTCTACACTTGAGAACCCTAAGTTTAAAGTTGGTGATCGGGTGTGGTTATTACGACGAAATGTGAAAACTACTAGGCCATGTGACAAATTGGATTTCCAACGTCTAGGTCCATTTGTAATCTCTCATCAAGTCAACGAGGTTGCATTTCGTCTAGAGTTGCCTTCACATATGCGTCTTCATCCAGTGTTTCATGTTTCACTGTTAGAACCATGGACATCAAGTTCTATCCCAAATCGGGTTGTTCCACCACCACCTCCAGTTCAACTTGCGGAAGGACCAGAATATGAAGTAGAAGCTATTTTGGACTCTAAGGTCATACGCAATAAGTTATATTATTTGGTAGATTGGCTTGGATACACGCCTGAAGATCGAACATGGGAACCTGCAACGAACGTCACTAATGCCTCTGAACTTATACAAGAGTTTCATCTTCGTTATCCCCATAAACCAAAACCTAGTTCATGCATTGCGACTCATGGAACTCGTCGTCAAAGGAGGGGATGATGTCACAAAATGTGAATATCAAGATTCGAACTTGTGACCTTCTAGCAATACTCTTAAACCTTAACCATTTCACCAACTCACTTTAATTAAGAAATATATTTTCACACTATTATTATTCAAAAGCTATAGAGCACTAGACACATTAGATGACCGCCAAATGGCATGCACCCTGTACGCCAAGTGGCGCACAGCATGTACGCCAAATGGCGATCATGCGCATTCCGTTGTACAGTATATAAGTCGAAGATATGCTTGGTGTTGAACCATTCCGGTTCAACACCAGTCTTCAGCAACCTTGTAATCTTGGTTTCCGGCAATACAAATTCTTGTCTTCTTGTCTTGTAAGTGCCTTCTCATTTGCTATTATCTTCTTTTCTTCCAAATCAGCATCGTCTTCGAAGCTTGGGTCGTGACAGCGACGACGATAGGGCTTAACCATGTGGCCCGTTCGACTGGCCGAATGAACCCTACGTGAAGGAGTTTGTTGCTTTCCTCTTTTACTCTAGCCACGTAATTGGGGTTCATGCGGTAACGACGTTGCTGGACCGATCGTGCGTCCTGCTAAAGGTGGATTTGGTGTTGATAATATTGCGGATCCAGTCCCTTCATGTCGGTGTAAGATCAGGTGAACATGTCCTGATACACCGTGAGCAGCCGTACTAGTAAATTGTTGGTGATTTTGAGGGAGTCTAATAGGTTGATCGCCTCGAGTGTGGATTCTTTGACCTGTTAGGAGATAGCTAGCTCTTGTTCGAACGCGTTACGAGTGTAGCGTAATTCTGTGGTTGTCGTCGGATTAGGGTCCGATTGGTTAAGGACTTCTCCCGTGGCGGCTTCAGCAGTGGATGATCCGATGGCCGTGATGACATCTATTTAGAAGAGGGGAACGATCCTCCGAGAAGTGGTCAACTTCCTCATCGGTGAGCCCATCCAACATGTGAACACCCTCAGCGTATAATGGAGTGGTGTTTTGGGGGGTCGAGATACGTTCTTCTATTATGAGCCATACCTTGGTTTTTCCTCATCTAAACAAGATCATATTTCATTGCCAGTGCTGCTTGATGTAAGTTGTTCACAACCATGGGCAACCGAGTTGTTACCGAGTAGGAACACTAACCTATCCTCTATCCTTCGAGGCAGGTGTCAAGGTGATTGTGTGGCGTGGAATCGTCACGTAGTAACCTCTATCGTGACCGTATGGCCTTCGCAGTTCTCTAGTACGCCTAGCTAATCGTTACTATTGTAGACACAGTTTTCACAGCGTAGACACAGATTAGGGTTTCTTCCCCCCCAAGGATTAGCAAAGACCAAGTATTAGAGAAGGCACAATATTTAGAGAAGATAAGTACTTAATTATGCAAAAGAAGGCTTCTCGCCCATACAAAAATCACACACCCCCACAGGGGTTTTTACAAGCTTAAATACACGGGTAGCGTCGGTCACGCTTCTTGCGTGCCGTTACATAGTTAAGCTGCGGTTACGCTCCTAGCGTACCGTTACAAGATGTATGTCTGCGCCGTCTTTCTCCTTATGGGTCCGTCGGTTACTATTCCGCCGGACAACACTTGGCACGCCTGTGGGACAGCGCCTGGCGCGTCGTACCCACTCCGCTTATTCGGACTCCAGGATGTCGAGGATTCCCGGTTCCGTGCGTATGTCCTGTCCGACCTCTGGCGTAATTTCGTGGGAGGCATCGTGGCTCGGTTGTTGCTCCTGCCTATGTGGGTCTGTCGGGGCGGAATCCGGGGTGGCCGTATCGTCCTTCGAGCCCGTCCCTTGTTCCGCGTTCCCATTGTGGTCCATGTTGTTCTCTGTAACAGGTTCTGGCGCCAATGGTGCGTGGCCTTCTTTCTCTGCGGGCTCCTCTGTTTGTGTTTGTTGCGTGCTTTCCCCTGCTCCTTCCGTGTCCTCTGTGGCTGGTTGAACTGCATGCTCCGTACGGCTTCTGAGGATTGGCTCTTCTGGCTGAGGAATTACGGGAGTTTGTGCTTTCTCTCCGCTGGTCTCATCCCCTATGGGGTCATGTGGGCTGGCCTGCTCGCTTGCTGTCGCCCCTGTGAGATCTTGTCCGACTTCGGATCCTGCATTCTGATGCTTACCTTGGGCCTTCATCAATTGGTCCAGGAGCTCCTCCTGTCCTTCGCCGAAATCGTCCAGTATCTGCGTTATTTCTTCAGAATGCCGCTCTGCCAGCTCGCTATAGTCTTTAGCCAGGTCCTCGCGTACTGTGGCCACGGTTTCCTCGCTGAGTTTGTAGAACCCTCTGCCTTCCTTCTTCCGATTCTCCCAATCCGCACGGTAGGTGTGTAGTTCTGCTGCCTGAGCCGCCCATGCTTCCCATCCTTTATCCATCGCTGCTTTGATTTGTGCGGAGAATTTCTCCCTATTTGTCTGCAGCACGCTGCGTGTATTGTGTCTTACGGCTTCGAGGTGGTTTTGCGCGTTTTGTAAGGCATTTTTTACATCCCCGATTTCTTGTTTGTATATCGCGACGGCTTGGTCATATTGCTCCTTCATTTCCTTCCATATTGCCGCTTCTCTTTCGTGCCGATCGATTAATTCGTCAATTTCCTTTTGTAGGCGGCGTCGGACCCGTTGCGCCTCTTCCTGCTCATGTTTAAGCTGCTCCTCGTAACCTTTTTTCCGCTCCTCTAACACGCTCCGCAGCCTCTGGTTGACGTCTTCTAGTTTCGTTACTTCCTCTTGAAGTCTGTTGTTTGCGCTAGTTGTAACGTCATGTGCCGAGTGTTCCATGGCCAATTGTTCTTCCAGTTTTCTCACGGCCTTGCGCCCCTTGGCGCGAATGTCCCGCTCCCTTTCCGAGGATTGTCGGAGCTCTCCCCGAAGCCGATCTATTTCGGACTCCGCTTTCCGGAGCGCTCTTTTGGTTTTCTCCGTGGTCACCATCTGGGCTTCTATTTCTTTTTCGTGGGATGGTTCCCTGTTGCGGTCTGGTACTGGGGTTTGTTGTTGTGCCCTAGCTACGCTTCGTTCTAGCTCCGCGATGCGTGTGTATGCTTTTTGAAGCTCCGCTTGGGTCTGCCCCTCCGCGTTCTCCTGGATTTTCCGTTGTACTACCTTGATCTGTTGCGTAGCCAGGAACTCTATGAGTTCGTACGCTTTCCCTGTTTGTAGCAGCGCCGCGAACTCGTGGGCCGTATCCAGGATGACTGGGTCATTCAGGTCCTCGTTTTCTTCTGTCTGGATCTCCTTTCCTTTCCGTCGGTCCTTCCTGGTGTTCGAAGTGGTGGCTCTCTCTGTTACTCCGGGGTCGGCTCTTTCCTCCGTTATGTCTATCCCCACGGTGTCGGCTATTTTTATAGGTGCGTCTTTTACCAGGCCGCGCCCATCTTTCCTGTCTAGGCGTCGTCTCTTTGGTCGAGGGCTGTCTTGGCAGGGCTCCTCCTCCCGCTCAGCTGCTGGCTCGCTGTGCGTGGGGCGTTCTTCGGGTGTTGCTTGCGCCTCTGCTTGGGAGGTTTGTGGTTCGTCTTCCCATTCCGTGGCGGCTAATTCCGCTAGCCGCCTTCTCGCAGATCGTGGCCCTGGTGAAGGTTGGCTCGCCGCGGGACCGGGGATCCCGTGTGGTGGGAATAGTACCGTAAGGTACTGTTGGATAATTGGCCGAAGTTTTTTCCCAGACTGATATGAGTGCAGCCCTTCTCGGAGTGCTGGCCCTGTGATGACGCCCCAATCCACCGCCTTCCCCTCGAATGTTTCGATGACGACGCCTGCCTTTTGCTTAGGCATCCCGTAGGCGTTCACGTGTACACACCCGACCTCCAAGAGAAATTTCGCAACCTCCCGAAAAAATGCGTTCGGAATTTCTTTAGTCCGGTAAGCTTTGGCTGTTAACGAATACTCCGCGAAGTATTTCCGGAGTGTTTCTGCGGGGGCTATGTCGAACTGCTTCTCCCCTAGCCCCGATAGACCGAGCTTCTGCCGTACCATGGCGTTTGTAACTGTGTCTACGTTCAGTTTCCGTGCGATGTTGAACGCGTCTGGGTGTGGTGGCGCTTCGGCGACCTTGATGTAACCTTCAAGCCCCTTTTCCAGAAGCCATCGGCGGAGGGCTGTCGAGATGTTTATCGTCATCGCTCGTGTCGCGTGGTCTTGATGAAGTTCGTGTCTGTGGGCTTGGTGATCAGGAGACGACTGAGACAGGACCGGAGAGTTGGGTTGTAGCGCAGAGAGATCCAGCGCAGTATGATTAGGAGGAGAAGACTGAGAAGTGCGATGGGTGTAAGGAGATAGCAGGGAGGTTCGGTGAGAAGGGCGATGGGGATGAGGGGAGTATACAGAAGAGTGGTGGATACTTTGTCGAGAATAGGTGTATGTGTCTCGTTTTTGGTATCTAGGGTTTCTGAGCCTGTGTGTCATCATGATGCCGCGTTCTCCCTTTCCGAGTTGTGTGCATGTACGACCTTTTAATGATATGACTTATCTTCTCCCTTCTTCTTTTTTTTAAATTTTAATATGTAACGGTAAGGTACAACTGTTAATGTTACATTAAAATACACGTGGGCCGGCGTAATTAATGCCCGGATTTTTCGGCCGCCTCTTGTACGGCGCGGAATGGATTTGGTGGCGTAGGTCCGAAATACGGTTTCAACCGAAACCCGTTCACTTTTTGGCGTAGAATTTCTCCGGCTAGCTTACCTAGCGTAAATGTCCCGTTTTCCGCTTCCACTATCCAGTACGGCCCTGTCCAGCGGAATCGTAACTTCCCGGGCATTTGTCCCATTCGCGTCTGAAAGACTAATACCGGTCTTCCTACTATAAATTCCTTTTCGCGCGCTTTCCGATGTCGATCCACAAAGGCTTTGCGTCGTCGTTGTTCCTGCTCCAGAATGGCCATGCTGCGCACCCGTGTTTCGCCTAGTTCCAGTAGTTGTTGTAGTCGTGCCCGCTCGGATTGCTCTTCAGGTAGCCGTTCCCTTATCTGAATCCGCAAACTCGGTACTTGGAACTCTACGGGCATGACGGCCTCTAGCCCGAATGCTAGCCGAAACGGCGTGGACTGAATGCTCGTTTTGTAGCTCGTCCGGTACGCCCATAGCGCACTATATAATTTGGTGTCCCAGTCCGTGCGATTTTCGTTGACGATCTTTTTTAGGATATTCTGTAGTGTTTTGTTTGTGGATTCCGCCAGTCCATTGGCTTGTGGATAATACGGCGTGCTTTTCTTGTGAACTACGGCGTAATGTAGTGTTAGTTCTCTTACCACCGAGTTGAGGAAATGGCTCCCCTGGTCGCTAATTAGTTCGATAGGGCACCCGAACCGACACCAGATGTGTTCGTAGAGAAATTTCGCCGTGACTGCGGCCGTATTTTCCCGCAGAGGCTTTGCTTCTACCCATTTGGTACAATAATCCGTGGCTACCAAAATATATTTGTTCCCTGTGCGGGCGGCCGCCGGTGTAAAGGGGCCCACAAAATCCAAGCCCCACTTTTGAAATGGTTCCAACGGCAATATTGGCTGATGCGGCATTCTTGCCGCCTCGGTGGGCTGCCCCAGTCGTTGACATAAGTCACACTGCTTACAGTACCTGTACGCATCCTTTTGCGTAGTCGGCCACCATAACCCTGCTTGCCACACTTTTCGAGCCGTCACATCCCTGGCGTAGTGGCCCCCTGCCGTTCCACAGTGGGCTTCGCGCAACACTGTCTCCTTTTCGTCCTCGCGGACTCCGCGCCTCCAAATCCCGTCACTGCCTTTGTGGTATAATACGCCGTCGACTAGACAGAAGTTCCGGCTTCGGACCGCCAAGCGCTTTTTCTCGTCGGTGCGTAACTGCGGCGGTGGCATTCCCGTGGTTAGAAAGTATGTCATTTCCATGAGCCACCGATCCGGAAAGTTTGCCTCTTCCCTTGTTCCTACAGCGGATATACGCCATATCTCTGCATCCGGAAAATCATCGTCCACTTTTTCTATCTTCTCCCCGTTGTCCAGTCGACTTAAAAAGTCCGCGACCGCATGCTGGGCGCCCGGTCGATGCTGAATTGTGAAATCGAACTCTTGCAGTAATAGCATCCATCTTGCCAACTTGCCGGTTAGCGTTTGTTTCTCTACCAAGTAGAGCAACGCCGCGTGGTCTACGTGGAAGGTAAATTTCCGTCCTAATAGATAATGTCTAAATTTTCCGATGTTGTATATCATTCCCAACGCTTCCCGTTCCGTTGTGGAATAATTCCGCTCCGCGGCTGATAGTTTCCTGCTAGCGTAGTATACTGGTCTGTACCAGGTAGGCTCTGTCAGTTGCATCAGCGCGCTCCCAATAGCGATATCCGAGGCGTCGACAAACACGTGGAATGGCTTCTCCCAGTCTGGTGGTTGCACGACCGGTGCTTGGGTTAGCATCACCTTCAGTGCTCCGTAAGCTTTGTCTTCCACTGTGGTCCATGAAAACGGAGTGCGGTGAACGGCAGCGTGAAGTGGTGTGGCGAAGTCCGCTAAATAGCGCAACATCCGACTGTGCCAGCGGATTTGCCCTAAGAACCGGCTGAGGGCTTTCGCATTGGCCGGTGTTTTGGCCTGTGTAATCGCAGCAATTTTGTTTGGGTCAACCGCGATTCCTTCTTTGCTGACGATGTGGCCGAGCAGCGACCCGCTGGTTACGCCAAATGCACACTTGGCAGGATTCAGACTTAAGCGGGATACGCGGCAGCGCTCCAGGCAGAGTTGTAGGTGTTGTAAATGGTCGGCAGTTGTCCCGTATACGGCGAAATCGTCCAAAAAGACTTGCATGAAGGCCGGTATATATTCGCCGAAAATTTCCGTGATGGTCCGTTGAAATGTTGTTGGTGCTGTCTTGAGTCCGAACATCATGACTACGGCCACATAGACCCCCCAGTCGGTAACAAACGTTGTTTTTTCCTGGTCGTCGGGATGCATGCGCACCTGGTTGTACCCACTGAATCCGTCTAAAAAACTGTACATGTCATGCCCAGCGACCGCATCCAGCACGCTGTCCGTGAAGGGTAGTGGGAATGCGTCCGTGATTGTTACCGCATTAAGCTTCCGGTAGTCCACGCAAACCCGGATTTTTCCATTCTTCTTAGGTACGACCACTATCGGGCTTAGCCAGGTGGCTTGTTTAACTGGCCGTATGAATCCAGCCTTGAGGAGTTTGTCGATTTCCTCCTTTACCCGGGCCGCATAGTTCGGATTCATACGATATCGTCTTTGTTGTACAGGTTTCGCGTCTGTGGCTAGGTTAATTTTATGTTGATAAAATTTCGGATCTAGCCCCTTCATATCTTCGTGCGACCATGCGAAGACATCCTTGTATTCCATGAGCAGCACCACCATCCTCTCCTTCTGGTTTGGTGATAGTTCTTTAGCTATGGAGAGTAGCCTCGGATCTGCCGGCGTTCCTACATTGATGTCTTCTAATGCTGCCGTCTTGACTCTCCGTGAAATTTCCATCTCTTTTTCCAATGCTTCTTGTGCCTTGTGGAACTCGATTAACGATGCTGGGTCTGGTTCGTAAGCGTCCTCTTGCGTGGACTTGTGTGTGGCGTAATCCGCTGCAGCTTCCATTACGTCGATCTCGAATAGCGGAATAATCCGCGGGTGCTCCTCCATATATGCCTCTAGCTCCTTATCGTCCACGCCCTCGAGCATGTTTATATCCTCTGCATATAGGGGCGTCATGTTCTTCGGCTGTGCTGCTGCTCCCTCTGTTGGTACGCGGACTTTGGTGCGTCCTCGCCGGAAGCTGATGCAGTTATGTTCCC
>ERZ1034401.184-NODE-184-length-12548-cov-3.073721_pt1 | contig 12548 bp, 14 predicted proteins | sample MGYA00520601_ERZ1034401 | MGnify/ENA primary metagenome ERZ1034401 (study PRJEB33736, sample SAMEA104288476) | Azolla filiculoides | biome: Urban; feature: water surface; material: ditch water | place: Netherlands | collected 2014 ... | reverse complement strand
CAGCGGTTCGGCCAGCCGTCCGAGCGTTGCCGGCCGCTCCAGCGTCAGCCGCGGCCGATAGCCTTCGGCCTCCACCGAGCTCGACACGACAATGCGCCGCCACGGTCGGCAAAACACAGCCACGGTCGCATCGCCCGCAGCAACGCCATCCTCCAGCCGTGGCAGATCGAGAAATTGCACAACCGGCGCAAAACCCTGCGCTGCCGGATTGCCCGGGCTGCGGCCGGGCGCCTGCGGCACCACGGGTGCGGAGACTTGCCCGGCAAAGCTGCGTAGCGTCAGCCGCCGTTCCAGCCCGTCATCGATCTCGGTGACCAGAAAGCGCCCGGTCGGACCGTCGGCGATGCTCAGCACATCGCCCGGCTGCACCGCCACCTCGCCCGGCCCGAGCGCCAGCTGCAGCGTGCGGCGCGCCAGACGGTTGTCGCGCAACCAGGTTTCGGCAGCGGCAATTCCGGTCTCTTCGGCGATGACCGCCGGCAGGTCGCGGGCCAGTTGCCGCTGCGTGGCGGCGTCCAGCCTGCGCGAGCGGGCACTGGTCTCGCCATAGTCGGCCGCCGGATCGTAAAAGGTGATCAGCGCCTCGGAGGCAAAATCGCCGTCATGGCCGCGCGTCTCGCTCCACAGCGCCTGCCCGTCGATATCGGCCAGCACCTCGATCCGGCGCGCCGGCAGGCTGGCGGTGGTGCGGGTGCGAAAGCGCAGGATCCCGCCATCCTCGATCACGTCGATCTGAAACACCTCGATCAGCGGCTCGATCAGGTCGCGCGCCGCGGTCAGGTCGCCCTTGACATAACCGCCGAGATCGCCGGCCACCTCGGAAACGTCGAAATCGGTAAAACCATGATCGGTAAGGATGGCCGCTATGGTATCGGCCAAAGTCGCCGTGCCGAGCCGTCCGTTCAGCCAATGGCCGGTGCGCCAGTTGATGCCGTCGGCCCAGAGGCTTGTGTCGGCCGGGAAGGCCGGCTGCGGCCGCGCATCCCAGGTCCAGACGAAAATATGATCCGGATCGACCATGCCGGCCGGTGCGGCACCCTCTGCATCGCCGTCCTGCCAATGTCCGAGATGCGCCTCGAGGAAACGCCGCTGCTGGCTGTCGCTGCGCCGGCCCGCCGAAAAATGCGGCCGGGCGCTTTCCGCCGACTTGCCGTCGACAAAGACATTCGGCTGGTTCGCCCCCTTGTCCACCGCGCCACAGCCAAGCTCGGTGAACCAGATCGGCTTCATGCCCGGCTGCCAGGCGGTCGGCGTCGCCACTTCCGCCCCGCCGCGCCGGTTGAAATGCCGGTTGCCCCACCAGCCTTCGAGATCCTTGAACCGGTAGACCCAGGGCTTGCCCGCCGCCCCATCGGTAATCGGCGTGCGGATGCGGTTCTGCCGATCGCCGTCTGAGGCATAATACCAGACGAACCCCTCGCCGGCCGTTATCATCCGGGCAAAACCGGCCCGGTCGTCGGCACCGGAAAAACCGTCCGGGCTAGCGCCTTCCAGATCCGCGTCGCGCCAGTCGGCCAGCGGCATATAGTTGTCGATGCCGACTGCGTCGATTGCCGGTGCGGCCCAGAGAGGGTCGAGGTGAAAGAACACGTCGCCGGACCCATCATTCGGCTGATGGCCGAAATATTCGCTCCAGTCGGCAGCGTAGGTGATGGCCGTGGCGGGTCCCAGCACCATCCTCACCGCCTGCGCCAGTCCAACCAGCGCCTCGACAAACGGAAATGCGTCGGCACCGTCCCTCAGTGTCGTCAGCCCGCGCAGTTCCGAACCGATCAGGAAGCCGTCGACGCCCCCGGCCGCGACGGCCAACGCGGCATAATGCAGGATGAAGCGCCGGTAACCCTCGGCGCGATCGACAAATGCATCGACCTCGGCCCGCGCAGCCGATGTTCCATCGGCCGACATCGGCAGCACCGTGATGCGGCCGCGCCAGGGATAGGCCGCCTGTTCTGCCGCGCCGTAAGGGTCGGGCAGGCCGTTGCCGGCGGCAATGTCCATCATCACGAAAGGATAAAGCGTCACCTTCAGGCCGCGTGTTTTCAGATCGCGGATCGCCTCGATGACGCTGTCATCGCTCGGGCTGCCGCCATAGGCCGGTCCGCCATTGTAGCGGCTGACCACATGGGCCGCATCGCGCCCCGTGCCCGCCACATTCCAGCCCCGGCTTTCCCCCTGCCGATAGGGCACCTCGACACCGGGCAGCACCCGGCATTGCCCGGCCCTGAGGTCGGTGCCGAACCAGGCGACCACCAGCGCCACATGTTCGAGGTTGGGGCACAGCGCCTGCAACTCGTCGAGCGAGGCCTGCCAGTCAGTCTCGGCCGTCAGCGTGTTGCGGTTGAGAAAACGCTGCTCGCCGTCGCCCGGCTGCTCCGACACCTTGACTGTCGCATAGCCATGTTCGGTCGCACCCGGAATGACCGTCACGGCGCGGATGCGGCTTTCCAGCTCGCCGACTGCCCGGATCACCTCGAATTGCAACAGCGGAATGCGGTTGCCGAAATCGTCGAGCGGCAGGCGCTCGAAGACGACATAGGCCAGGCCGCGATAGGCAGGAACCTTGGTCTCGCCCTGGCGGGCCAGGATCAGCGGATCGGCCGGCTGGTCCGACACGCCGCGATAGACACGCATCTCGATCGCTGTCAGGTCCAGCTCGCGGCCATCGGCCCAGACCCGCCGCACGCCGGACACCTCGCCTTCACACAGCGCCAGCGCCAGATTGGCGAAATAGCGATAGCTCTTCGTGCGCGTGCCGCTCGCCTTGCCGCCCGCCCGCTCGGTGACCGTCTCCTCCTCGAAGCGCGTCGCCCAGATCAGCGTACCGCCCAGCCGCGCCGTGCCGTAGAGCCTGGGGATCGCGGTGCCCTCGCTGGCGCCGGTCAGCCGGGCCGACGACAGCCGCGCGCCATTGACCGTCGTGCCGCCCAGCAGGCTGCGGTCGATCATGCTGCCGGCCAGCGCGCCCGCCGCCCGGCCGATCACCGCGCCGACCGGTCCGAACACCGAACCCAATGCCGCCCCTGCTGTCTGCAATAGAACCGTCGCCATGGATCAGACCTCCGGAAACCGATAGAGCCCGGCAATTCTCTTTCTCCACGCCGGCACCAGCGTCGAGCGGATCACCGCGGCCTGCTCATAGGCATGAATGAAATGGTCGGACGTGATACCGGTGGCCGAGCCGCCCGAACCGGCCAGAATACCCGCATGTTTGGCCGCACAGCCGGGCCGGAACCGAAAGATCACCAGATCGCCGGGCAGGCTTTGCCGAAACGAGCCCACCGGCTGGAAATGCCGCCCGGCCGCCTCCAGCAATCGTTCCTCGCCGGAGCGCTCGGCCCAGTCGGCCGCATAGGCCGGCACCTGCTCCGGCTCGCGTCCATAGAGCCCGCGCCAGATCCCACGCACCAGCCCCAGGCAATCACAGCCGACACCGATCGCTGAGCCCTGATGCCGATAGGGCGTGCCAATCCATTGCTCGGCAATGCCCAGTACCCGCGCATTGATCGTCATCCGGATATCCTTGATGAAAGCTGTTCTGCAGTCAGAAAGGCCTCGCCAGCCCCAACGCCTTCCCTCTCCCCATCGAGGGAGAGGACACAATTTCAGCAGCTTAGCTTCAGCTAAGTGCTAGAAATTGTTGGTGAGGGGGTAACTGCATACCGATCCTCACTCAAACAGCACCGACCCGTCATGCGTGGTCTCGCCACCGACATAGGAATAGGCAAAGTCGCTGCCCGGCATATGGGGAAAGCCCTGGAAATTCAGGCCATTGCCGAACCGTTCCCGGCACATGGCAAAACTCTTGTCGCAGCCCACGCTGAGCGTCACCGGATCGCCGACGGCCGGCTCCGCCTCCAGCGGCAGCCACAGCCGGATCGAAGCCGCACCGCCGGCCGTAGCGCCGCTTTCCTCCACCGCCACCGTCCGCCCGGCGAGCATGCCGGCGTCAAACCGCAGCCGCCCCAGCCTGAAATGCCCAGCCCCGAGATCCGGCAAGCCGGCGATCACCAGCCGGTCCGGCGTTTCCACCGCCTGCACCGTGCCCGTCACCCGCCGCCCGGCAACCGCCATGTCGACCCGGCAGCGGCCGTCGCCAAGATCGGCATCGCAGCGCCGGTTGTAGATCCGCCCCGTCGGTTGCTGCAGCCTGTGGGCAAAGCTCCGCAGTTCCGCCGAAAATCCCGGCCCTGCCCGGCTGACCTCGCCGATTTCCTGGAGAGCCAGCAGCACATGCTGGCCCTCAGGTGCCTGCCAGTTGACCAGAAAGAGTTCGACGCGCGCCCCGTCATAACGCCCGGCAGCGAGATCCGCCTCGGTGATCGCTTCGCTGGAAAAACCGCCCTCGACGGCGGCTGCCGGCGCCTGCAATCCGCTCGCCACCCGCGCCTCGGTCGCCGCAAAGCCGCTCGCCGCCTCGAAGGTCGTGCCGGCAAAATCCAGCGCATGGTCATGCTCGGTAAAGCCAAGGACCGCGCCGTCCTGCCGCGTCAGCCGCCAGGCGCGGCACAGCGTCGTTTCGCCGGTGGCGATATGGGCCTTCAGGGCCTCGGGCAATGCTCTCATGGTGCGATCTCGATCAACGGAATGGAGGGAATGCGGCCGGCGCGAAAGGCTTCCAGATTGAGGTCGATGCGGTCGATGTCGAAACGCACCGGCACGTCGAACTCATAGCCGGCGCGGATCTCGACACCCTCGGCCGGCACATAGCCCTCGGCAAATTCCACGATGCCGGTCGTCGCATCGACGACAAAGGCACCGTCGGCCACCGGAACGCCGCCGAGCGTGAGGCAAACCGTGCCGTCGATCGGCTTGTTGATCACCCGGCGATGGCTTGCCGCCGCGTCACTATAGCGCTTTGCCAACTGGAACGCGGCCGTCTCGCCATCGCCGACCCCGATCAACTGGTCGAGACCGGTCATCGGATCGCCCGGTGCACTGGAGGAAAAATCGACCGGATCATGCAGGCTGCCGCCGCGGGCCTCGAAGAATTCGAGCACTGCGTAAAGATCGGCGACAGACCGCACCCCCGAGCCGGCATCATAACGCCGCCTGGCATCGCGCCAGCGCCGGTTGCGTGCCTCGCGGCCGTTCGACAGGTTGACGATATCGACCCTGCGTTCCGGCCCGCCGCTGACCGACAGCGACAGGCGCAGTGGAAAGCGCACCTCATGGAAGCTCATGGCTCTCTCCCATTGAAAAATCTCTGCCACGCCAATGGCGTCAGCCGCGGTGTCGAAATCCGGCACTTCGGCCTTCAGGCAGACGCCGTGCGCCTGCATCAGCCGCGCCTTGCACCCGCCATGCCCTGCAACTGCCGCGGCTACAGATTGCGTCGCCCACGCCCGACCGAGCGCGCCAGCATGGCGGTGATCTGGCCTTCGCTGCGGGCAAAACTGGAAGCGTCGGTCGCCGTCACGTTGAAATGAATCTGGGTCGCGCCGCCGCCGTCCGATGCCACGCCGAGCGATCCGTCGGCCCCGCGTTTCAACGGCAGAATCGCCTCGGCGCCTGCCTCGCCCATCAGGCCGAAACCGCCTTCCATCGGAAAATAGCTCGGTGCAGAGACCACGCCACCCTCGGCAAACGGCGTGATGCGCCCCGGCACCCCGCCGGCGGCAAAGGCCGTGGTGGAGCCGGCGCTGCCGGAAAGCCCTGATGCCAGTCCCGAAGTCAGTCCGGAGGTGAGCGTCGACACAAGCCCGGAGGTCACCTGACCGAGCAGGTTTTCCAGCGGCTTCAGCCCGGCCGACAACGCAATGTCCGAGAGCCGCAGCCCGACCGTGCGCAGCGTCTCCTCCAGCCCCTTGCCACCCGTCGTCGCCGTCTTCAGCTCCCCGGTCAGCGCCCGGCCAAAACTGGCCGAGCGGTTTTCGAGATCATCGAGCACGGCAAGCGCCGCCGATCCGTCAAGATCAAGTGAAACGGCAAGCCGGTCATCATCATCCGTCATCGGGTCTCTCCTGTCATGGTTTGCGCCCCGCGCAGCGCCGATAAAAGGCTGCGACGAATGCCGGATTTCCCACCTACCCCTTGAGGGGGGAGGTCGGCGCGAGGCGGCGGGCGGGGGTGATCGCGGTTGTGGTGCGCGCCGTTCTAACCGCCTTTCGGCTTTGTGCGTCTCGGATGAGCCGCCTTGGCATGTCGGGGCGTTGGCATGTAGGGGCGTTGGCGCGCTGGGAAGTCACCCCACCCCGGACCTTTGGTCCGACCCTCCCCATCAAGGGGAGGGTGGAGGCTGGGGTTGGTCTCTCATTCCGTCGCCACGCTCTGGGCTGAGAGAAGCCCGACACATATCATCACAATCGCGAGGAGACAAAGATGCTGCGACCATCAACGGTGGGGGCAAGAGCGGAGGCAGGCACAGGTGCCCCGAGTTTCAAATATGCCGGGCTGGTGCTGAAGGGCGTGGCCGGCGACGGCAGGTTTTCCGGTTATGCCAGCCTGTTCGGCGAGGTCGATCTCGGCCGTGACGCGATCGAGCCGGGGGCGTTCAGGGCCTCGCTCGCCAAGCGCGGCGCGGGCGGCGTGCGCATGCTTTACCAGCACGATCCGGCCGATGTTATCGGCACATGGACGGCGCTGCGCGAGGATGAGCGCGGGCTTTATGTCGAAGGCCGGCTGGCGACCGATGTCGGCCGCGCCCGCGAGGTGCATGCGCTGATGAAGGCGGGCGCGCTCGACGGGCTGTCGATCGGCTTTCGCGCGGTGAAAACGCGTGCCGACCGCAAGACCGGCGTGCGCCGCATCCTCGAGGCCGATCTCTGGGAAATCTCGGTGGTGACCTTTCCGATGCTGCCGACGGCCCGGGTCTCCAACGTCAAGCATCAGCGGTTCTACCGCGACAGGGAAACCGAACTGGTCCGGCTGATGCGCCGGGCGGCACGGTCGATGGCAGGCAATATCTTCACGAAAGGATGACGCGATGAACGAGCAGGCGATGGAGGAAAGCGGGATGGCGCACCGGACGGGCCAACTGGCAAGTCAATCGGCGGGCGAACGGGCAGGCCAACTGGCAGGTCATGCACAGGTGCCGGTGGCGCCAGAGGTCAAGGCCGCACCCGACACGGTGACGGCGGCGTTCGAGGACTTCATGCAGGCCTTCGAAGCCTTCAAGGAGGGCAATGACCAGCGGCTGTCGGAGATCGAGCACAAGCTGACCGCCGATGTCGTGACCCGCGACAAGGTCGAGCGGATCAACAAGGCGATGGATGAGCAAAGCCGGTTGCTCGACGAACTGGCACTGAAGAAGCTCCGGCCGCCGCTGTCGCGCGCCGGTCGTGATGGGCAGGGCCAGGGCTTTGGCCATGATCAGCGCAGCCCGGTCGATGCTGAACACAAGGCGGCCTTCGAGGCCTATATCCGCCGCGGCGACGATGTGGCCCTGCGCGAGCTTGACCAGAAGGCGCTGAATGCCGGCGTGTCGGGTGAGGGCGGCTATCTCGTGCCGCCGGAAACCGATGGCGAGATCGGCCGGCGGCTGACGGCGATTTCGCCGATCAGGGCGCTGGCAACCGTGCGCCAGGTGTCGGGCTCGGTGTTGAAGAAGCCGTTTGCCGCTGCGGGTTTTGCCGCCGGCTGGGTGGCGGAGACGGCGGCCCGGCCGCAGACGGCGACGCCGGAACTGTCGGAACTGTCGTTTCCGACCATGGAACTCTATGCCATGCCGGCCGCCAGCCAGGCACTGCTCGACGATGCCGCCGTCGACACCGAGGCCTGGATTGCCGCGGAAGTCGACATCGCCTTTGCCGAGCAGGAGGGCACGGCCTTCGTCTCGGGCGACGGGATCAACAAGCCGAAGGGTTTCCTCAGCTATACGCAGGTGGTCGACAGCGCCTGGACCTGGGGCAGCATCGGCTTCAAGGCGACCGGCGTCGCCGGTGGTTTTGCCGCCAGTGGCGCGTCGGACGTGCTGATGGACGTCATCTACGCGCTGAAGGCCGGGCATCGCCAGAACGGCAGCTTCGTCATGAGCCGCCGGACGCAGGGCGAGATCCGCAAGCTGAAGGATGCCGACGGCAACTATCTCTGGCAGCCGCCGGCACGGGTGGGCGACACGGCATCGCTGGTCGGTTTCCCGGTGGCCGAGGCGGAGGACATGCCGACGATTGCGGCCGGTGCAACGGCGATCGCCTTTGGCGATTTCCGCGCCGGCTATCTGGTCGTCGACCGGGTTGGGGTGCGCGTGCTGCGCGATCCCTATTCGGCCAAGCCTTATGTGCTGTTCTACACCACCAAGCGCGTCGGCGGCGGGGTGCAGAATTTCGAGGCGATCAAGCTGGTGAAGTTCTCGGCTTGACGGGGTAGGGCATGGGGTAGGAATAGCCCCTCTCTTGGAATTTCTAGCACTTAGCTTTGCTAAGATGCTGAAATTCCATTCTCCCCCGCAAGGGGGAGACGTCACCCACCCCTCATCGGCAAAATCTGAGGTTTAGCCTTCGGCTAAGCACTCAATTTTGCTTCTTCTCCCGCAAGGGGAGAAGCGGGCTGCGGCGCTGGCGCAGTTCCCAATCTTTCCAATCCAGAAAACAGGAAAAAAATCCCATGACCTATATCCGGACGGCGCAGCCTGCGGTGGAGCCGCTGACGCTGGTCGAGACGCGGGCGCATCTGCGGCTTGATACCGAGGATGAAGACGCGCTGCTGCTCGGTCTGATCGCTACGGCGCGCGAGCATCTGGAGCGCGAGACGGGACTGTCGCTGATCACGCAAGGCTGGCGCATGTGCCTCGACCGCTGGCCGGACGACGGCATCCTGACGCTGGCGCATGGGCCGGTGCGAACGGTGACGTCGGTGATTGTCTATGATGGTGAGGGCACACCGCAGGCGGTGGTGCTCGACGGGCATCTGCTCGATGGTGAAGCGCGGCCGGCGCGGCTCTGGTTGCGGGATGTGCCGCAGCCGGGCCAGGCGCTGAACGGCATCGAGGTGGATTTCGAGACGGGTCTTGGCGCGACCGGCGCCGAGGTGCCCGACACGTTGAAGCGGGCCATGCTGCTGCATGTCGCGGCGATGTTTGCCTTTCGCGGCGTGGTGCCGGCCGATGCCCAGCCGGCGGTGGTGCCGCCGGGCTATGATAGGCTGATTGCGCCCTATTGCCGGCGGAGGCTCTGATCATGGCACGATTGGCGGCGATGCTGGATCTCGATCCCGGCCGGCTGACGGCGCGGCTTGTGCTGGAGCGGCCGGACCCTGTCGGCGATGGCCAGGGCGGGGCGGAGATCGGTTTTGTCGAACTCGCCCGCGTCTGGGCGCTGATCGAGCCGCTGCGCTTTGCCGAGGAGGAGCGGGCGGCGGGCGTGGCAGCGAGCGTGACCCATCACGTGACGCTGCGGGCAAGGGCGGATCTTGCCCCCGGCCAGCGGTTTCGCAAGGGCATGCGGCTGTTTGTCATCGCAGCATTGTGCGATCCCGACGAGACCGGTCGCTATGCGCTGGCCCGCTGCCGGGAGGATGTCGGATGACGGCGCTGGAGGAAACGGGATCGGCTCTGGCGCGTCTGCTGCGGCAGGCATTGCGGGCGCGGCTGGAGCGCCGGGATGAAGCGCGCTTATCGCCTGTGAATGGCCAAAAGCAGGGCAGAATTTCAAACGGGACGGAGGTCGACGATGAGCGCGCCGGTCAATGAACTGCTGGCCGCCCTGCAGGCGGCGGTGATGGCCGATGCGGCGCTCGCCGCGTGGATCGGTGCGGACGGATTTTCCGACCGGCGGCTGCGCGCGACGCGTTTCCCGGCCCTCAGCATCGGCACGGTCGAGGCGCGGGACTGGTCGACGGGGACCGAGACCGGCTTCGAGATCATCCTGAAGCTGGAGGCCTGGAGCGAACGCGGACGACGCGAGGCGGAAGATTTGGCGGAGAATGTGCGGCGGGTGGCGCAAGGGCTGGACCCGGCGCTGGCCCCAGGAATGGAACCAGCACTGGCGAGCCTGCGGCTGGTCAACATGGTCCATCGCCGGACGGTGAGCCGGCGGGAGGCGAAGACCGGGCTGTTCGTGGCGAATGTGACGATGCGGGCGGTGGTGGAGTAGCGGGCGCGGGGGATTTCACGCCGTTGATGTGGCCCGCCGTGCGATCACGGCAAGCGCTGCGACGGCGGCAAAGGCGATGACGGAAAAGGCGACGCACAGATAGAGCCCGGCGTCGACGCCGGAGCGGTCGATGATTGCGGTCATTAGCACCGGGGCCAAAGCGTTGGCGAGGTTTTGCGGCAGGGCGAGCCTGGCCGATTGCGCGGCGAAGCGGCTGGCGGAGAAGAAGCTCAGCGGCAAAAGTGCGCGGGCAATGGTCGAGACGCCGGAGCCGAAGCCATAGAGGGCTGTAAAGATGAAGAGCCCGGTCGTATCGCCGGTTGAAAAGATCAGCGACAGGGTGGCGATGACCAGCAGGCCGGTGCCGACCATGCCGGTGATCAAGGGTGTCGATCGTGCGCCGAAGATCACATCGACGGCGCGGGCGGAAATACCGAACACGGCGCGCAGCGAGCCGAGTTCGAGCGCCAGTTGCGGCGTGGCGCCGGACAGTTCGAGGATATGCAAGAGTGACGGCGACAGGCCGAAGGTGATCAGGCTGACCAGCGAGGTCGACAGCGCGATCAACAGGAAGGCGGCGATGCCCATCCGCCGGCTGAGCGCCAAAGGCTCGATGTTGTCGGCGGCACGCTCGGCATCGGAGCGCTCGATCGCGATCCGGCCGATGGCGAGATGGATCGGCAGGCAGAGGATCAGTTGCGCGAGACCGGATGCGACCAGCGCGCCGCGCCAGCCGAGCGCCTGTTCGGCGAGCGCCAGCAGCGGCCAGCAGATCGCCGACGACAGGCCGGTGAAGATCATCAGGATGCCGATCGTGCGCTTGGCGCTGCGGCCTTCGCGTTCGACGACGGCGGCAAAGGCCGGCACGGAGAGACCGAGGCTGCCACCGAGCCCGAGCAGAAGCCAGCCGAGGCCGTAGAGAACGAGGCCCTGTGCGGCCGCGAGCGTAAACAGGCCGAAGGCCATCAGGATCGAGCCGAGGGCCAGCGTGCGCGCGGCGCCATGCCTGGCGATCATCCGGCCTGTCATCGGCCCGAGCGCTGCCATGACCAGCATCATCACCGTCAGGCCGGCAAAGGCCGCTTCATTGGCCATGCCGAGATCGGCAGCGATCTTGCGGCCGAGTACGCCGGGCATGTCGTAACTGGTGCCCCAGCCGATGATCTGGCTGGCAGACAGGGCGGCAATCAGGGCGGTGCGGGCAATGTTCATGACGACTCAGAATGGGGGAATGCAACCGGAAGGATGGCGCGGTTGTAGGGGCAAAGGCTGGGCGGGGATAGGGGCAAATCTGGTTTTTGTGGCAGCTCTCAGGTGCCTGCCCGGCTGGTCGGAGCCGCAACGACCAGGGCCGCGGACGAGCTGTAGCGGTCGAGGGCAAGTCGCCGGCAAACCAGCCAGAAATTTTGACAATTAGGCAAACAAAGGGATCACGGACATGGTGGCACAGAAGGGCAAGGACCTGCTGCTCAAGATCGACGAGGGCGCGGGTTTCGTCACGGTGGCGGGACTGCGGGCGCGCAGGCTGACATTCAATGCGCAGTCGGTCGATGTGACCGATGCCGAGAGCGCCGGTCGCTGGCGCGAATTGCTGGCGGGTGCGGGTGTCCGGCGGGCGTCGCTGACCGGTGCCGGGCTGTTCAAGGACCAGGCATCGGATGCTCTGGTCAGGGCGAGTTTCTTTGCCGGTTCGATCCTCAACTGGCAGGTGGTGATCCCCGATTTCGGCACGGTGACGGCGCCGTTCCAGGTGACGGCGCTGGAATATGCCGGCAATCACGATGGCGAACTGACGTTCGAACTGGCGCTGGAATCGGCCGGCGCCGTTTCCTTTGCCGTGCAGTGAGGCGGCGATGCGCGAACCTTTGACCGTGAACCGGGCCAATCGCCATCGTGGCGAGGTCGAGGCGGTGATCGACGGTGAACGGCGCATCCTGTGCCTGACGCTGGGTGCGCTGGCCGAGCTGGAATGTGCCTTCGGCGCCGAAAGCATGGCCGACCTTGGCGCACGCTTTTCCGGCAACCGGCTGAAAAGCGCCGACCTGATCCGCATTCTCGCCTGCGGCCTGCGCGGTGGCGGCAACCGGCTGTCCGACGAGGATGTCGCCGAGATGGCGGTCGAGGGCGGGCTGGCGGGGGCGGCAAGACTGGTCGGGGAGCTTTTGGCGGTGACGTTTGCGGATGGCGACGGTGCCGGCTCAAAGGGGGCAAACGCCTCCCCTTGATGGCCGCAGACGATGAGACGGCGACAGCGCCACGTCCCTTTCCGTGGGACATGGCGATGGTTGTCGGGCTCGGTCGCCTGCGGCTTGATCCAAGCGTGTTCTGGGCGTTGACAATGCGCGAGTTTGCAGCCGTTACCGGGTTGCTCGGCCATGGCGGCGGTTATCTGACGCGGCCGATACTGGCGGGGTTGATGCAGCGATTTCCGGACGGGTGAGGCGGTGGATGGACGCTATTTTTGAGGGCGAAGGAAGTGCTGTCGGACGCGACGGGGGATCACCCCCACCCGCCGCTTCG
>ERZ1034401.181-NODE-181-length-12661-cov-3.591226_pt1 | contig 12661 bp, 7 predicted proteins | sample MGYA00520601_ERZ1034401 | MGnify/ENA primary metagenome ERZ1034401 (study PRJEB33736, sample SAMEA104288476) | Azolla filiculoides | biome: Urban; feature: water surface; material: ditch water | place: Netherlands | collected 2014 ... | reverse complement strand
GTCATAGACCCTACTTCTCACGAGTTGGGGTCTCCGGCCAAGCCGGGGCGGTTCAAAGCGTTAAATCAAAAGCACTCAAAACATCGAGAGACGGCCGCACTGTGAATTCCGAAAGAAGTCCTCCAATTGTCGTATTGTTGCGCACGCTATCGTCCGGAATTAGGGCATATCGCCAAGGCTTCACTCCATGCTTTTTCGCATGATGCTCTGTGGCTATCAGGCACCACAGACTCGCGGCGTCAGCTTTCCTTCTCACGTCATAGTCGTGCATATCAGACCGGCGCTTTGTTTCGATAATGAGCATCTCGTCAGTAGTTTCTGCCACGAAGTCCGGTTGATATGAATTTCCATCTCGATCGAAAATTTTGAACTGCTTAGGACCAGGCTTCATCCACAGTTCGACTGTGGGATCGCGCTCCAGAAGCACGGCCATCTTCCGTTCGGTATCAGAATCGAACTTGGCCTGTGCGTAGCAAGCGCGTGGCCCGAAGCCGGTGAAAATGAACCGCTTCATGTCGTTGAGCCGCTCCGGTGCGTTCTTGAAGTCGCGCACTGCGTCCTTGCCCGCCCCGTCGAACGCCTGTGGCTTCAGTTCTCCGAATGCCGCATTTAAAGTCACGCGATAGGTCGTGGTCGTGCGCCACATGTGCTGGCGCATCTGGACGAAGACGGCCTCGGCTAGGGCCTTTCCGCGTCCCTGAAGGACGCTGCGGACGTCCTCCTCACTGGAGAGATAGGAGCGCAGGTGCGAAACCACCTGACCGGCCAGATCGTAGAGCAGCGCCGCGTGGGCGTCGTAGTCAATCTCGTCGAAGTCGATCAGCTTGGCGACCAGATAATCCTCCAGCCGGGTGGGCGTCTCGCCCCCTTCCTCGCTGCTGATGACCGTCTGCTTCTCGGTGCGCAGCACCTGCACCAAAAGCTCGCGCGAGAGCGGCTGGTAGTTCCAGCCACCGACATCGAGCGTGAAAGGCTGAAAACCGAACGAGACCTGATCCTGCGGCGTCACGGTTAGGCTGGGAATGGCGATGGTCTTGGCGACGAACGCCGCGCAGAACTCTTTCACGACGGCCTCGGCGCGTTCCTCGGTCAACTCCGAGAACAGGCCGCTCTTGCCGCGCTGGATTGCCATGGCGTCGGCGACGATACGCTTCACCACCTTCTCGTCGTTCAAATCGTTGATGGTCGCGACCTGCGTCTTGATGGTCGGTAGCACATCGGTCAGCACGGTCTGGGCCAGCGCCAGTTCCTCTTCCTTCTGAAAGGTGAAGGCAGGCGCGGGCGACTCGGAAAAGCCGTGCGGTTTGGCTTCCGGGGCGAACTCAGCAGCCACATCGTCCTCGGGCGGACGGACGACCAGCTTCAGCATCTGCTCGATCACGGAGGGCGCTTCTACCATCACCGGTTTGGAAGCTGAAACGTCGCCGCCTTCGCCAATCTTCACCTGCTTAAGCGAATGGATGACGCCATCGGCGTCCTTGGCCTTCTCGATCAGGTCATTGAATCGGTCGTGGGCGATGACCGTCAGGGTATCCACGGCATCGACGCCGGTGCGCTTGCCATAGGGAAGACGTAGGCCCCGGCCGAGGGTCTGCTCGGTCAGAATGTCCGACGTCGAGGCGCGCAGCGGGACGATGGTGAAGAGGTTGGAAACGTCCCAGCCTTCCTTCAGCTTGTTGACGTGGATCACGATGTCCGTGTCGCCGCTCCTCTCGATGTTGAGCAGCCGCTGGGCGTTCTCGTCGCTCTCCTCACCGGTCAGCTTGGAGTGGATTTCCGCAACCCGGCTGTTGTAGCGGCCTTCGAAAAACCCATTGGATTCGACGAACTCGCGCACGCGACGGGCGTGGTCAGTGTCCTGCGTCACCACCAGCATGAACGGATGCACCAGCGGCCTTTGGTTCTGCTTGGCGTAGGTCGCAAGTTGGACCTTCACATGCTCGTGGTAGTGGATACCGTCTTCGAGCTTTATGCGCTCCAGCGTGTCCTCATCGACCGACTTCGGGTCGAAATTCGCGCGCGTGCCGACTGCCGGTTCCTTGATGTAGCCATCCTTCATCGCCTCGGGCAGATCGTAGCGATAGACGACGTTCTTAAAGGCCGCAGACTTGCCGCCGACGCTTTTGGGTGTCGCAGTGACTTCCAGTCCGAGAATTGGCTTCAGTTCGGCAATGGCCTTCGCCCCCGCCGAGCCGCGATAGCGGTGCGCCTCGTCCATCAGCAGGACCAGATCGTCTAGGCCTGCCAGATAGCTGAAGTAGCTCTCGCCGATATACTCCTGAAGGCGCTTGATCCGAGGAAGCTGCCCCTTCTTTGCCGACGAGGTAGTGTCGGAATTGATCTTCGATATGTTGAAAATGTTAATGATCGCGGCTTCCTGCCCCAGCAGGTCGGCGCCGCGCACGCCGCGCCCTTCTTCGTAGTTCTCAGCGTTGACGATTAGCGGCGGCTGATGCGCGAACGCCTCGATTCCCTTGAACACATACTTCGGGCTGGAGGGTTGGAAGTCGGCCAGCAGCTTTTCGTAGATGGTCAGGTTTGGCGCCAGCACGAAGAAGTTGCGGCTCTTGCCGATCATGAACAGGTAGCTGATGAAAGCTCCCATCAACCGGGTCTTGCCAACCCCCGTGGCCAAGGCGAAACAGACGCTGGGAAAGTCCCGTTCGAAGTCCTCGAAGTGGGAGTCGCCGAGATCGCCATAGGCTGCCCGGATTGCATCACGCGCGGCATGGATGTGGGTATCCTTCGACGGTGCAATTAGCTCGACGATATCGGCAAGGCGACGCAGCGACTCCGACTGCGGCTTGCGCAGTGAGAGCCGCTGGTTGATCTGGATTTCGGCGCGTTTGGGATCAACGATCGAGACACTCACGCCTCGGCCTCCCCGTAACTGCCGAACAGGCCGGGTTGGTCTGGGTTATTCGAAGGCTTGCGACGCGGTTCTTCGCCCACCTTGTCGTCGGCCTCATCCTCGATAAGCGGCAGAGCCTCGATTTTTAGCGAGTAGTCATCTCTGCCCCATTCGCAACGATCAAGGATCGCACCGGGAATCTTCCGGATGGTCAGATTTCGTAAGGCATCAGCGTTCCCACTTTGGAATGCCTTGCAGCAGATCAGAAGCGTGCGCTCCGGCCCCACCTCATCCGAGATGGCGACAAGCTGCTCGTGGGTTAAGCTATTTGTGGTGACGTAGATGAAATCCATCTCTGACGAATGGCCATGCATCCAGTAATGCTCCGGCGATGGCGCGTAGTTGAAGCTGAAGTGTTTGCACATTGCCTCCGCCAACATCTCAGCATTGTAGGACTTTGAGATCACCCAATTGTCAAACTGGTCCTTCTCTAAGAGCGAGGGGGCCAGCTTAAAGTAGCGGTAGCCGCCACCGCCTTTCCAGCCAGTCACTTGCGTAATGCCGCCGGCATCTTCGCCGTCGATGACCTTCCTGAGGCGTGGGACAATATGTGTCTCACAGTGGTCGCCAAGCTCAACCATGATCCAGCCTCGTCCCATCTTGTGGGCGACCGCACCGGTGGTGCCAGAACCCGCAAAACTATCGAGGACAAGATCTCCTGGCTTGGTCGCGATTTCTAGGACTCTACCGAGAAGGCGCTCTGGTTTTGGTGTCGAGAAAACATCTTCTGCGTTAAATGACTTCGCCTCCGTCTTGGCCTCGTGATTGTGGCCGACATCGGCACTCAACCACACACTCAAAGGCGGCGTGCCATCGTTGGCTAAATCCGCAAGGAATGTCTTGCGCGATGGAGCAGCAGTCCCGTCGCGACCAAACCAGATCTCGTCTGCCTCATCCATCCTCCTAAGCGATTCTTCAGAGAAGCGAGGGTATGTTCCTGGCGGCGGCGTCCATTGACGCCCGTTTTGGAAAGTATATGCGAAGTCTTTTCCCTTAGCCGAGCCGCTCTTGGCATGTAGAGGTGTCGCCTTCCAAGGGCCTTTAGGATGGTTATCGGGATTAGAATAGCGCGCGTTCATCTCCTCCGATCTTGCTAGTCGGTTTGGTCGCCAGGATTCCTTGTTTTTGGCATAGACAAGAATGTGATCATGGTTGTCACTGAAATATCTAGCATCGTTGGCGACGGTGTATTTCTTCTGCCATACGACATTTGTTACGAAGTTGCGCCGTCCGAAAATCTCATCACAAAGCACTTTTAGGTAGTGGGCTTCGTTGTCGTCAACCGACACCCAAAAGCTCCCATCATCCGCCAAAAGACGATGCAACACTACTATTCTTTCCCTCATCAACGACAGCCAGAGCGAGTGCTCTATCCCGTCGTCGTAATGAACGAAAGCGCTTCCGGTATTGTAGGGTGGGTCAATGAAGACGCAGGCTATTTTTCCCGAATGCGTCGACTCAAGGGCCTTCAGTGCCAAGAGATTATCGCCACGTATAAGGATATTTTCGAAGCTGTCGCGTTCGCGTCTGACCGCTGCGTGGTGAGATAAGCGTTCATCCTCAATGAGAATCCGAGGTTCGGGACGCACTCGGTGTCCCTTCCCCATCCAATCGAGCTGCAGTCGGTTTGTAGTCATTCTAGTATCCTCTTTGAGGCTTACGCTTAATCACCCGAGCGTGGTCGGCTGACCACTTTTATTAGGCCGAACTTCACCATTGGTAGTTAGCCTCCCCGCTATTTAAGGGGGAAATCCAATGGAAGTTGAACTTGCTACGCAATATCCAAAATGCCCAAAAGATGAACGCCTAAAAGAGCGTTTGGCTGAACACGTATTAGCTACAGACTGCGACGAACTCAATGCAGCTGCCGCTTATGTTACGATAGAAGGGGTGCAAACACTTCTAGAAGCCTTTGGTGATCGCGTGTTGAAATCGTCTCGCTGGCTGATAGGTCTTGATGACGCGATTAGTCAGCCGGGTGCGATCGATAAAATTCAAGCACTTCCAAATGCGAAAATTCGGGTCGTTGCGTTTGGGTCGACGGGCTCCAGGTTTCATACGAAGCTGATCCACCTGGCAGCCAGCGAGAATGCCAAACATTCAGCTCTTATGGTGGGGTCTGCAAATATCTCCAGGGCCGCGTTTGAGAGGAATGCTGAAGCTGTGGCCTTCGTGACAGCTAGTGATAAAGATACGGCAGACTGGCTCCGGGATGCATTCGAAGATGTCTGGAGACTAGGCCACGCTCCAACGAAAACTGAATTGAAGGCATACAAAGCAATCTACGATAGGGCCTATAAGATTCGAAGGAAGATCAATCGGCTGGTCGTCGGAACTGAGACATCCTCTAATGTCGTGGAAGCACCGGATGAGGCGCAACTCGATCCGTCGTTAGCGAATACTTGTTGGATAGAATGTGGCCGAATAACCCTTATGGGGAGGGAACTCGAACTAAAGGCCATTCAAGCGCGCTTTTTCGGGCTGAAACCCACTGGAAGCCCAACAAAAAGCATAACGCTGATTCATGAAGATGGCTCCCGTCACCCGACGCCACTCATCTTCAGAGAAAATAAGATGTGGAGAGTAATGTTCCCAACATCGATTCCCGAGGTTGCCGCTGGACTGCGACCCGATGAACCTGACGGCAAGCAAGGGCGGTCGCCTTATGTGGCTGTTTTTGATCGCACGAAAAAGGCTGACCGATATATTCTTCATTTCCTTCATGAAGGAAGCGCAGAATATGCCAATCTGATAGCGCGTTCGAAAGCCTTGGGAACACAGGGAGATACAGGGAAGCGACGCTTTGGATGGTGTTAGTTCAGGCTCCATCGGATCGTAAACAAGATATTCCGGTCGGGTGTCAATTTCAACTTCTCGGCGATGTCGTCGAGCATCCGCTCCCGCTCGTCGTCGATCTCCTTTAGCCGGGTGTATAACTGGTGCTGGAGATCGTCGGCACGGCGCTTGAGCGACGAGGCCTCGCGCTGTAGTTCAATCTTATTTTGCAGGTCCTGGACCGCGCGGGCCTGCTTCTTTTTGTCATTGGCTTCTTTGGTCAAAGCCTTGATTTCGTGATCGTAGGAGACCCGAGCGTCGTCGCGCCAGTTGTCAAGCCGCTCTTCCTCCTCGTTGAGGAAATTACCGAGACGCTCCTGAGCTCGGCCGACTACTTCAACCTGGCCGTCGTCCAGCAGCTTGGCCAAGGCGGCCTCGGGCTCGGCCTCCGTTTTGGCTCCGGTCACCGCTCCGGGCACCACCAACATGCGCGCGGCCGTCTCGGGATTGACCACCGCGCCGAAGTCGGTCACTGCGACACAGATCAGCTCGTCGAAGGTGCGGGCGGGCGTGACTAGCTTCAGCCGCGCGACTTTCAGCCATCCGCTCTCGCCGCGCAGGGGCGCAACATCGGCAAGTTTGCCGTCATAAGAGTCGTAGTCTAGCGTGATCTCCGCCGTGTCCAGATCGCGATGGATTGCCCGCACGATAATCTCGTCAGCCAAACCTTCATCGGCCAACCGGAAGAACTTCCATCCGCGCTCGTCAGCCTCCGGCCATTCAGTCGAATAAGTCTGGCCACGATAGTCGAACCTTTCGACGTGGTCCGGGTGGAAGCAAGCCTCCGGCAGTTCCGCGCGAGCTAGCGTTAGCAGGGTTCGCTTAAACTCGTCCAGTGACGACGACACCGCGCCCTGACGAAACTTTAGGCGCGCGATCACTTTATCGTCCATCTCGGCCAGCAGTTTGTTGCGAGCTCCGGTCTTGGCCTCGTCGATCTCTACGCTGAACTCCTGCTGGAGGCGGTCGAACGCGTCGTTGATCTCGTCATTCGTCCGGCACGACTGCACGATGTCGAGGATGCGCCGTTCGATGTCGACGCCAGATTCAATGGCGCCCAGCACTTCGTCGGATGAGCCGAACACGCCCTCAAACAAACGGAACTTCTGCTCCAGAAGCTGGACGATCCGAGCCTCGGCTTGGTTCTTCCGGTTCATGAAGTTGATGACGGTGACGTCGATCTTCTGACCGTAGCGATGGCAACGGCCGATGCGCTGTTCGACCCTCTGCGGGTTCCAAGGCAGGTCGTAGTTGATCAGCAGGGAGCAGAACTGAAGGTTGATACCCTCCGCGCCGGATTCCGTGGCGACCAAGATGGTCCGGTCGTTCCTGAAGGCATCCACGATCGCGGCCTTCATGTCGGCCGTTTTGGAGCTGGAGACGACATCGGTGCCCCGGTGCTTCTCCAGCCACGCCTTGTAGATTGTGGCGCTGTCCTTGTCAGAGTTCGAGCCGTTCAGGACGACCGTCTGCCCCTCGAAACCGTTTCGCTCCAGAAGCTCGCGGAGATAGACCTGGGTCCGAACGGACTCGGTGAAGATCACGGCCTTCCTCTGCCCGCCCTTGCCCTCGATCTCGGACAGCACACCCGGCAAGCAGTCGAGCAGCGCCTTGCCCTTGGCGTTCGTCTGGATCGACGAGGCGAGATCGCGGTAGCGAGTGAGTTCCTCGATCTCGGCCTTCAGGTGCTCGGGATCGATGGCGACGATGGCGGCTTCGGTCTCGTCTTCAAGCGCCTCAACTTCGCGAGCGTCGCCGTCTTCGCGCCACTCCTCGGCGGTCTCCTCAACGCCGTCGATGTCGTCCAGCGCCTCTTCATTGACAGCCAGCTTCTTGCTCAGTCGGGCGACCATCTTGTCCAGCGTCGCCGCGACCGCAAACGACGACGAACCGAGGATTTTCCGCAAAACCAGCGTGACCAGATGTCGGCCGTTCTGCCCGACTGCCAGCGTGTCGCTCCGCTGGAGGTATTGGGACATGTGCTCGTAGAGGTCCGTCTCCAGCTTGTCGGGCGTGAAGTCGAAAGTTTTGGGCAGACGGTTGGTGTAGTTGATCAGGCCCGCCTTCTGGACCTGACGGCGCAGGGTGCGCTTGCAGATCGGCTCCAGCCGCCTTCCCAGCAGTGCCTGTGCGGCATTCGACGCGTTGCCGAACTCGGCTCTGAACGCCTGTTCCGACCCGAAGTAGGTGTCGTCGATGATGGTGACGAGGCCGTAAAGCTCCATCAGATTGTTCTGAAGCGGCGTCGCCGTCAGCAGCAGTTTCTGTCGCCCAGCGAGAGCATCGCGCAGCACGGCAGCCCGCGAGTTCTCGGCGGACTTGTAGACGTTCCGAAGCTTGTGGGCTTCGTCGAAGACCACGAGGCTCCACGGCACGCTTCGAAGCCGGTCGGCGATCCGCGCTGCGTATTCATAGGAGAGGATGACGATCCCTTCCTCGCGGCCCAACGGGTTCGGCTTGCCCGCCTTGGCGAGGTCTTTCACCCGCTTTGCGTCGAGAATCACCGAAGGGAGGGAGAACTTCTCGCGCAGTTCCGAGGCCCATTGCTTCCGCAGCGAAGCAGGGACGACCAGCAGCAGATGCCGTCGCCGCTCCCACCAACGCTGGGACAACACGAGCGCCGCCTCAATGGTCTTGCCCAGCCCCACCTCGTCGGCAAGCATGACGCCTTTCGACAGCGGCGAGCGAAGCGCGAACATCGCCGCATCGACTTGGTGGGGGTTCAGGTCCACGCGTGCCGAGGAGAGCGATTGCGTCAGCCCTTCGCCTTCCTCCAGTCCTTCGCGGGTCAGGAAGTGTGCAAAAAATTTAGCCTGATGCGGGGTGTAAGTTTGCAAAATGTATACCGGTGCCGATTCTGCCGCCAATACTAGCAGACACTTTTAAGGCGATCCATCGCTCACGGCACGTCTCGGCCACACTTCCGCTTGTCGGACGCAAGAATTGCCAGCCTCGCCTTTGCCCGCTAAGAGACAGCCCGCGCACAACTTGCGCCGACCAGCAAAGCGGAGAGGTGGCTGAGTGGTCGAAAGCACCGCACTCGAAATGCGGCATACGGGCAACCGTATCGTGGGTTCGAATCCCACCCTCTCCGCCATAACTTCATTTGTCCATACCGTAGACATAGGTACCAGTTTGTGCCTAAGGCATGGGTGACAACCTCGCGCCGAACGGGTTGTCGATGGTTTGCAAGGTTCTCCGTTCAAGATCGATCTATCCGGGATCAATGGGTGCGACGCGTAAAAGCTGAATGCCGTCGTCGACCTCCTTTTGCGCGTTTCGGCCTGGTCAGAACGGTCGAGATATTGATTGCCTTTCGATAGGTGCAAGCCCGTCCGCGGTTGGTGACGAGGACGTCCGGGTCACGGAAGGCATCGTTGATTGGGGCGCGCGCTCGGGCCGCGCAGCCTCTGTGGGTATTTCACTTGACTTTTGTCTGCAGGATCGAGAGCCGGCCGAATTTTTGCGGCTATGGCGGGGCTTCGGCATGTCGACATGATCCATGTTTTACATCTTCTGGCTGAGGTCGGGGAGGGCTCCCTGGCCCGAGGGACCTGAAAGGTCCGGCGTGCGGTTTCTGCGCCGTTGATCTTTTGGAAAGGGTCTTTTCGGCATCGCGCAGGCAGCATCGAGGGCTTGACGGGTTTCGTGCAATTTGCATTATTGATCAGATGTCAGACCAATTTAACCGGAAGACACGGCGCTGATGAGCAGGCAAAGGGACGATAGGGCGGTATTGTCGCCACTGCCTCCGGTCGATCGGGTTCAGCAGGTCACGGCGGCTCTGGCGGACTATATCAAGGGTTCCAACCTTGTGCCGGGCGACCGTTTGCCGGCGGAGCGCGAACTGATGATGGCGCTGGCGGTCGGTCGTTCGACCATCCGCGAGGTTATCCGGCATTTCCAGGCGCTCGGTGTCGTCGAGGCGCGCAAGGGCAGCGGCACCTATCTGCTCAAGCCGATTTCCGGCACCACCATCCATATGCCGCTGTCGCTGGACACGACGCATCTGCGCGACGTGCTTTTGAAGACGCTCGAGGTTCGTCGCGGGATCGAGGCGGAGGCCGGTATGGTGGCCGCCCGCAAACGCACCGCCGAGGACCTGAAGGATATCGAGCTGAAGCTCAACGAGATGGAACGGGTGCATCTGTCCAAGGGCACGTCCGGGCCCGAGGACCTGCAATTCCACCTCGCCATCTATGATGCGACCCACAATCCGCTGTTTCGTCAGCTGCTGGAACAGATGCGCGACGCCTTCGAGCGCTTCTGGGACAAGCCGTTCGACCGGCCGGATTTTGCCCGTCGGTCCTTTCCGTTTCACCGCACCCTGTTCAACGCGATCGCAGACCAGGATCCCGAGGCTGCCCGCGCCGAGACACTGAAGATCCTCGACATCGTCGAGCAAGACATCAAGGAAATGTCCCAATGAGCAACGGCTTTGATCCGTTCGAGAATGCCTCCCTCATCGTCGCTCATGACGAGGGAAATGCCTATGACGCGGTTGTTCCGCCGATCGTGCAGACCTCGCTTTTCACCTTCACCGACTATGACGACATGGTTTCGTCCTATCGCGGCGAGAAGGTCCGGCCGATCTACACGCGCGGTCTCAATCCGACCGTGCGCATGTTCGAGGAGATGCTGGCGAAACTTGAGGGTGCGGAAGACGCGATCGGCTTTGCCAGCGGCATGTCGGCAATCTCCTCCACCGTCCTGTCGTTCGTCGAACCGGGTGACCGTATCGTTGCGGTCAAGCATCTCTATCCCGATGCCTTCCGGCTGTTCGGCACGCTGTTGAAGCGGATGAAGATCGAGGTCACCTATGTCGACGGGCGCGACGAGGAAGAGGTGGCCAAAGCGCTGCCGGGCGCCAAGCTCTTCTACATGGAAAGCCCGACCAGCTGGGTGATGCAGACCCATGATGTCAGGGCGCTGGCGGCTTTAGCCAGAAGCCATGGGGTGATCAGCACGATCGACAACAGCTGGGCGAGCCCGATCTTCCAGCAGCCGATCGCGCTGGGTGTCGATCTGGTCATCCATTCGGCCTCGAAATATCTCGGTGGCCATAGCGACGTTGTCGCGGGTGTCGTTGCCGGTTCGAAGGAGCTGATCGGCCGGATCCGGGCAGAAGCCTATCCCTATCTCGGCGGCAAGCTGTCGCCGTTCGACGCCTGGCTTCTGATCCGCGGGATGCGCACCCTGCCGATCCGGATGCGGGCGCACGAGACCTCGACGATTGCGATTGCCCAGCGGCTGCAGGGGCATGATGCGGTGGAAACCGTCTGCTATCCGGGGCTCGCCAACCAGCTGCCGCCCGGCCTGTCCGGCACGTCCGGCCTGTTTTCCTTCATCTTCAAGGAGGGTGTCAATGCCCGCACCTTTGCCGACCATCTCAGGCTGTTCAAGCTGGGTGTGAGCTGGGGCGGCCATGAAAGCCTGATCGTGCCGGGCGAAGTCGTCCTGTCACAAAAAGCACAACCCAATTCCGCGGAAGCCTTCGGCATCAGCCCGCGGTCGGTACGGCTCCATGTCGGCCTGGAGGGAACGGAGGCCCTCTGGAGCGATCTCGATGCGGCGATCACTGCCGCCTCGTCTGGCTGACACCACGACAAGCAACATCAAAACAGAGGGGAATAAACAATGAAAAAACTGATTACGGCGACATTGTTCGCCACCATGATGGCGGGAACCGCCATGGCCGATACGACGCTGAAGCTGGTCGAAGTGATCACCAGCCCGGAGCGCACCGAAACGCTGAAATCGATCGTCGGCAAGTTCGAAGCCGAAAATCCCGGCACCAAGGTCGAGATCATCTCGCTGCCCTGGGGCGAAGCCTTCCAGAAGTTCGCCACCATGGTTTCTGCCGGCGAAATTCCCGACGTCATGGAAATGCCGGACACCTGGCTGTCGCTCTATGCCAACAATGGCATGCTGGAAAGCCTCGAGCCCTATCTGAAGGATTGGGAACACACGGCCGGCATGACGGACCGCGCGCTGGAACTTGGCCGTGACGTCAAGGACACCGCCTATATGCTGCCTTACGGCTTCTATCTGCGCGCCATGTTCTACAACAAGAAGATCTTCGCCGAAGCCGGCGTCGACGGCCCGCCGAAGACGATGGACGAGTTCGTCGCAGCATCGGAGAAGATCTCGAAGCTGCCCGGCAAATACGGCTACTGCCTGCGCGGCGGCCCGGGCGGCCTGAACGGCTGGATGATGTTTGCCGCCACGATGGCCGGCAACAACGAGTTCTTCAATGCCGACGGCACCTCGAAATTCAGCGAGCCGGACTGGGTCAAGGGCATCGAATGGGTCGTCGACCTCTACAAGAAGGGCTATGCGCCGAAGGACAGCGTCAACTGGGGCTTCAACGAGATCGTCGCCGGCTTCTATACCGGGACTTGCGCCATGCTCGACCAGGACCCGGATGCGCTGATCGCCATCAGCGAGCGCATGGATGCCGCCGACTACGCGGTTGTGCCGATGCCCAAGGGTCCGGCTGGCAAGTCGTTCCCGACTATCGGTTATGCCGGCTGGTCGATGATGTCGGCCAGCGCCAACAAGGATCTGTCCTGGAAGCTGATCGCGACGCTTGAAGGTCCGGAAGGCAATATCGAGTGGAACAAGCGGATCGGCGCACTTCCGGCGCTGAAGGCGGCGGAGAAGGATCCCTTCTATGCCGGCGAACAGTTCAAGGGCTGGTTCGACGAACTGGCTGACAAGGATGCCGTTCCGACCGTCATGCCGACCTATCTGGAAGAATTTGCCTTCTTCAAGGATTCGCTGGCGATCAAGACCACGCAGGAAGCCCTGCTCGGCGACATCACGCCGGAAGAGTTGGCCAAGCAGTGGGCCGAATATCTGACGGCCGCCCAGCAGAAGTTCCTGGCGAGCAAATAAGTCTCGCCATTGACGACC
>ERZ1034401.179-NODE-179-length-12825-cov-8.702741_pt1 | contig 12825 bp, 3 predicted proteins | sample MGYA00520601_ERZ1034401 | MGnify/ENA primary metagenome ERZ1034401 (study PRJEB33736, sample SAMEA104288476) | Azolla filiculoides | biome: Urban; feature: water surface; material: ditch water | place: Netherlands | collected 2014 ... | reverse complement strand
CACTAACCACCATTCTTCTTAATCCACCTTTGACTCTATCATCCAATAAGTTTGAAAGCATGATAAAACTATAGGCAAACCTAGTAGTGGAAGGCTTTAACAATTCCTTCTCACTAAACTTACGATACATTGCCAAAGTATGTTGTTTTCGTGTTATAAACACGATTAGCTTTGTAGCTAATTTCATAACATTATGAACCCAAGCACATTTTCCAATATCTTCAAACAACAAATCAAGGCAGTGACATGTGCATCTAGTAAAAAAGATCATAGGCCACTCTTTTTCTATCATCCTCCCAGCTGCCACACAATTTGTTGCATTGTCCATACAAACTTGCACAACATTTGATGGGCCAATATCAAGAATAACTTCTTTCAAAATCTTAAAAATATACTCTCCTGATTTACATTCTCCACTAGTGTCAACTGATTTTAGAAACACAGTGCCATATGCCGAAGTAGCCATGACATTAATTATAGGTCTATTCTTTGTATCTGACCAACCATCACTTACAATCGTACATCCAACAATTTTCCATTTCTCTCTAATTCGCATAATCTCATTTTTAACATAATTCACCTCTTCATTCAAGTGCCTTCTACGTAATTGATTAGGAGATGGTGGCTTATAAGAAGGCCCAGCAAGTGCTACGGCTTTTATTAGGTCATGAAAATATGCACTTCCCGCTTTTACATCGGGTACATCCTCTACAAAAAAAAACCTCCTAATAGCTTCATCGGCATTTTTATCAAGTTGCTTTTGCCACGACACTTTCAAGGGTTCACCATTGTCTACTTTCATCTTTTTATTTGTTGATGCATTAACAGAAGATGATGAAGGCATTTCATTGATGGATGTTGACTCCACAACATCAACATTTGCACTACTTTTTTCAGCATTGCATTTCATTGATGATCCCCCATTCACATCAACATTTGCATAACTAGTATTAGATATCATTTTTTGTACTTCAGCTTTTTTGACAGCATCAATTCGACGACATTTGTCAACACCGAAACCTTTCGTGCCCAATAGGTGAGCTCTAATTCGAAAGGGGCCACCAACAAATACATGTTGGCAATGTTTGCATTGAACAACGGGCATACCCTTATCAGGTTTTCGCACAATGGTCACATGATCCCATTCAAAGGCCTTTTGCTTCACCATTTCCGTAAATTAACCTTTGCAAGTGTCAATAATCAACAGAAATTTCACCCTGTTAACGAGTTAATTACCTTCCACTGATCTTGGGAGAGATTAATCTGATGAAACATAAAAAAAAATTCAACATGAGATATGGGGGAAAGTTGAAACATAACCTCAATCACCAAAGTCTTCACTCTTGACTCCACAAACAACCAAATTTCTGAACAAAAGCTTGAATAAAGAGGAAATAGATGAGATAAGATGAGATACTTACTGATTTCAAAGTGGCATCAACATGAATTTCAGCAAAACCCTAATTTTTAGGGAGCAAGATTAAAGACGAGGTGAGAATTAAGCATCAGGTAGGAGAGACAAGGACATAGCCAAACCCTAATTTTCAGCCTTCAAGGTCTTAGCCTTTAGGTATCTATCACTACTCGTTGTAGCCTGGTCGTCGTTCGTCGTTCGCTGTTGAAGCTATTCGCTGCTCTCTGTTCGCTGCTCTCTGTACATGTACACTGTTCCTGGTTCACTACTGTTGAATACTCTTTTTTTAGAAAAAAAAAAAACACGAATACTTGACTTCCCATTCTTATTCGTATTCGTTTGCATTCGAATGGGAATGCCCACGAATGCGAATATGTCAATCTATGATTATGTCACATAGATGTGTTAGACCAATTCACAACTCTCTGGGAGAAAATGGTTCTTGTAGAATGTGTAAAGGTTGATGATGGCTATTATAAGTTTATGAAACTTGTGAATGTTGGATGAATTAAGAGGAATGTTGGCCACCATATCCATTATTTTTTTATTGACCCATTGAATCTCCGTGGCAACTCAACCAACTGCTCGGGATTAAGGTAGGAGTACAATCTGCTACTTATCTTTCTTTTTTTAAGTCCAAAGCTCTCCCAACCAACATCATTTTCATGGGATGACTGGAAGTGATAGAGCATTAGGTACCTCGCAAGTTACGCTACCATTAGGCATGGACAGGTCGACCACTTGACTAGAGTTTCCAGTTCAACAACTATACAAATTGCTTTGACATGACCATTATTGTGATGCAATTGTAGGAACCCAAGTGATACTGCCATGTTGTCCAACAACATAGGGATTCATGTTCCCCCTAATAAGGTGAATTAATGTTTGGGTTAATGGTCAAGTATGCTCCATGTTTTTGAATGTGTATGGTGTACAACATAGCATATAGGGTTTGAAACTTTGGAGTTGACATGCATGAAAAGCCGCCATTAATGTTGCACCCAACCAAAAGTAAAGAGAGTTGTCATGGAATAGTCATCCCCGCCCCCTAATTGCCAAGCCTTGTTCGGAGAACACGCACATGGGGTTGTAGATTGACCTGAGAGCCATTATGTTTTTCATGATATTGGGATCACCTCAAGCCCACATTAATCCTCCTCAACCGTAAGTGTTTCCTATCTTCGAAAATATATGTCAGAAGTTATAAACTAGCAATGGATTCCTTAGATTCTTATCACTTGGGTGAGGATTTTTGTAGAGCATGAGGATGGGTTAGTAGTTTCCATGGTAATCTGAATACATTCCTTTGGTTCACGAGTTGTCAAAAAAATATCCTTCAAACTCAAGACTATGAGAACCATGCACAATCAAACACGGCACACAAAAGACAAAGCAAAGGAAAATTCCCAAACTCAGCCTTGAGGGCCACGTTTCATGACAAGTACTTGTACATGAAGGAATATGTGGAGGTTGAGAGTTCGAATTTCTCCCATGGCACACATTATATTAGAAAGCCTCTCAGGGGTTGCACGAAATGTATTTCTACGAATCAATAAAAAATAATGATAAGTGTGGGAGAAGAAGAGCAGTCATATTTTATGCATCCCACATACAAAGGCAAGGTAACTCTCGGGATATAAATTCTAAGGCAGAATCATCATCTGTTGTCATCGGGATGGCGTGGGTTGAGCACAGAGCGAACTATTCTTTCGCCTTTTACTAAAGAATACCGTGTGCTCCTCCTACCATAAACGCCTTAACCCTAATTTTTGTGAGGGAGGCTCTTCATAGGAGCTTCCCACTATAAAAAAGCAAACAAATCAAGCTTGAAATACCTATACCTCCACCTCTTTACACCTCAGTAATTCTTGCACCTTCTTGCATTCAATTAACTGGTGTGCTTGTTTATAACTAGCCTTGGAAATGAACCACAACGATTCATCTAAGTATATAAACATTTGCTTGCTATGACTATTTTCTTTGTAGTTTGCCTCAATATGGGTTCCTTTCCCTTGTAAAAAGTTTCACTGACACTTTTCCTTTTCTTGCTATTAATATGATAATGATGGCCTTTTGGTCATTGAACGTTAACTAATGGTCAACAACCGAACCACAATTAATTGCAAGACAGGAAAATGTATAGACATTGTAGCCTGACAACTTTGTCGACCTTACTATTTTGTGAAGTAGTATAGGTTGCAATTGGTTTCTAAAAATAGCAAACAAGAGTTACTAGAGCATGCACATATGTGGAAATGTGGTTGATATTAGTAAAGATGTTCTTGTTTTAGAAGAAGCTGGTAAAAAAACCCATATGGAACAACAATCCTTAACATAAGAGAACGTGAAAAGTAAACAAATGATGTGGCTAGAAGATCATGTTCTTTAGCAAACCCAACTAAGTATGAATAAAGAAGTCAATAGAATACCATATAATACATTTGCTACATGAAATAGAAATGGTACAAAAAATAATGATTAGATAAAAGAAGCATAAATAAGTGAGGCAACATTTGAGTCTATCAAATATGTATTATTCACATTTCGTAGTAATATGAAGCTGATTTGTACAAATACTATTCAAATGATTGAACTAGATAGTGTTGAAGAAATGAAGGAGAAACTAAATGTTAAGGCAAGCTTGCCTTCAAAAGCGAAGAGAGGTCTAACAAAATTCTATGCATATCGCAAACATGATTTTGTCTAATGGTCCCAAAAGAAAAGTGTCATATTTTTCAAATTTTGTTTCTATACAAAGCCATGATATGTATTTTCAGCTCATATATCTTTAGTTTGATTGCTTTGTTTAAAATATATTGACACTTGAAACATCCTTCATTTGTATGCATGATGTGTGATCTCCACATGATGGTATTGATGCCTCAATTGTTTTCTGTAATGTATGATAACAATAATTCTGCTTAAAATGAAAGTTTTAGGCTACATAGGCTTTACTAATTCTTGCCTTACATGAAGTTTTTCATCCTTCATTAACTTATATTGCATATAGACCAATGCCATGGGCGTTGCTTGGGTGAAAACACATCAATGTCTTGTGTACATGATATTCTCATTGTTTTTATAAAAGACCTCTAGATTGGTTGTTTTTGAACCCATTCTCTTGTGAGCTCTTTTTAATTGGCCTCAACACATGAAGATTATGGACATCAATCCCCTAATGTGTCATACACAAATGTTACTTACTTGGACGAAGACAAGCTGTCGTGTAGGGGGTAGGGTGGGTTGTTGGTTGGATCCATCATTAGGGGCATGGATGTCAACCATGGGTGTAGTGTTGTATTCTCACTTGCATGCCACCAATGACTCCATTACACATACACAATGCACTAATAGTTCTACATCTCCAAAAACCACAAAATTACAAATGGCGTACTTTGTCATCGAAACACCCTCAAGTTCACATAAAAGGATAATACGACGAAAACAATAGTCCTTGTAAGCCAATGGTTTGTGTTATCAGAGTAAGTAATAATCAAGATACGTCTTCTCGTTGTAAGGTAACAATCCTTGTTACAAATGGAGTGTGCTTGAAGACAAAGATAATTCGGTATATAGCTACAATTGCCTACTCTCTTTGAATATCTACTTATGTTTGCGCCATCCAATTTGGATCAACAAATTAATAACATCAAAAACCTAATACCATAAACTCACATTCATTAAAAAATAAGAGTACATTGTATGATTCATTGTGTTATCCTAAAAGTATCTTGATAATTCGATTGCATTATGCATGAACACATACTAAATGACTTGTTTACTCCATGGCTTTATCCATATACTACTAAACTACTTGTTTTCTTTAAGTGTCTCTTCGATGAGACACCATATCATTTAATATTTATAGTTATTTATTTCCTTTATTATTGTTTATTTCAACAATATGTCACAGTGACATGTCAAGACTAACTCACACCTGCTTGTGGGTAAATGGTTCTTGTAGACTGTGTTTATGATGCTTTTCCCCTGATTGTTTCCTTCAATAAAGAATGTAATAAACAAAATTTCATCTATAACAAAAGGCCTTTCTATATCCTACCTTGCTCCCTTGCCTTGACATAGTAGATATTGCAAAGAAAACAACAACAATCGCCAATGTTAAACTCAATAGTTCGAGGTTATGGTTCATGTGGAGGTTTACATTTTCCAACTTAAAGGTTTCTTTACTCTTGTTTACTCTTTCGGATAATAAGGTGAATTACTGTTTGGGTTAATGTTCGAATGTGCTCTACGTTTTAGAATGTCTATATGTACAACATACCATATAGGGTTCGAAAGTTTGAAGTTTGCATGCATGCATGGAACACCACTATTTATGTTGCAACCGACCAAAAGTAAAAGAAATTGTACATGAATAGTTATCCCTCCGCCTTGCCAAACCTTATTTGAAGGTTTCACCCATGAGATTGCAAATTGACTCTAAAGTCCATATGTTTTCCATTATGTTGGAATCATTCTTGGGCACATTAATCCTCCTCAATCATCAAGTGTTTCCTATATTCAAAAACATATGTGAGAAATTACAAAGTAGCAATAGATTGCGTAGATTCTTGTAACTTGGCTGAGTAGTTTTGTAGAACACAAGGATAGGTTAGTTTTCCATGGTAATTTAAAAACATTTCTTTGGTTCATGAGTTGTCAAAAAAGTCTCCTCCAAACTCAACACAATCAGACTACAAGAAAATGGCGTTGAGCCACACTTGGACATGAAGGAATATGTGGAGGTTTCGAGTTCGAGTTTCTCCCATGGCACAGTATAGAAAGCCTCTTGATGAAATGAATTTCTAGGGTACAGTCAATAAGAACTAGGTGGGTTTCGGATTTAAGTATTTTAAGTATCCCACATACAAAGGCAAGGTAACACTCAGGATATAAATTCAAGGCAGCATGTTCACATCTTCTCATTGGGATGGCGTGGGTTGAGCACAGAGCGAACTATTCTTTCGCCTTTTACTAAAGAATACCGTGTGCTCCTCCTACTATAAACGCTCTAGCCCTAATTTTTGTGAGGGAGGCTTTCAACGAGAGCTTCCCGCAGTAAATGATGTTGAAAAAAGCAATCGAAGTATAGGCATAGATTTTTTGCTCTACTTTGAGGTATGTAGTTATAAATATTTATACTTTGGAAAAGATAAATCAGTCTCTAATGGAATAATGGTTATGCATACCAATAAAAATAACAACAGCTTGTTAAATGGTATACAATAGCATTATGTATTAAACTAGCTCAAGTTTTGTATATGAAAATCACATGGATTAAACATTTAATTCAGCTTTCACATAGATAGTGTGGATTAAATGCGTAGTTCAGTAGTATGTGGGTAATCTCATGGATCAAACAAGTAATTTTGTATGTGCTCATCATATGATGACGACGATGAAGTTGTTCATGGTGAGCACTTGTAATAGGATACATGATTGGGATAATGATGATGTTGGCTTGGATTAGAAGTAGAAGTAGAAGTAGTAGTAGAATTTTGAGGCTTGGAGGTATAAGATAAGTTAATGTTTGGGTTAATGTTGAAGCGAGCTTTGGAGTTTGGAACTATGCAATATTGTGGCATGCATAGTTCATATCCATAAAGACCACTATTGTAATTTTGAACATAGAGTACTAGAAATGGCGATTCTCCCCTTTGCAAGCCTTAACCGTAGCTTTCGGACAAGGTAGTCTAGATTGATATGCATGCCCTTGTAGTTCTCATGATGTTAGCATTACCTTGGGATTGTTTTTTTATCCAATCAAACCTGGATGGGTGATCAAGGTCCAACACCACACGCGAATGTGATGAATGGGAAAAAACTAATGGACATGTTCAACATTGTTATACTAAAAGTCTTAAAGGATTGAATAACCCTTCTAACTCATTTGTTGGCATTTATATATATTCGGGAAATAGATGCTCCGGTGTTTGATTTAAATGTTTCGTTAGATCATTCGGTTGAGGATCATAACTTTTTTGAATGAAAACAGATGGTGCCAAAATGCATAAATAACCATGAGAACATGTGGCTAGTATATCCTATACTCATAAACAATCTCTTCTATACAATGTAAACAAATTATCCACGAAAATACACGTTGACTCGAGAGTGCTACTAGTACTTTTTGTGGCAATCAACTACACTACATTTCATAAGTTTATCCGTTATGCCCAAATTATGTGTTAGGTATTAAATTAAAATCATAATGTTGATTGAGGTTTCGTATAGACTTTTTTTTCTACGACAACTAGATTGAGAAAACTGCTTGGATTACATCCATATTCCATTGGTGCACATAACTTTCAACAACTAAAATACAACCCTCAACTTACTATTACACATATGCATGATGACGCAAAACGAAACACTTAACAAGATTTGAATCGTCTTCATCGACCCATATGTGCCTTTTAGCAATAAATATCAAATCTTGTCTCTAAGTGACATCCATTCAAAGGTATCATGTGATTATACCATCATTAACTCCCTTTTTAACCATCCAAAGTGTATTATATATGTCTTAGAATAAAAGGAGATGAAGTGGTTAATAATAAGATGTGAGTCGTTTTTAAAATTGTGATTTTAGACGTGTCATGGTTTATTTATCCTACATATAGAGGCAAGGTGACTTCATGGGTTATAAAGTGAAGACATTTATAAATGATAACACAGGATGGTGTGGGTTGAGCACATAGCGAACTATTCTTTCGCCTTTTACTAAAGAATACCGCGTTCTCCTCTTACCTCAAACGCCCTAACCCTACTTTCTAGGAGGGAGGCTCTAATCTGAGTTTTCCAATGTACAATAATATGAAACCAAATGGAAATCCCGTCCCCTCCAACTCTTTTGTATTTTAGTCACTCTTTCACTTTAAAGTGGTGTGCTTGTCCATAACCATGTGCAACTTAGTAACAAACCAAACAAAGGTTCATATGGGTATATACATTGGCTTGCCAAACAAAGGTTTGTGTCGGTATATACATTGGATTGCCAAACAAAGGTTTATATAGGTATATATAGGTATATACATTGGCTTGCTATGATTATTTGCTTGTTATGTTGCCTCAATAGGGGTTCCCTTTATTTCTTAAAGTTTCATTAAAACTTTCCTTTTTCTTGTTAGGTTGCTCGCTACCCATATTACAATGATGGCCTTTTGGTCATTGAGTACTGAGTAAAACCCGATGACAGAATGTAGGACATCAAAATATATAGACATTTCAGCTAACATTTTTGTAGTCATGAGTAATTCCTGAAGTAGTATAGGTTGCAATTGGTTTATGAAAAATAGCAAACAAGATTTAGCAAAGTATTCACATACATGTGCAATAATATTTTATACTAATAAATGTTCCTATTTTAGAAGAACTTAGTAAAAGAAACACCGATGGAACCACCATCCTTAACACAAGAGAACGTGAAACAAAAACAAATGATACGGCCCGAAGATCATGTTCTTTACCAGACTTTGTGTTTATACAAAGCCATGATGTGTATTTTGAGTTCATGTATGAGATATAATCTTTAGTTTGATAGCTTTGTTTACAATTCTTGGATATTGGCACTTGAACATCTTTCATTGGTATGTATGATGTGTCATCTCCACATGATAGTATTGACAATTGGATTGTTTTCTGTAATGTATGACAACAATACTTAAGTTTTAAATGAAAGTTTTAGGCTACTTTGGCTTTACTAATTCTTGTTTTACAAGACGTTTTTCATTCTTTATTAATTTGTTTTGTATAAAGACAGATGCCATGGGTGTTGTTTCGGTGGTAGGTTTGTGTATAAATGAGAATTTGTTCTTGTTGTATTTTGCATATGAAAAGCTCAATGTCTTGTGTACTTGATGTTCTCATTGTTTTTGTGAATGACCTCTAGATTGGTCATTTTTGAACTTGTTCTCATTCTAACTAGCCTCAACACATGATAATTGGGAGAACATTGTGGACATCAATTCTCTTATGTGTGATGCAACAATGTTATTTATTAGAGGCATGGATAACAACCATGGGTGTAATGTCTGATTACCCCTCACATGCCACCTATCACTTCGTAACACAAACACAATGCACTAATAGCTCCACGTCTCAAAGAACCACAAAATTGCAAAGAATCTACTGTGTCATCGTAACACCCTCAAGTTCACATAAAAGAACGAGAAAACAACTTTTCACATAACAAGCAAATAGCCTTGTCGTTACGGCCAGCGGTTTGTGTTATTAGAGAGAGTAATCATCAAGATATGTCTTCTCTTTGTAAGGTGGTCGTTCTTGTTACAAATGGAGTGTGCAAGAACACACAAAAAATTAGACATATACCGTCAATTGTCTACTGTCTCTAAACATCTACTTATGATTGTGTGCCATCCAACTTGGATCAACAACACATCAAACACCAAGTAGCATCACCTCACATCCCTGTGAAAGATAAGAATATATTGTGCCATCCATTGTGTCATCCTATATAAATTTTGATAAAACGATTGCATTATGCATGAGCACATACTAAATGACTTGTTTAATCCATGACGTTATCCACATTCTACTTACTAAACTACTTAAGTTTACACCATACATTATATCATATCCCAGGTTTAAATAGTGCTGACATTTCTTTAATTTCATTTTATGATGGGAAGCTCAATGGAGAGCCTCCCTCCCAAAAATTAGGGTTAGGGCGTTTAAGGAAGGAGGAGCACACGGTATTCTTTAGTAAAAGGCGAAAGAATAGTTCGCTATGTGCTCAACCCACGCCATCCCAATGAGGGATAGAGTTAGTAGATGTCTTAATTTATAGGTCTTGGAGTCACTTTGCCTTTCTATGTGGGATGCATACCACAACTTCAATCACTGCCTTGTTGCGCTATTCTCCATTAAACGATTGTATTATCTTTTTCGATGCAAAATTATGATCCTTTCTAATGTTTCACTATTCTACGATTGTGTTGGTTTTTATTATGTTGCTTTTCACCTCATTTGTCTGTCCAAAATGATCTTTGCAAGCTCTCGTGTCAACATTCAAATGTAAATATAGATGAGTGTGTGTAAAAGTATGTGCAAAAGAATCTTCGAAATCCATAGTTTGTTGCCGCTTATCTTCAAAATATATATTGTCTATCATATCTACAACATTCCCTATGACACTTTATTACTTAAGGAATTAGGTTCATTACAAGCAAAATATCATTGATCTACTAGATAGCCTTTATCGTGAAGGATGATGTAAGATTAAGCTCTTAATGACGACACAAAAAAGGAGCTACTTGGAAATAATCCGATGAAAAGACATTTGGGATGAACTTCCATTGAAAAGGGAAGAAGGCAACCAAGCTTTCCCTAAAAGTAATTGTAAATCTCCCAAAATTCTAACGTCCAAAGAGCATCCAGACATTCCTATGTAGTGATCCTTGCTCAAACATCCCACTCTTGCCCTTATGTGTTTACTTCACGCTTCATCCCACACATTCCGTGTAAAACTATATAATGGGTCGGGTAACACAACAATAAGTATTTAGCTCCTACACCCCATCACAAGGGTGAGAAGTGTCTTGTGTCCTTGTCCTTGCTATAAAATGGAATGATGTTGATACTCTCTCGTGGACAATCTTTTTTAGGATCAAAATTTGAATTGCTTTTGTATGCTTCATGACTCAAATCGGCAATAATTGCATGTGTAGGGAGCTTTTTAGTGAAGAAAACATTGCATCTCTTATGGTAGTTCATGTAACATTTTTTGTGTGGATGATGTTAGCCCTTAAGCAAGTTACTTTCCAAACAACGTGATAGTATTCTTTGATCTCGATTGTTGTTACAACTATTGATGTCGGTGTACGGAGAATCCGTTCACTGTCCGTCAGACTAGCCTTGCATGAGTACACCAAACCTAGGCCCAAGCCCCAAGCTTAGCTTCCAAACACATGAATTCAATAGGAATCCGCACCGATTCAATTTTGGCTTAACCGAGTTGGCATTGTCCAACCCAAACCAGTTAAGCCTTAACTAGTTTGGTGGAGTTCAAACTTGAACAAAACCAAACCCTCGCCATTACTTCCGTGATGTCTTCCTCTTCCATCCTCTTTTCTCCCTTGCCGCCTCTTCACGTCGGATTCACCAAAGATGTCGCGTTATTACACGCACGCGTGTAGAATGAGGCGGGACCGCGGGGGTCATGGACGAGGGAGTAGATGGGGAAGACGGGTATGAGCGAGGTGGAGGAGATTAACGCGGTAGAGGAGATAGAAGGAGACAATGTTTATGAAGATAATTATATTATGGGCGTGAGAGCCGCAATAAGGTTACAATCGCGACCGTGGTGGCCAGAATCGAACATAAGTAGTAGCGAAACGCTAATATGATAGGAAGTACCCTAAGTGAAAATAAGATGAAGAAAATCCCTAATGGTCTACCTCACAAAGACAAAATGGCGACCCCTTCAATAGTGCCCCTTCCTCTCCTTTTATAGCATAAGGAGAGAAAGCCGTTACAAAAAGGGGAGACTAAATATCCCCTTCATTCAATGAGGGATATTTGCCTAGGTTCTAGGGAGAGGGATAGATGGGGCCTTAACTCCCACTCCTCACACACTATCATGCCCATTACTCACCTCGTACTTTTATGTACCCCCCCTCTTTCTCATGTGGATGTGCACATAAGTGCACATCACATTTATACTTTAGGAATCTAGTGGTGCATTTCTAGCACCTTATAGTTTACATTTGTTATTATTAGTATTTTACAAATAAAGCATGTGCATGTGCAACGATGCACACCCCGGTTTTGCTCTCGTCGCTCGTGTTTCTGCCTATGGACAAAAATCTTCACGACATCTGCCCCCACCAAACCGCACATCCACCGGTATGTGCCAAGAAGGGGAAAGATGTGAGATTTTCGGTCATGGCGGTCAACTGAGTCCTTAGCGTCCTTGTCGACTTTGCCCGACTTCGTCTTCCACTTCGAGCAAGCCCATCCTTTCCACATGGACCATCGTAGCCTCCCGGTCCGCCATATTCGCCGCATGTTCTCGAAACACCGGCTCCATCCGATCCACCATGTCCGGTGCTCGCACCTTCCTTCTCGGTCGGCCGTAGTAGACCTTGCGAACGTCGTCATCGACCCGATTGCTCTCCCTTTGTTCGCCGCGTATGTCCTCCGATCGAGCCCCCGGTCACTCCGAATGCATGCCGGACTCCGCCCTTTGCGTGCCGCGTGTGTGCCTCCTTCGGTTCGACCGTCTCCTCGTCCCGCACGCCTCCGGGTGCCGACTCTCTTCGCTCCGTGTGTGCCTTCCGTAGGCTCTTTCCGTGTGTCGTTGTTGTCCGCCGAATACGCGCTCGTTCTTCGGTCCGTAGGTGACCCGATTACGCGCTCCTTGTTTTCCCTTTGCTTGCCGTGCTCTCTTG
>ERZ1034401.178-NODE-178-length-12925-cov-3.632401_pt1 | contig 12925 bp, 12 predicted proteins | sample MGYA00520601_ERZ1034401 | MGnify/ENA primary metagenome ERZ1034401 (study PRJEB33736, sample SAMEA104288476) | Azolla filiculoides | biome: Urban; feature: water surface; material: ditch water | place: Netherlands | collected 2014 ... | reverse complement strand
TTACCCTCAACGGCGACGGCTTCGTTCGCGACTACCATGAGCTTGGACCGCTCAAGCACTATATCGACGAGAGCTTCGATCACCGACACCTGAATGACACTCTCGGCCATGGCCAGGTCACGGCGGAATATCTCGCAAAGCATTTCTACGACTGGTGCAAGGAGCGGCTGCCGGAAACCTCGGCCGTGCGCGTCAGCGAAACGCCAAAGACGTGGGCGGAATACAGGCCATGACCATTGGGGAGACGCAGATACGTATCAGCGAGATCTTCGGACCGACGATCCAGGGGGAGGGTGTGCTGATGGGCCTCCCGACTGTTTTCGTCCGGACCGGTGGCTGTGACTATCGTTGCTCGTGGTGCGACACGCTGCATGCGGTTGCGAGCGAATATCGCGATCAGTGGCTCCCGATGTCGGTTGACGCGATCTGGCGGGAGGTGACAAGGCTTTCCGGTTCCAGACCGCTTACGGTCTCGCTCTCGGGCGGCAATCCGGCAATCCAGCCGCTTGGCGATCTCATCGAGCACGGACATCGCGACGGCTATCGCTTTGCGCTGGAGACCCAAGGCAGCATTGCCAAGGACTGGTTTGCCAATCTCGACGTTCTGGTGTTGAGCCCGAAGCCGCCGTCAAGCGGTATGGAAACGGACTGGGATGCCTTTGATGCCTGTCTGCGTCTGGCCGGCAAAGGTCCGAGGATCGCATTGAAAATCGTTGTCTTCGATGACGATGATTACGCCTATGCTCGCAACGCCGCGGCCCGCTACACAAGTCTTCCGGTTTACCTCCAGCCCGGCAATCACACACCGCCGCCACCCGATTGCGACACAGCGAAGGTGGATATTGACGGCATCATGGACCGGATGCTCTGGCTCATCGACAGGGTTACGGCCGACCGGTGGTTCGAGGCGCATGTGCTGCCGCAACTGCATGTTCTGCTCTGGGGCAACAGACGCGGCGTCTGAGGCAGCCCGCGTCTCCCCAGCTTCAGGTAAGCATCAGATTGCTTTCTGCAGCGTCAGGGCACATGCACCGCCTCACGGCGTCGCTTGGTACTGGCGCGTCGGCTGTCGCGTGAGTCTAAACCATCATTTTCCATTTCAATGTGATCCGGTCAGGCAGCGAAAAGTTGTTTGTAGGCAATTGATTACAACGAATTGGGTAGGTTGGCGCGAAACGGAAAACGGGTCAAATCCTGCTGTAGCTCAAAAGACGGGCCTATCCGCGCCGACTGCCAATGCCGCACTTGCGGATTTGGAACATTTGGGAAGCCTCGATGAGGTGACCGGCCGCAAACGAGGCGGAGTCAGCGATATCGATCTATCGACCGAGATCACCCGGTCGGTGACTGGCAAGACGGTAACGCGGATCAAATCGGCACGATCTATACGGCCACCAGCGGTGTGTTGCCACGGTTTCTGGTAAAGTTCGACCGGTCGGATCCCGACATCCAGCTGCATATCCAGAGCGGCTCAACCGATAACATCATCCGGGACTGGAGAACGGCCAGAACGATCTCGGCTTCATCCGGCCGGTGGAAAACACGGCAGTCTTCGCTTCATGAGCATGGCAAGCGATAAGTATCTGCTCGCCGTCCCCAACAACAAGCTGGCGGCGAAACGAGGTCTCGATGTCGTCAGTCCTTGATCGGAATGTGAAGGCTCGTCTTGATGTCGCGCAGGACGACATTCGTGTGCATGCGTTTGATCTGCGGGTTTTCCGACATCAGTTGAGCGCTGATGTCGTCGTAGTGTTCTACGTCGCGGGCGGTGATGATGGCGACCAGATCAACCTGGCCGGTGACGTAGTAGACCTGCTGGATGTTGTCCTGTTTGAGCGCCCAGTTCTTGAAGCGGACCAGGGCGTCGTAATTGTCACGCTCGATCTCCATGCCGGCAATGAACGTCATCGGGTAATTGGTCGACTTGCGGTCAACCACTGCGATCTCGGCGGTGATGATGCCCTCGGCTCTCAGCCGTTTCAATCGACGCTGAACGGCGGAGGGTGACAAGCCGACCATGGCAGCGATGGTTTCGGCCTTTCGCTGGCAGTCGCGCTGCAAGATATCAAGAATGTTCCTGTCGAATTGATCCATTCGTTCCGTCATGGCGGAATTCCCAGCTTTGAGTGTTCGGCAGCAGCCTTACGACACAGGCTGTCGGATGGCTACGGAATCCGGGCGTCAGAACTAAACTTTTTGCATAATTTTGGCGTCAATTTCGAAAAATGCGCGGGAAATATGTGCAATTGCGCCTTTATGGTCGTGTGGAAGCCTAATTGCCACGGATTGCAATGAACGAACCCGTCACCGCCGCGTTGGACGTAACCGACATCCACAAAAGTTTTGGCGAGACCGAGATCCTCAAGGGTATCTCGCTAAAGGCCATGCGCGGCGATGTCGTTTCGATCATCGGTTCGTCCGGCTCGGGAAAGAGCACCTTCCTTCGCTGCATAAACCTTCTGGATGCCCCCGACCGTGGCCGGATCGTCATTGCTGGTGAGGAAATGCGCCTGAAACCCGGCCGTAGGGGTGGTCTGGAGGCGGTTGATCGACGCCAGCTTGAGCGTTTGAGAACCGGGCTTGGAATGGTGTTCCAGAGCTTCAATCTCTGGGCGCATCGAACCGTGCTGGAAAACGTGATCGAGGCTCCCATACATGTGCTGAAGGTTCCGCGCCGCGAAGCGATCGAAAAGGCGGAGTCCCTGTTGGCCAAGGTTGGGCTCTATGACAAGCGGAATGTCTATCCGGCTTTTCTGTCGGGTGGCCAGCAGCAGCGTGCGGCGATTGCGAGGGCGCTCTGCGTCGATCCTGCCGTGATGTTGTTCGATGAGCCGACATCCGCACTCGATCCCGAACTCGTCGGCGAAGTGCTCAATGTTATTCGCGCGCTCGCCGAGGAGGGACGCACGATGTTGCTCGTAACCCATGAGATGGCCTTTGCCCGCGACGTCTCGAGCCATGTGATGTTTCTCGATCGCGGTCGGGTCGAGGAGGAGGGGCCTCCCGACCAGATCTTCGGAAATCCCAAAAGCGCCCGTTGCAGAGAATTCACCCGCGGACTTTCCGGCCGCTGGTCCGACGCTTGACCTATTGATCCTTAAACCACGAACCAGGGGAAATACGACAATGAAACTGATCTCGCTTTTGCTGGCCGGTGCCGCAGTTGCCGCCACCGCCTTTAGCGCTCAGGCCGAGGTCCGCTTCGGTATCATGAACGAGGCCTATCCGCCCTTTTTCGCCAAGGATGCTGCCGGTACCTGGAACGGCTGGGAAATCGACCTCATGAATGCTGTTTGCGCTGAGATGAAGGAGACCTGCTCGGTCGTGGACGTTTCCTGGGACGGCCTGATCCCGGCGCTCCAGTCGAACAAGTTCGATGTCATCTGGTCGTCCATGTCGATCACCGACGAACGCCTGAAGACGATCGACTTCACCGACAAATACTACAATACGCCGAGCAAACTGATCGGGCCCAAGGATGGCGCGCCTGGGGCGGCGCCAGAAGCGGTTGCCGGAAAGACAATCGGCATTCAGGTTTCGACGGTCCAGTCAGAGTATTTCAAGGCCTATTTTGCCGAGAAGGCGGAGGAACAGACCTATCAGACCCTGGATGAAGCCTTCCAGGACCTGGCTTCAGGTCGTATCGACTATGTCTTCGGCGACGCTATTCCGCTTTCCGACTTTCTCAAGACCGACTTTGGCAAGGATTGCTGCGCCGATATGGGCGATGTCGCGGATGATCCTGCGGTGCTGGGCATCGGTATTGGTGGCGGTCTTCGCAAGGACGATGCTGCACTGAAGGCAAAGCTGAATGCTGCGATCGCCGCCGTCCGCACGTCTGGAAAATATGACGAGATATCGAAGAAGTACTTTACCTTCGACGTCTACGGCAAGTAGACGGCAAGGAACCGGCCGAGGATGACGGCGAACCCGATGACAGTTTGGCAATTGTTGGCGCTCGAGCCTCCCGGCTGGGGCGGCGCTCTGCTGAGCGGCGCCGCGAGCACTGTCGCCATCTCGGCCTCTGCCTTTGCCATCGGTTTGCTGATTGGGCTTGGCGGAGCGATTGCGAAGCTCGCTGGCAACCGGCCGCTGGTTCTGACACTCAATCTCTATACCGCAATTATCCGTGCCGTTCCCGAGCTGATCCTGATTGTCGGGCTCTACTATGCCGGAACGGACGGTCTAAACCGCCTCCTTGCAGCTTTTGGACTGCCCGCTGTCGAGGTCAACGGTTTTGTCGCAGCGGTTGCCGTTCTCGGGTTTGTTCAGGGCGCCTACATGACCGAGGTTCTGCGGGGGGCGATCCTTGCGATCCCCGTGGGTCAGATCGAGGCGGCGCGCGCCTTCGGCATGTCGCCGCTTCTGCGGTTTCGCCGCGTCACCCTGCCGGCACTTCTGCCCAACGCATTGCCGGGTCTTTCCAATCTGTGGATGTCCGTCACCAAGGACAGCGCTCTGGTGGCCGTCGTCGGATATCAGGAACTGGCGCTGACGACACGCCTGGCAGGTGCCAATACCAAGCAATATTTCCTGTTCTTTCTCGCCGCGGCCATCCTTTATCTGGCGATTACGCTTGTCTCCAATCTTGTCGTTCACTGGCTTGAGCGCCGCCTGCGCCGCAGCCAGCCTGTCGTGGCCTGATCGGAGGCGCTGTCAATGAAATTCGACTGGCTGGCAAAATATTGGCCGCTCCTGATTGACGGGGCTTTCCAGACCGTGGCGCTGCTCGTCATTTCGGTCAGCCTCGGTTTTCTGCTGGCGATCGGCCTTGCCTTTGCCCAGGTCAGCGGGGGATGCGTCTTACGCAGCCTTGCGCGTTGGTTCTCCACGGTGTTTCGCGGCACGCCGTTGTTGATCCAGCTCTGGCTGCTCTACTACGGCATCGGCTCGCTGCTGCCGATGGTTCCGGGCTTGCGCCAGAGTTTTCTCTGGCCGCTTCTGCGTGAAGGTTTCTTCTTCGCTGCCGTATCCTTTACCCTGAACTACGCAGCCTACGAAGCCGAAGTTCTGCGCGGGGCGCTTCTATCGGTGCCAAAGGGCGAGCTGGAGGCGGGCAGGGCGCTCGGCATGAGCCGCTTGACCGTGGTGCGCCGCATATGGTTGCCCCGTGCCATCCGCATTGCCTTGCCCACCATCGCGGGTGAGGTCGTGCTTCAGCTCAAGGCGACACCCCTCGCTTTCACTGTGACGGTCATGGATCTATACGCGGTCGCCTACAAGATCCGGCAGGACACACTGCTGGTCTATGAGCCACTTCTGGTCGTCACCCTCTTCTATGTCGCACTGACCGCCCTGATCACCCGCGCCTTTGGTGTGGTCGAGGCGCAGGTGCCCATCCGCCGCTGACAGTGCAGGAGAGACTCCCGATGCCGGATAACTTCGTGACCCGTCCGCTTCCTTCAACGCTCAGTGCCGAGACCCTTTCGCTCGACGCAGGCCTCATCGTCGATCCCTCGACTGGGGCGATCGCGCCCAATATGTCGATGTCGGTCAACAACGTCCTGATGCCGGGCGACGGAGCCTTTTCGGCGGACGGTATCGAGGATCTTGCTCAATTGCCCTACCTCTATGCCCGCTGGACAAACCCGACGGTAAGGCAGCTCGAACAGCGTCTTGCGGCTCTTGAGGGCGCGGATGATGCGCTTGCCAGCGCCACCGGAATGGCGTCGATCGCCGGCATGCTGTTCACCTTGCTCAAGGCCGGCGATCATCTTGTCGTCTCGGATGTCTGTTACGCCGGTGCGGTCGAACTCACGCAACGTGTATTGCCCGACTTCGGTATCGAGGTCACGCCGGTCAACATGGCCCGTCTGGACGAGGTCGAGGCTGCGGTCCGACCCAATACACGCCTCATTCATTGCGAGAGCCCCGTCAATCCCATCCTCAGGGTTGTCGATCTTCAGGCCTTGGCAACGCTTGCCCATCGGCACGGGGCGCTGATCTCGGTTGACTCGACCTTTGCCACACCCGTTGCAACCCGGCCATTGGCCCATGGTATCGATCTTGTCCTGCATTCGCTGACCAAGTTCATCAATGGACATGGCGATGTACTCGGTGGCGCGGTCATCGGTCGGCGCGAACTGATCGCCCGCATCCGCGCTCGGGCCGGCGTCTATCTCGGAGCGACCCTTTCGGCCCAGTCCGCCTGGCTCATCATGCGTGGCATCGACACGCTTTATCCCCGCGTGCGCCTCGTATCAGAAACAGCAATGGACGTTGCACGTTTTCTCGAAGCCCATGGCGAGGTCGAGCGGGTGATCTATCCGGGCCTGGAGACGCATCCCCAGCACACATTGGCGAAACGGCAGATGGATGTCTTTGGCGGCATGATCGGCTTTCAGACCCACAATCCCAGGGCCGTTGCTCAACGGTTCGCCGAGCGATTGAGGGTCATTCACTATGCCTTTTCTCTTGGTCATCAACGCAGCCTCGTCGTCCTTCTCGACACCGAGGAGATAATGGCGTCGACCTTCCGTCTCGCCGGAAACCAACTGGCTGATTATCGCGCCCATGCCGGCGACGGGCTGTTTCGCCTGTCGATCGGGCTTGAGGCCAAGGCAGATATCCTGGCCGACCTCGATCAGGCACTGACCCCTTGACCGCATCTCACGGAGAACTGACCATGAAAGACATCCTCATACTCGACGGTGGCATGAGCCGCGAACTTCTCCGTCTCGGCGCGGAGCTAAAGCAGCCCGAATGGTCCGCTCTCGCCTTGATGAATAGTCCTGAAATTGTTCGTCGCGTGCATGACGAATTTATCGTGGCAGGCGCCGATGTCGTCACCACGAATTCTTATGCGCTGGTTCCCTTCCATATCGGCGAGGAAGCCTTCGAACGGGACGGGGCGTCACTCGCCACATTGTCTGGAAAGCTTGCTCGCGAGGCGGCTGACGCGGCCGGTCGCAAAGTTCTCGTGGCGGGATCGCTCCCACCGATCTTCGGTTCCTACGAGCCTGAGAATTTTGATCCGGCCCGGGTGCAGCATTATCTGAGAGTCCTCGTCGCCAATCTGGAGCCCTATGTCGATGTCTGGCTCGGCGAGACGCTTAGCCTTATCGCTGAGGGCGAGGCGGTTCGCCAGGCGATCAAGGTGTCGCCCAAGCCTTTTTGGATTTACTTCACCTTGGCCGATGACGCAGAGCAGATGGCAGGGGGGGAGGCGAAACTTCGTTCTGGCGAAACCGTGCGCGCGGCTGCCGAGTGGGCGGCAAGCTCTGGTGCTGAAGGCTTGCTGTTCAATTGCGCCCGCCCGGAAGTCATGAAGACAGCGGTGGAGACAGCGTCAGTCGTTTTTCGCAAAAAGGATTCGGCGGTGAAAATCGGCGTCTATGCCAATGCCTTCGAGAGCGATACCGATGACCAGGCGGCCAACCAAGGTCTTCATGACACCCGCGAAGACCTCACCGGTGACGTCTATTCCCGCTTCGCCTGCGAATGGGCCGATGCGGGGGCGTCGATGATTGGTGGTTGTTGCGGTATCGGCGCACACCATATCCACATGCTGGCGGATACCTTGCGTAAGGCTGGTTGAAACCACGTCATATCTTGCTGATGCCGGGTGATGGCGCGCGACGTAGTTTATCGTCGTTGATGCCGCCGCAAGAGCCGGTCGGCTGTTGTCGGTAGATCAGTCCAGGTGTCCGGCGTCCACGCGCTAACCGTGTGTGCAGCCATGACCGGTTTTCGTTGTATCGGTCGCCAGTCCTGGGAGTGACCGTATGTTGCGGGCAATCAGGCAGTCGTTGTGTGATCGGCCGAGGAAGGTTTCCCGCCGACAGGCGCTGTGGACCCGCGCAGCATCAGATGGACATCTCTTGGCGGAGGCGCTGCCGGATCTCTGCCCTTGATCGATCCATAGTGGTCAGCCGTGTACATCTGTATCGGATTGACCAATAGGATGCTTGCAAGTCGGCGACCCTGCCAGTTCGGCTGTGGTTGGTTCAGCGGCAACAGCTAGAGGACGCCATTTCAATACCTTCGATCTCTACTGGTGAAGCAGTCACTCCGCCCGAAAGCGTCCGCGCAACCGATTGATTGCGACCGTTCTCTTTCGCTTCATAGAGGGCGCCATCGGCTTCTGAAAGGATACGCGCTGAGCCGAAGTGCAAGCCTTTCCCCGTGGCTGTCGAGATTCCTATACTAGCGGTCATTCGCCCGAACTCGCTCCCCGCATGTGGAATGTACTCGTAGGCCAGGAAACGAGCAAATTCGTCGGCAACGATTGCAGCGCCCTTTTCGTCGGTGTTCGGAAGCAGAACTACGAACTCCTCGCCGCCATAGCACGCAACGAGATCCGCCGCACGCTTCACCGACCTGTCGAGACATCTTCCTACGGCGCGCAGGCAGTCATCACCGGCAAGATGGCCATAGGTGTCGTTGTAGGCTTTGAAGCGGTCGACATCGATTATCAGGACACTGAGCGGCATACCCTTGCTGATACAATGTTCGGTTTGGGTCGCAAAAACCCGATCGAAAGCGCGGCGATTAGTGAGATTGGTCAGTCCATCCGTGTCTGCAAGGGCGCTCAACTGGTTAGCCGATTCCTGGAGAGCGATTTCCGCCTGCTTCGTTGCCGTGATGTGAGACACGACGACCATTGCCGTGCCATCATGGGCGAGCCGGGTTTTAAGTGCGCGCCACTCGCCGTTCTTAAGCTGGATTTTTTCGTCCTTGTTGACAGGAAGGCTTGCTGCCGCCAACTCGATCCATTGCTCTGAAGCCACGTCGGGCATGTCGATACGCTCGCCCGTTTCCGCTACCCTGCGCAATATGTCGCTGATATGCGCACCGACGACCCGGGCGTCGCGAAAAAACGGGAATGCATCCCGATATTGCTCATTGCAAAAGACAAGGGGGTGATGTCAGGTTAGCTGGAGATGAAGTTGTTGGCTGGTAGTTGGCAGCCATGCTCCAGCCCAAAGTCAGTTACAAGCGTCATCGCTACCCATCGTCTGTGATCGCGCACGCGGTCTGGCTTTACATTCGATTTCCGTTGAGCCTGCGGCTGGTGGAAGAGATGCTATTGGAGCGCGGTATCGTCGTTTCTTATGAGACGATCCGGTGTTGGGCGAAGAAGTTCGGTCCGGATTATGCTGGACTTGGACGGGAGCGGAAAACTCTGATTGCGGAACGTGTCTTCCACGTCAACCGCATAAAGGGGCTGCTCTTCACGCAAGGAATTAGGGATTACCAACCTGTCAATCGAGATCGCCGCCATGCCGGGCAAAGCCATCGCACAGGTTCTGGCGCTTCTTCCGCAAAATCCGGTTTCACCGGAAGGCCTGACGGTACGTCAGCTTTGCCGCTTCGGTCGTCATCCGCACAAGGGGCTGCTATCACGCATGACGGAGGCGGATGAAGCGGCTATCGAGGCCTCTCTTGCCGCAACCGACCTTACCGGGCGAGCGCTCGATCGGCTGTCGGGCGGTCAGCGCCAGCGTGCCTGGATCGCCATGGCGCTGGCACAGGAAACGCCCATTCTCCTACTCGATGAACCAACTACCTTTCTTGATATCGCGCACCAGCTTGAGATCCTGGACCTTCTGAGGGAACTGAATGAAAAGCGCGGACGGACCATCGTCATGGTCGTTCACGATCTCAATCACGCCGCGCAGTATGCCGGTCCATCACATCATCGCCGTGGCCGACGGCGGCATCCATGCGGCTGGCAGGCCCGCCGAACTGCTGAAACCGGACTTGATCAGGTCGGTTTTTGGCATCTATGCGATGGTGATTCCCCATCCGGTCGACGGCACGCCCTTGTGCCTGCCCCTGTCGGCATGCGGATCGAGACAATCACCGGTGCCGATGATGCCGCCCGGTTAAAAGTTTCCCTTTGGCCCGCGGCTTCCTGCTTTCGGTGCTTGCAGTTTCTGATGACGTGGTTCCGATTGGCTCAATGTGTCCCGAGCAATGAAGAGATGGCCGCACCGACTGCCCGTGTGTTTTGGGCGTCAAGATGGATTCCGTCTTTCAGGGATGCTTCCGCAACCGTGGCGGCATCAAAAAAACCGCATCCCCACCGTGCAGCGATTGCAGCATAAAGGCCGGCAAGCTTGCGTGACTCCGCGATGCTGCGTCCGCCTGACAGAACTCCGTCGGGTGTGGCGGGCTTGCGGAAATGCGGTGGGCTGACCAGCAGCAAATTGGGCGGTGGACGACCATGGCCATACGGAAAAGTCACGACGATTTCGACAAGCCGTTCGATACCTTTGGCAGCGCCCTCGGCCTTGCCGCAGAGATGCGGTTTCAGGTCGTTGGTGCCCAGCATGATGATGACGGTATCAAGCGGAGAATGGCTGGCCAGCAACACCGGCAGGATTCTCGCGCCGTTCCGGTCGGCGGGACCATCATGATCGTCGAAGCAGGTCGTCCTTCCCGGCAGCCCCTCGGCAATCACACGCATGTCGCCGTCCATGCTTTCCAAGATGGAGGTCCAGCGATCCGCGAAAGGGTGCCGCCCTGTACCAGGGTCGACGCCCCAGGTGAGGCTGTCGCCGAAGGCAAGCACCTCGCGGACCATTATGCCTTGCCAGACCCGCTGGACGCTGGAGGAATGGGCGGCATGACATCGTCCGGAATGGGGTTCACGAAGGGATTGCCATCGAGGCGTGCGCGTTGGTCGGCCTTTGCTGCTGCGATCAGCGTGGGATTGAGGATCAGTTCGATTGCCGTACCGGCGATGACCTTGGCGGCGTGCGCCATGCCCTTGTGGGCGGTCGGCAGCTTGCCCTGGGCGACCAGTTGCCAGGAATGGCCGGGTGTTCCGATCGCGTAGGTCGCGCCGCGCATCTGCACTGTTGGCACCACCCAGCTGACGCTGCCGACATCGGTGGAACCGACCATCGATCCGTCACCGGCATAGAGCGGCACGATCAGGTCGCAGAGCGGCTCGTCCTTCTTCGGTTTCAGATGAAACCTTGCATAGGAGGAACTGATGTCCTCCGGCAGGAATGTCGCCTGGAATTTCCGCGCGATCGCCTTGTCACTGTCGTCGAACACCGCCGGGCCGAGACGTTCCAGCTGGCCATGCATGCATTCTTCCAGCGGTGCATTGCCCATCAGGTTGGCTTCGCCGGAGACGATCTCCTGGCGCATCACTGTCTCGGTCATCAGCGCCGCGCCCTCGGCGATCTTGCAAACCCGTGCCACCAGCGCCAGAAGCTCCGGCAGGCTTCGCGCCCGCACGAGGTAGCGCACCGTCGCGCGTGCCTGCACCACATTCGGCGCCGATCCACCGGCATCGGTGATGGCATAATGGACGCGGGCGGTGGTGGGCATGTGCTCGCGCATGTAGTTGACGCCGACATTCATCAGCTCGACGGCATCGAGAGCACTGCGACCCAGATGCGGCGTGGCTGCGGCATGGGAGGCCCGCCCGGAGAAATGAAAATTCATCTCGCTGCAGGCCAGTGAAATCGGATTATTGACGCCGCTGAAGGCCGCGGGATGCCAGGAAATGGCGATATCGACATCATCGAACACGCCCGCGCGGACCATGAACCCCTTGGACGAACCACCTTCCTCTGCCGGACAGCCATAATAGCGCACGCGTCCCTCGAGGCCGTTCACGGCGAGATAATCCTTCACCGCCGCGGCGGCCAGCATCGAGCCGGAGCCGAGCAGGTTGTGTCCGCAGCCATGGCCGTTGCCGCCGGAGATCAGCGGGCGCTCCTCGGCCACGCCGGCTTCCTGGCTGAGGCCCGGCAGGGCGTCGTATTCGCCCAGGATGGCGATGACTGGGCCGCCTTCGCCCGCCTCGCCCATGACGGCGGTCGGGATGCCGGCAATGTTGCGTTCTACGCGGAAACCTTCCGCTTCCAGCCGCAGCAGATGTTCGGCCACCGAGCGGTGCTCTTCGTAATTGGTCTCCGGCGTGTCCCACACGCGTTCGCTCAGCTCGAAAAAGGCAGGGCTCTTTTGATCGACGATCGCCCAGACGGCGTCGGCATTCCTCATATTACCATCCTCTTCTATGTGCTCCGCCTCGACCCTGCCTCACGCCGCTATGCCAAGCGTCGGCGTCGCCTCGATCAGCGCCCGCGTATAGGCATGCTGCGGATTGTCGAGCACCGCCCCGACGCTGCCCTCCTCGACGATCAGGCCATTTTGCATGACGACGACGCGGTCGGCGACGCGCGACACCGCGCCGAGATCGTGGGAGATGAACATGCAGGCGAAGCCATGGTCCTCCTGCAGCTTGCGGAACAGGTCGAGCACCTGTTTCTGGATCGTCATGTCGAGGGCGGAAACCGGCTCGTCGGCGACGACGAAGGCCGGATTGCGAATGACGGCGCGGGCAATGGCGACACGCTGCCGCTGGCCGCCGGACAGAGCATGGGGATAACGTTCGCCGAGCCCGGCAAGGCCCACCTCATGAAGCATGTCCCTGACGCGCTCGGCTTTTTCGGCGCGGCTGAGAGCCGGCCCGTGACGCAGCGGTTCAGCGACGATATCGGCAATCTTCTGGCGCGGATCGAGCGAGGAATAGGGATCCTGGAACACCAGCTGGCAGGACAGGCGATAGTCCCGTGCGGTTGTCTTGTCCGCCCCCGTCATCGTGCGATTGCGGAACAGTACCTCGCCACCCGACAGCGGCAGCAGGCCCAGCATGGCGCGGCCGAGCGTGGTCTTGCCGGAGCCGGAGCCCCCGACGACGGCCACAACCTCGCCGGGACGCACCGCCAGCGAGACGCCTTTCACGGCGAGTTTCTTTTCGGCGGTGCTGAAAATGTTGCCAGCGCCGGAAAATGTCACGGCGACGTTCCTTGCCTCGATCAGCGGCGACGCGGCCTCGCCGAGTGGCTTGCGGCTATAGTCGCGCTTCGGCAGGGCCTCGATGAGGGTGCGCGTATAGGTCTCGCGCGGACGGTGCAGCACGTCGTCGACAGCCCCCGCCTCGATCAGCCTGCCGCGTTCC
>ERZ1034401.177-NODE-177-length-12943-cov-2.780959_pt1 | contig 12943 bp, 13 predicted proteins | sample MGYA00520601_ERZ1034401 | MGnify/ENA primary metagenome ERZ1034401 (study PRJEB33736, sample SAMEA104288476) | Azolla filiculoides | biome: Urban; feature: water surface; material: ditch water | place: Netherlands | collected 2014 ... | reverse complement strand
CTCAACACCTGACCTCAATCATCAGAAAATGTGTCACAATCCTGCGACACGAGGGGCCTTGCTACAGGTTTGCGGTTCGAAGCTCCTCAAGGCGTCGGGCACCTCGTTGCAGACCTTCGTGCGAAAACGCTTGCCACCAGACGAACGGTATCTGTGGCCTTTGTCCGTCAAAGAATTTCATAGAGCCTTATGATCCAGCTGACCTGATAGACAATCGCGACGAGCACGAGGCTTAACTGGGCTCGTTTTGAGTTGATAAATGCGGCGGCGGCGGACAAGAGGATCAATGCCGTCTGGCGGATGGGATATTCGACACCAAGTGATCGTAGATAATCGCCACCCTTGATCAGCGTATCCCCAACGTCAAGCAGGGACGTGACAGCGAGAAGTCCGAAGAACCAGCGTCTGCGTTGTTCGAAATAGTCCTCGAACCCTCTATAGTCAGTGATTTGATCAGGAAACAACAGCGCGGTCAGCGCTGCGAACACCATCGTGTAAAAAATCAGGAAAGCATAAAGCGGAAATGTCCAGACGGGAACCAGGGACAGGTGGAACTCGTACCACCAGAAATGCACAATCGTTATGAAGACGAATATCACCCAGCCGAGATGGATCGGGTATACCTTGATGGTGCCTGGGTGCTGAACGAAACGCGTCAGCCCGTTGACCAACCGGGCAAGGCTCAGGCCGAGTACCATGCCAATAATTGTGCGCACATGCCCGAAATATTCCGCATGGGTCGGCAACGCTTCCATGTCTTTTCCTTTGCCCCCTGGGACTGGTGAACTGCATCGGCTCGCGGCAAACAGCCCACAATCGCAACAGAGCGCATCCGGCCGATCTACAAAATGGCAGTCATGGTCTGTATGAGCCTCTGATATTATTCATCAAGGGCTTCAAGCACGAGTTCGGCAGTGATCGCGCTGCTATACTGTTGCTGCCCGGTGATCAGGCGGCCGTCGCGGACAGCAAACGGTTCATTGGCGCCGCGGCACTGGAAGCTCGTACCGTCGATTCCTCTGGCCTCGCTTTGGATGGTGTATTGGTTGAGCGCCATGCCAAAGGCGGCATTGACCTCATCTTCCTCATCGTCGGTGAACCCCGTCCACTTCTTGCCAATGGCCAGAAGTTTGCCGCTGGACAGGCGTGTCCAGAGTAACAGTGACGAACCATGGCAAATCAGTGCGACGACTTTCCCCTTTTCATAGAAGGACGCGATCAGGGCGTGTAGCGCGGTGTCCTCCTTGAAGGTCAGGAGAGGGCCGCCGCCACCCGCGACCCAGACCGCGTCGTAATCGTCTACCGAGGCGGCGCTGATTGGGAGTGTGTCCTTCAGCATCGCTCCGAACTTCACATGATGAACGAAGCCGAGGCTGATGAGATCGTCGGCGTAGGCGCCACCGGGTGTGCGGGGATCGCTATGGGTGTCGAACATCACCTCGCCACCGTTCGGGGACGCGAGATCCACGCGGTGCCCCGCTTCGGTGAACATCAGGAAGGCCCGCGTCATTTCTTCTGCGAAGAAGCCGACCGGAAAGCCTTTGAGCTGCGTGGTGTTGGAGACGATCGAAAGTATGCGCTGGGACTTGCGTTTGACCCCCATGCGAGTTTCGACCTTGAGATCCGATGCGGCCATTGTCACGTCTCCTTCGTGCTGTTGGTCGTTCCTCTGGCATTGCAAACACCCCCGGTTGCGCGGGGCGGTGATCGCCTTTCCTAACCCTGGAAGCCGCCGTCCTTGAGAAACTCTTCCTCCTCCGGCGTCATAACCCGGCCCAATACGGGGTTTCGATGTGGGAAGCGGCCAAAGCGGCTGATGATCATTCGGTGTCCTTCGGCATGTTCCAGCCAAGGCTCGCCCAATTCAGCATTCAATCGCACCGAAAGGTCCTGATCGCGCATGTCTTCCGAATGCGCGAAAGGTAAATAGAAGAAGAGCCGCAAGGTTGGCTCAACGCCAACCATATGCCTCGCCGCCAACGCCTGACGCGCATAGTAACGTGCCAGCGGATCGGTTGCATACATATGACCCGTGCCCCGGAAGGCATTGCGCGGGAATTGATCCGTCATGATCATAAGCGCCAGCGCTCCCTCTGGTGATGCTATCCAACCGTCGCGCCTGCGCCCCGCGATCTCCATGTGCAGTTCAAAGAAGCGCCCGCGGAAAATCTGATCGAAACCTGCATCCTTTTCGAACCATTGTCCGCGCTCGCCCGCTTCTTTCCAGAACGCCACTACGGCTGCGATTGCTGCATCCGGCTTGCAGGACTGTGGTCTGCGCAGTGCTCTCATGATGATGGATCCCGTCTTGTGGGACCTTCCTTTCGCTGCGCATTGCCGTGGATCAGATCCCGACCGGCATAGATGCCTTCGACAGTCTCGATGGCGAAGCGCTCACCGTCGCGACGCCGGACGTCGCCGATCACGCGTCGGCGTTCCTCTTCGTCAACATCCATTATTTCAAGTGCCTTTTCGCCGAGGACGAGCGCGGATTCGAAGGTTTCGCGGACCTGCCCCTCAACGCCTGCTTGGATCAGTTCGATCGCATGCTCGCGGTCGAGGGCACGGGCAAGCACCGGCACCAGCGGAAATTCGGCCTTGATCAGTTCCGCGATCTTCAGGCTGGCCTCGCGGTCATTCACGGCAATGACGATCAGACGCGCGTCCTGGACGCCCGCGGCATGCAGGATGTCGAGGCGCGCGCCGTCGCCATAATAAACCTTGAAGCCGAAATCGCTGGCGTCGCGTATGGCATCGGTGTCGGTTTCGATGATGGATATCGAACAGCCGTGCGCGAGCAGGGGTTGGCTGGCAATCTGCCCGAAGCGACCGAATCCGATCAGAAGCACGCTCGCAGATAGGTTTTCTGCAGGCTCGACGCCGTCCATTGACGGGGCATGTTTGGGCAGCAACCTGTCGTGAAGGATGATCATGAGCGGTGTGAGTGCCATGGAGACGATGATGGTCGCAGTCAGAATTGCGTTTGTCTCGCCGTCAATGACGCCAGCGGCGGTTGCCGCAGCGTAGAGTACGAATGCGAACTCACCGCCCTGCGCCATCAGTACGGCCCGCTCGATTGCTTCGCGATGATCGGCCCGGAACAGCCGGGCGACACCATATATGCCGATAGTCTTTAGTATCATGTAGGCAACAACGGCGAGTACGATCAGACGCCAGTTGTTAGCGATCACCGCAATGTCGAGCGACATGCCGACGCCCAAAAAGAACAGGCCAAGCAGAATGCCGCGGAATGGTTCCACATCCGCTTCGAGTTGATGACGGAAGGAGGATTCAGACAGCAGCACGCCTGCCAGGAAAGCCCCCATCGCCATCGACAAGCCACCAAGTTGCATGGCGAGTGCCGCGCCGAGCACGACGAACAGTGCGGCCGCAGTCATGACCTCACGCGCCTTTGCCCTGCCGAGCAGCCGAAACAGTGGATCGAGCAAATAGCGGCCGGCCAGCACCAGACCGAAGATGGCGGCAAGACCGGTCCCGACACCGGTCAGTCGATCTGCCAAAGTGGCATTCTCACCGCCCGGCGCGAGAAAGGCGACCATCGCCAGCAGCGGCACGATGGCGAGATCCTCGAGCAGGAGGATGGCGACGATCCGTCGCCCTTTGGGTAGACCCATCGCTCGCCGTTCTTCCAGCATCTGCATGACGATGGCGGTGGAGGTTAGCACGAAGCCCGTGCCAGCGACGAAACTCTGTGCGACGGGATAGCCGAGGGAAAGTCCGACGCAAGTCAGCAGGCCGATGCACAATCCGACCTGCGCAAGTCCTAGACCGAATATTTCGCTGCGCATCCCCCACAGCCGCGAGGGTTGCATCTCCAGCCCGATGATGAACAAGAACATGACGACACCGAGCTCCGCGACATGCAGGATCGACTGCGGGTCGGTAAAGAGACCGATGCCGAACGGTCCGATGGCAAGGCCGGCGGCAAGGTAGCCCAGCACAGAACCGAGCCCCAGTCTTTTGAACAGGGGCACCGCAACGATGGCCGCGCCAAGTAGGACGACGACGGGTACGAGATCAAACCCGCCGTGAGATATGGCATCAGTGGTGTGAGAAACAGCTTCGAGGCTCACGGGTAGCCTCTCGTCAACTGCCACGCCATCAAGGCGGCGAGTGCGGCTGGCACGAGGAACACGACGAACAAGATCGGGAGTTCCTGGGCGGCGGTGTATCCCGCCTTGGTGACCCCCACCCACATGTTGACTAGTGCTACCACCAGCCACACTGGGATGAAGGCCCTGGCGCCTAGGGCGACACCGGCGACATCGCCGCCCCAGAGCTTTCCAAACAGGGAAAACAGGCCGAGCAGAACAGTCCCCCCTGCAATGACGAGCAACATATGCATGATCGCCTCCTCTCCAATGATTTCCACAACACGGTACGCCGATGAAAGCGCATCGACGCATATCTCATTTTGTGGTGTAGCCGCCGTTGACCAGGATGGTTTGGCCAGTCATCCACCAACCGTCCGAGACGAGGAAGCGGATGAAGGGGACAATGTCCTCGATGTCGGTGAGGCCGGTCTTCGAGAAAGTTGACAGCGCGGCAGCCGTTTTGTGATAGGCGACCGCATCGGCACCTTCGGCCGGATAGAAGAATGGCGTATCCATTGGGCCTGGACCGATAGCTGTCACCGAGATACCGCGCTCGCCGAATTCTTTTGAGGCCGCCCGCGTAAAATGCTCCACCGGCGCCTTGGTGCCGGCATAGGCCGCGTAGAACGGGGTAAAAGCGCCGAGCAGCGACGTCACGACGCTGCAGATCTTGCCGTTGTCGTTGAGATGCTTTCCCGCTTCCTTGATGAAGAAGAAGGCAGACTTCGAGTTCACCGCTGTCATCTCGTCATATTCGGCTTCCGAAATATCGACGATTGGCTTTTTCAAGACTTTTCCGACCGTGTTGATAGCGATGTCGATGCCCCCCATTGCCGACTTGGCCTCCGTGAACAGTTTCTCGTTCGCGCCAGCGGTCGTGAGGTCGGCCTGAAGGGCGAAAGCCTCCGCGCCAGCCGCCTTGATTGCGGCGACCGTCTCGTCAGCGGCCGCCTTCGTTGCGCTGGTGTTGTAGTGGACGGTGACAGCCTTTGCATCCGCTCCGGCGAGCTCGCGCGCAATCAGCCCGCCCAGGTTCTTCGCGCCTCCGGCGATGAGTACGGTCTTTCCCTTGATGCTGTGATCGATCATTGGTGTTTGCCTCCTGTGGCTACCAGTCGGCCACCTGCGCGACCGCTTCCTGAAACGCACAATATCGTCTACAGATTGGCCATAAAGGCCGTCATTCTGACATCACCTGTCAGAAAAGCCGGACAATCGACAGAGTTGGCGCCTTGGACCGTATCGATCTCTTCCGCACCTTTACCCGCGTCGTCGAATGCGCGAGCTTTACACGCGCTGCCGATACGCTCGGGCTGCCACGTTCGTCCGTCTCGGCAGCTGTGATCGAACTAGAAGCTCGGGTTGGAGCCCGCCTTCTGCACCGAACCACCCGAAAGGTCTCTCCGACCCAGGACGGTGCCGCCTTCTATGAAAGATGCCTGCGGTTGATCGCCGATGTCGATGAGACGGAGGGGCTGTTCCGGCAGACGTCTGTCGGTCCGACGGGCAAGCTCCGAATCGACGTGCCTGGCCGCATTGGCCGCTTGATCATCGCCCCTGCCTTGCCGGAATTCCTTGACCGTCATCCCCAACTCGACATCGAACTGCGGGTCACCGATCGGGCTATCAACCTTGTCGAAGAGAGCGTCGATTGTGTCCTGCGCGTTGGCCCACTGAACGACTCAGGTCTCATCTCGCGCAAGATAGGCGACCTCCGTCTCATCAATGTCGCGAGCCCGGGTTATCTCATCCGACATGGTGTTCCAAATACGCCGGCCGATCTCGGTGAGCATCTGGCTATCAATTATGCTTCGCCGTCCACTGGTCGCATCGAGGATTGGGAGTGGATCGAGGAGGGGGAAGTCCGAGTGCTTCCGATGCGCGCACGCGTTACCGTCAACAGCGCGGAGGCTTACATTGCCTGCTGTCTTGCCGATCTCGGCCTCATCCAGATTCCGGCCTATGACGTCAAGCGCCACCTCGACACAGGCGAACTCGTAGTGGTCATGCCTGCCCACCAAGCTGCCGCCATGCCGATGACGCTGCTCTACCCGCATCGTCAGCACCTTTCCCGAAGGCTTCAGATCTTCGCCGAATGGCTGGAACAGCTCCTGAAACGGGAAGTTCTATAAGAAAATGGCAGGACAAGGTCGCACCTCTGGACGATGCTGCCGTCGCCAGCCTGTTGGTTGTCGCGTGAGTTTAAGCCATTTTTCCATTTCGCTGTTATCCGGTCAGGCAGCAAAAAGGTGTTTGCAGACAATTGATTGCAACGAATTTGGTGGGTTAACGGGAAACGGAAAAATGGGCCAAATCCTGCTGAAACTCAACACCTGACCTCAATCATCAGAAAATGTGCCACAATCTTGCGACGCGAGGGGCTTTGCTACAGGTTTGCGGTTCGAAACTCCTCAGGGCGAACGATGGGCAGGATATCGACGGCGCCCACCATGGCAAAAGGTCAATTAGCCCCGGAGTGAACACCCGGGGCTGGACCAGTTCGCCTGCAAGCACTGCATAGTGCGGGTTAGAACATGCCGTTTGAATTGGCGCGCGGGATATTCGGAGCAAGCCATGGGGCCGAATTGGTCGGGTTGCCAACCGGCTGCAGGGTATCCCAATGCTCGATAGCCCGTCCTTCGGAATCCATCTGGTAAATATCGACACCAGCGATTCCTGTATCTTCCGGATCGTCGTTGAAGAGGTTCAGGAAATTCACGTGAGCAACCACATAGTCGTCAACCGCGATGATCCTGTGGACGACGACGCGGGACATGGCGCGCTCCTTGTTAACCTGGGCGAAGAATTTTCCCAACGCTTCAGCGCCATCGGCAACCAACGGGTTGTGCTGGATATAGCCAGGAGCCATAAATGTGGCGATGAACTCTTCTGCCTTCTTCTGGTTGATCACCAGATCATAGAATCGAAGGATGTTGTTCTTGTTGCGGACAGCACGGCTGTCATTGGGGTCTACAAGCTCTATCATGGATTTTCCTGCTGATTAAATGTGAGTTCTAGTCTTCAATTAGTTCAGTCCGACAAGTTTCAGGCGTAGCGCGTCCTGTTCGGCGTCGGATTTTTCACGAACGAACCGGAGTATCTCCTCCGCGTCTTCGCCGACAGCCGCACGACTTGGCGCAGGCATCTGTTCGGCAATTTCAATGACCCGCGTCGCCGCAGAGGCAGAATCAAGTCCGCCTTTCTGCATGGCACTAAGACCCTGCGCAAAGACTGCGAACGTTTGCCCGTATAATTCGCGTTGTTCCGGTGTCATTTCGGCTGCAATCCGCGCAACGGCTGCATCGGTTTTCGCTGGTCCGCCAGTCCTCATGATGCCTGCCGGAACGACCACGACATCGACGCCGAGATGTTTCAGTTCGGCCCGGTAGACAGCCGCAAACACCTCGGTGGCTGCTTTCGATGCGCCCGAAGCTCCATTGAAAGGAAGCGGCAAGCTGGCGGTAAAGGTACTGATCTGGACGATGCGTCCACGTGCCTTCCGAAGTGCTGGAAGGAAAGCGTTCATGACCGACAAGGCACCGAACACATTCACCTCGAACTCGTGCCGGATAGCATCGAGCGACAAGATTTCCAGGGGGCCAGGAGTCAGAATTCCGGCGTTGTTGATGAGAAGATCGAGACTGCCTACAGTGTGGGTCGCAACTCCATGGGCCCAATTTTTGACCCCGATCGCGTCCGTAATGTCGCAAACGGTCAGCGTTACCACACCACCAGACGCTTGATTGAGGTCTTCGATTTCATTCGGAGTAAAAGCCGTTCCAAAAACGCGATAGTTCCTGGCGGCAAGACCTAGCGCAATATCTCGCCCGAGCCCGCTGCCCGCTCCCGTAACGGCCGCCGTGCGTTGCTTCATATCACTCACAATAACCTCCTGTTCCATTCGGATCACCGGTTAGCCACCCCGAATGCTGGATCGATATCCAGAATAATCACTAACGGGCTGTCCTCGACCCGCCCGATCCTGCGGACTTGAACGGTGTGGAAAAGCGGTTCCCTAATCGCGCAGAATACGGAGTGTTAGGTGCCATGCCCATGTATCCGCGGAAAGCCGGTATGTTACGATATGAAATATCGGATTGGCCGATGGGTGAATTCAGCCGAAGTCTGGATGGATGCTGGTCCGCCCGTAGCCCGGTCCCGGCTTTCTTGTCGAGTTCAAACCGGACTGTACGCCTCAGGCACGTCCAATGCCGCCCGCGCTTGTCACCGGGCGCCCTTGCCGGCGACAGGTCTAACTGGCACAACCTGCTGCATTCTTCTGGTGCGGAATGCGTCGGTGATGAAATCGACGAAGGCACGTGTCTTGGCAGGAAGCAGCTTCTGGCTGCTGAAATACACCGACATTGACCCGACATCGACGTGCCAGTCGGGCAGTAACCGCTCCAACGCACCGCTTTCCAGGTGCCGGGCAGCAAGCGGGAGCGCGACCAGGCCGACGCCTATGCCCATGAGGGTCGCCGCACACAACGCGTCGGGATCGTTCACCATCATCACTGGCTTTTCGACAGCCGTCATCTCCGCGCCTGCTGAGTTTCTCATCACCCAGGTGCGTAAGCGTAGATTGAGCGGCGAGCGCATGGCCACGCAGGGAAGATGTGCGAGACCAGCGGGATCTTCGGGCCGGTTCCTGCTCTCAAGGAACGCAGGAGAGGCTGCGGCGATCAGATGGATCCGCCCCAACTCCCGCGCCACCATGCCATCGGGCAGGTCGAAGCCGCCGCCGATGGCCGCGTCGAATCCGCCGGAAATCAAATCGAGCGGACGATTGTCGAGATACCAGTCCGGTATCACTGCTGGATAGCGTTCGAGGAAGGCGGGCATCAAAGGCAGGAGGTATTGTGTTCCGAAACCGGCCGGTGCGCTGAGTTTGAGGATGCCGGCGGGCTGGTCGGCATTGAGAGAGACGTCGGCAATCGCGCCCTGAATGCTGTCAAGGCCGCCCCGCACCGATTGCAGAAAACGGTCGCCCGCCTCGGTCAGCGTCAGGCCTCGCGTACTGCGCTGAAACAGCCTGACGCCTAGATTGCGCTCGAGTTGCGCGACGTTGCGGCTGACTGCGGCGGGCGTGAGCGTCAGCCGCCGTGCCGCCAATGAGAAGCTACCGCTTTCGGCGCTTCGGACGAATGATTCGAGATTGGCGAGTGTTTCCATAGTGGCCAGTCGTAACGAATGCTTGAAACAGATACAATCCAGTGCCAACTAGCACTATCATTCGCATGGGCATAATTTCTTTTCAACGAGATCATTCGTCCCTCTGAAAGGAAAACATCATGAGCATCTCCATCATCGGTGCCGGCGCCATCGGTTCGGCCATTGCCCGCAAATTCGCCCGTAACGGCATCGAGGTGTCGATTGCCAACAGCCGTGGTCCGGAAACGCTTCAGGCATTGGTCGGTGAACTCGGCCCGCACGTGAAGGCGGTTAGCCTTAAGGAGGCTGCGCAGGCCGACATCGTATTCGTGGCTGTCAACTGGGATCGGCTGGAAGGCGCATTGAAGAATCTCGGTCCGTGGAACGGCCGTATTCTCGTCGACGCAAACAATGCCGTCGAGGTGCCGTCTTATCAGCCCGTCGATCTGGGCGGCCGGGCGTCGAGCCAGGCTGTGGCCGAATGGGCTCCCGGTGCGCGCGTCGTCAAGGCGTTCAATCATCTGGTCGCGCCCTTTCTGGAAGCTGATCCGAAAGTGGAAGGGGGCCGTCGAGTGCTCTTCGTTGCCGGTGAGGATGTGGATGCCAAGAAGGCTGTCAGCGACCTGGCCGTTGAGTTGGGGTATGTGGCGATCGATCTTGGAGGCCTGGAACAGAGCCGCCTCGTTCAGTTCCCTGGCGGACCGCTATCCATCGTCAACCTCGTCCAGCTCGACCAGTGATCAGTGGCTAAAACGTCTCTCGTAAAGCCGTATGGGGCGGCGAAATGCCAGTTCCGTCGCCCCTTCAATGTCTAAAGGTGAAACATGAGCAATCAACGGACAGGCCCGGCCATCGACTACGATGGTCTCATGCAGGCACATCTCTATCGTGTTTTCGCCGAGCGCGACGCGGAAAGGCGCCGCGCGGCGATCAACGAACTCTATGCCGAAACGGTCTCGGTTTTTGAACCTGACGCCGAAGCGAGCGGCCACGACGGTGTCGATCAGACGGTCGATGCAATCCTGTCGAATGCGCCGCCGAGTTTTGTCTTCGGCACGTTCGGACCGGCTGTCGGCCATCACGGTATCGGTCGCATGCGCTGGTACTTCGGCCCGGAGGGCGCGCCGCCCGTTGTAACCGGACTGGACGTGGTGGAGATTGTGAATAGCAAGATCACCAAGCTCTATGTGTTCCTCGATCCACCGGCTGCGTAACCGTACGCTTGATGCTGTTGCTACGTCCTGATTTCGCCACGCTAAAGTAAGGACACAAGAACACCCGAAAATGCCGCGCCGTGGCTTGCGCCCGGCATCAAGACATCAAACGGCACCGGGCGTCCTTCGGCTCACCGAAAGCCGTCAGGGCTTCGCTCTCTGACGGCCTTCTAACGCTCCATGGGCCGGCAACAGGATTGGCCCGAATGTTGAAACACCACCAAAAGGACACCGACCGATGCCTGTACCCGAGACGTTGCTATCGCCGATCCAGCTTGGACCCTACACGCTGCGCAACCGCACTGTCATGGCGCCGCTTACGCGCAGTCGCGCGGGCGACGGCGACGTGCCGACATCGCTTGCGGTGGACTACTATCGTCAACGCGCGGCGGCCGGCCTGATCGTCACCGAGGGCTCGCAGATTTCGCCGCAGGGCAAGGGTTATCCGCGTACGCCCGGCATTTTCAGCGACGCGCAGGTCGCCGGCTGGGAGCAGGTGACAAGAGCGGTTCATGCTGAAGGCGGGCGCATCTTCCTGCAACTCTGGCATGTGGGTCGCCTGTCGCACTCGACGATGCAACAGAACGGCGGGTTGCCGGTTTCCTCTTCCGCGATCGCCCCCGAGGGCGAGATCTACACGGCCACAGGGCTTCAGCCCTATGAGACGCCACGGGCGCTGGACCTGGAGGAAATTCCGGGTATCGTGGACGACTTCCGCCGAGCTGCCGAAAACGCCAAACGCGCAGGTTTCGACGGTGTCGAACTACACGGCGCGAATGGTTACCTTATCGATCAATTCCTGCGTGACGGCGCCAACCAGCGCACCGATGCCTATGGCGGTTCCGCCGAGAACCGGGTCCGTTTCCTGAAGGAAATCGTGGAAGCCGTCATCCCGGTGTTTGGTGCCGATCGTATCGGCGTGCGCCTGTCGCCCGCCCTTCCGATCTTCTCGGTGAGCGATAGCGATCCGGTGGTCACGTTCCGCCACGCGGCCGAAACACTCAGCCGTTACGGGCTGGGCTATCTGCACGTCGTGCAACTCGGGGATCCCGCCTTCGATTACACCGCAATCAAGCGGGCGTTCGGCGGTATCTACATTGCCAATGGCGGCTTTGACGCCGACGGCGCCGAAGCCGCCATCACCAGTGGCGCGGCCGACCTAGTCGCCTTCGGCACGAAATTCCTGGCCAATCCGGATTTGATCGAGCGTTTCCGCACGGGCGCGCCGCTCAATCAGCCTGATCCTGCAACCTTTTATCAGGGCGAGGAACGCGGTTATACGGACTATCCGACGCTTACTGCCTGATCCTCGCGATCACGCCGCGCCCGGGGGCCATCGCCTCGGGCGCGGTCTGACGATCACCCAAGCAGATCCTTGCTATTGAGCACTGCGCGCAGGTCGCGCGCGGCACCCCGATCGAAGGTGATTTCGATGGAGGCCAAGCCGTTTACGGATGCATCCGCTCCGTTATGGGACCCGATCGGGCGGTCAAACTTCGGCTGCAAAACGCTCAATTGGAAAGGATGCGGGAACGGTTCGAACCGCGAACGCGCAACAAGCCTTGATGCTGCAGCGCGTCCGCACCGGTTTTCTCTATTCTGGGATCAGGCTCCCGCGTAGTAGTCCGGGTGGCTGATATCGGCAATGAGACCGGGGCCGGTCGGCTGCCAGTCCAGAACCCGTCGGGTCCGCGCGCTTGAGGCCAAAATGTCTTCGCCCACGAACCCGCCAAGCCCGCCGAAATGGTCGGCGGCGCGTGGCTCAACAGGAAGGCCGAGCTTCTCACCGATGGCTTCGGCGATATCGCGGAAGACCACTGCTCCCTCGCCGACCGCGTGATAGGCAGGTTGTGTGGCACCGCTTTCCAGCGCCAGACGGTAGAGACGCGCCGCGTCCGACACATGGACGGCCAGCCAATGGTTGGTGCCGTCCCCCAGATAGGCAGACACACCCGATCGACGCGCCAGATTGACAAGGATCGGAACGAATCCGTGGGTTTCGCCGACGCTGTGGACGGAGGATGGAAGGCGTACAGTACTTGCCATAACGCCATGCTCTCTCAACCTGCGCGCCGCTTCTTCGGAGCGGCGGGGATAGGTGGGATCAGAGGCTGGCAGATCGGCCTCGGTTGCAACACGTCCGTGAACGCGCAAAGAAGACACGGTCGAGCTGACGAGCAGCGGCTTGTCCGTGCCCTGCAGTGCCCTACCGATGGTCTCGATCACCCGCTGGTCCAGTGCCGCATTCTCGACGTAGCGTGTAAAGTCGTGATTGAAGCCGAGATGGGCGACGGCGTCCGCATTTTTTGCGGCGGCGTGCAGATTGTCGAGATCCTCGAGCGTTCCAAGAATGACGTCGGCGCCCTTGGCACGAAGAAGATCGCCCTTATCCTTCGAACGCGAAAGGCCGACAACGCTATGCCCATGGGCAAGCAATTCATCAACGACCGCAGCGCCCACCCA
>ERZ1034401.176-NODE-176-length-13013-cov-3.796265_pt1 | contig 13013 bp, 12 predicted proteins | sample MGYA00520601_ERZ1034401 | MGnify/ENA primary metagenome ERZ1034401 (study PRJEB33736, sample SAMEA104288476) | Azolla filiculoides | biome: Urban; feature: water surface; material: ditch water | place: Netherlands | collected 2014 ... | reverse complement strand
TCAACAGAGCCATACCGAGCCGGAACGCGACACTCATTTTCGGCAATACAAATCCACTCGGCATACGCATTTTCGCTCATCGCGACCTGGCTGGTGCACCCCCGCCATGGGGCAACTTAGGAGAAAATGCTAAAAAAGGCATACCCTTTTCTTAAAATTCTATAAAAAAGGGACGCGCTCATCGCGCGTCCCAGTCGTTGGGGTCAGTAGCCGCGCGGGCAGCTGTCGATGTAGCGGCGGCCATAACGGTCGCGGTAGTAGCACTGGCCCGGCTGGTCCGAAACGTTGCCGATGATGGCACCGGAGACACCGCCGATGGCTGCGCCGACTGCTGCGCCACGCACGTCGCCGGTGATGGCGCCGCCGATGATTGCGCCGCCGACAGCGCCGATGCCGGCGCCCTTTTCGGTCTGGGTGCAGCCAGCGACCGACAGGCCGACCAATAGAAGCATGAGAGCTTTTTTCATCTTGTTTTCTCCACTGTTACGCATCCGGTCCAGCCGGTCTTGATCGAGAACACCCATCCGCATTCAGGTTTTTCTAATATGGCGGTGGCAAGCCGCAGAATAGCGGTCAATTCGCGAAAGTCCATGCGCTGCGCGTTCAGCAATAGGTCCAAATTTCAATCCATTAGGCAAATGTGTGGGATGCCTGGAAAACTAGGCCTCAATGCTGCGTTGCGGCATAGATTTATTTCAATTCGGCAGGTCTGGACTGTTGATCGTGTCTGAGAAAAGACCCACGATGCCTTGGTGTCAGGGAGAGACACGAGGAGGAACACCATGGCAAAAGTGACGCTGACGGTGAATGGCCGGACGGTGAGCGGCGAATGCGAGGACCGCACGCTGCTTGTGCATTTTATTCGCGAGACACTTGGATTGACCGGCACGCATGTCGGTTGCGACACGACACAATGCGGAACCTGCGTTGTGCATATGGACGGCAAGTCGATCAAGAGCTGTTCGATCCTGGCCGTGCAGGCCACCGGATCGACGATCACGACCATTGAGGGCGTGGCAGTCAACGGCGAGTTGCATCCGGTCCAGGCGGCCTTCAAGGAACATCACGGCCTGCAATGCGGCTTCTGCACGCCGGGCATGGTGATGACCGCGATCGACATCATCGGTCGTCACCACGGGACGCTTGACGAGGCAACCGTGCGCCACGAGCTGGAGGGCAATATCTGTCGATGCACGGGTTACCACAACATCGTCAAGGCGGTCCTGTCTGCCAATGCGGAAATGCACGCCGGCCGCCAGGCCGCCGAGTAAGCAACGGGCAGCAGACAATCGAAGGGTGTCGGCCATCGCTGCCGCGACACCACCCCTGCCTGCTGCCACTGCCTTAGTGCCTTTATCCTGATCTCTGGAGGAGATGAAAATGGGTGTTGAAGGGATTGGCGCGCGCGTGGCGCGCAAGGAAGACAAGCGCTTCCTCACCGGCAAGGGCCGGTATACGGACGACATGGTCGTTCCCGGAATGAAATATGCCTACTTCGTCCGTTCGCCTTACGCGCATGCCCGTATCGCCGGCATCGATGCCTCGGCCGCGAAAGCCATGCCGGGCGTGATCGATGTGCTGGACGGAAAGCAGCTGCTAGCGGATGGCATCGGCAATCTGATCTGCGGCTGGATGATCCATTCGAAAGACGGATCGCCGATGAAAATGGGTGGCTGGCGACCTCTGGCGCATGAAACCGTGCGTTATGTCGGTGATGCCGTGGCGATCGTTGTCGCCGACAGTTTCGGCGAGGCGCGCGATGCGGCCGAAGCGGTGTCGGTCTCATACGATGAGCTGCCGGTGGTGACCGTTGCCGTCGATACGTTGAAGCCGGGTGCGCCCGAACTTCATCCCGAAGCGCCCGGCAATCTGATCTTCGACTGGGAGATCGGCGATAGTGCCGCTGCCGATGCGGCGATTGCGCAGGCGGCGCATGTCACCGAGATCGAGATCTTCAACAACCGGCTGTCGCCGAACCCGATGGAGCCGCGTGCCACGCTTGGCATCTATGACGGCGCCGAAGACCACTATACCTGCTACACGACATCGCAGAACCCGCATGTGGCGCGTCTGGTGATGAGCGCCTTCTACAATGTCGCGCCGGAAAACAAGCTTCGGGTGATCGCGCCAGATGTCGGCGGCGGTTTCGGATCGAAGATCTACATCTATCCGGAAGAGATCGTCTGTCTCTGGGCGTCGAAGAAGACCGGCGTTCCGGTCAAGTGGACGTCGGATCGCACCGAAGCCTTCCTGACGGATGCGCATGGCCGCGACCATGTCTCCAAGGTCAAGATGGCCTTCGACAAGGATCACAAGATCATCGGCTTGAAGGTCGATACGATCGCCAATCTCGGCGCCTATATGTCGCTGTTTTCGTCGGCCGTTCCGACCTATCTCTATGCGACGCTGCTGTCGGGCCAGTACGACATTGCCGCCATCCACTGCAATGTGCGCACCGTCTATACCAATACGGTGCCGGTCGATGCCTATCGTGGCGCCGGGCGACCGGAAGCGACCTATCTTCTTGAGCGGACCGTCGAGACGGCGGCGCGCGAGCTCGGTATCTCTCCGGTCGAATTGCGTAGGAAGAATTTCATCCGCTCGTTCCCGCATCAGACGCCTGTCATCATGAACTATGATGCCGGCGATTACGATGCGTCGCTGGATGCGGCTTTGCAGGCATCCGACTGGAACGGTTTTGCCGCCCGCAAGGCCGAGGCCGCCCGGCGCGGCAAGCTGCGCGGCATCGGCATGAGCTGCTATATCGAAGCCTGCGGCATTGCGCCGTCGGCGGCCGTCGGCTCGCTCGGTGCCGGCGTCGGCCTGTGGGAATCGGCCGAGGTGCGGGTCAATGCGGTCGGGACCGTCGAAGTGCTGACCGGGTCGCACAGCCATGGCCAAGGGCATGAAACGACCTTCGCCCAGCTTGTCTCGGAACGCCTCGGCGTACCGCTCGACAATGTCTCCATCGTGCATGGCGATACCGACAAGGTTCAGATGGGCATGGGTACCTATGGCTCGCGTTCCGGTGCCGTCGGCATGTCGGCGATTGTCAAGGCGCTCGACAAGGTCGAGGCCAAGGCGAAGAAGATCGCGGCGCATCTGATGGAGGCGGACGAAAGCGATATCGTCATCGGCAATGGCGAGATGAAGGTCGCCGGTACCGACAAGAGCGTGCCGTGGTTCCAGGTGACACTGGCCGCCTATACGGGGCACAACCTGCCGTCGGGCATGGAGCCGGGCCTGAAGGAGGGCGCGTTCTACGATCCGTCCAACTTCACCTTCCCGGCCGGCTGTTACATTGCCGAAGTGGAGGTCGATCCGGAAACCGGCAAGACGGAGATCGTCCAGTTCGTCGCGGCCGACGACTTCGGCAATATCATCAACCCGATGATCGTCGAAGGCCAGGTGCATGGCGGCATTGCGCAAGGCATCGGCCAGGCCCTGCTCGAGGGCGTGCACTACGATCCGGCGAATGGCCAGCTTCTGACGGCCAGCTACATGGATTATGCCATGCCGCGCGCGGACGACCTGCCATCGTTCAGCGTCTCGCACCAGAACACGCCATGTCCGGGCAATCCGCTCGGCATCAAGGGCTGCGGCGAGGCCGGTGCCATCGGTTCGCCGCCGGCGCTGATCAATGCGATCACCGATGCGATCGGCAACAACAAGCTCAACATGCCGGCAACACCGCTCGCCGTCTGGACTGCGCTTCAAGCGGGCCAGATCCGGCAAGCGGCCGAATAAGGGAGGAATAACCATGCATCTCTATTCGACCAACTATCACCGCGCCACATCGCTCGAGGATGCCGGAAAACTGCTTTCCGGCGCCGACGATGGCAAATACATCGCCGGCGGGCAGACCCTGATTGCCACCTTGAAGCAAAGGCTGGCGCAGCCGTCGGATCTCGTCGACCTGCGCCATATCGCAGCGCTGAAGGGCATTGCCGTCGAGGGTCGCAAGGTGACGATCGGTGCCGGAGTCACCCATGCGGAGGTGGCCAGCTCGGCCTCCATCCGCGGCGTCTGTCCGGCCCTGGCGCATCTCGCATCGCTGATCGGCGATCCGCATGTGCGCCACATGGGCACGATCGGCGGTTCGATTGCCAATGACGACCCGGCCGCCGATTATCCGGCCGCCGTGCTCGGGCTCGGCGCCACTGTTGTCACCAACCGGCGCGAGATCGCGGCCGACGATTTCTTCGTCAGCCTGTTCGAAACCGCGCTCAGGGACGACGAGATCATCACCGCCGTGCGCTTCCAGGCACCGGAAAAAGCCGGTTATGCGAAGTTCGCCAACCCGGCCTCCCGGTTTGCCATGACCGGCGTCTTCGTCTCGAAGGGCGAGGGTGGTGTGCGCGTTGCAGTGACCGGTGCCGGTTCGTCGGGGGTCTTTCGCCATGCCGGTCTCGAGCAGGCGCTGGCGGCCGATTGGTCGCCGCAGGCCGTGTCCGGTGTGCCAATTGATTCGGCAGACCTGATGTCGGACCTGCATTGCACGGCGGAATACCGGGCCAATCTCGTTCGCGTCATGGCAAAACGTGCCGTTCAGGCTGCGTGATTGCCGGTCTTGACCGAAAATCTCGAAAAGGGCGGCCTTGGCCGTCCTTTTTGTTGCAGCTTGACGCAGATCAAGTTTCGTAGAGGGCGATCCATTAGTATTTATATGCGACGGTTCTAAAACTCGCGCCATTTGTCGCAGTTTAGAATGAATTTACAAAACCGGGGTTGACCGCAACGCCGGAGACTTTCAAAAGAGAGTCAAAAAGCTGGAGTTTAGGCATGGATTTCGAGGCGTTTTTCAAGAGCGAGCTTGAAGGGCTTCACGAGGAAGGGCGCTACCGTGTCTTTGCTGATCTTGAACGTCAGCAGGGCAATTTTCCGCGCGCCACCCGCTACACCGAAAAAGGCACCCAGGACGTCACCGTCTGGTGTTCGAACGACTATCTCGGCATGGGCCAGAACCCCAAGGTGATCGAGGCCATGAAGGGCGCGATCGATCACTGTGGCGCGGGTGCTGGAGGCACCCGGAATATCTCTGGCACCAATCACTACCATGTCCTGCTCGAGCGCGAACTTGCCGACCTGCACGGCAAGGAATCGGCGCTGATCTTTACCTCCGGCTATGTCTCGAACTGGGCAGCGCTCGGCACGCTCGGCGCCAAGATCCCCGGTCTGATCATCTTTTCCGACGCCTTGAACCACGCGTCGATGATCGAAGGCATTCGCCACTCCAAGGCTGAACGCGTCATCTGGAAGCACAACGACGTCAAGGATCTGGAAGCCAAGCTCGCTGCCGCCGATCCGCGTGCGCCGAAGATGATCGCATTTGAGTCCGTCTATTCGATGGATGGCGACATCGCCCCGATCAAGGAAATCTGCGATCTCGCCGACAAGTATGGCGCGATGACCTATCTCGACGAAGTGCATGCGGTCGGCATGTACGGCGCCCATGGTGGCGGCATTGCCGAACGCGAAGGCCTGATGGACCGCCTGACGGTCATCGAAGGCACGCTTGGCAAGGCCTTCGGCGTCATGGGCGGCTATATCGCGGCCTCGCATGCGCTGTGCGATTTCGTTCGCTCGTTTGCCTCGGGCTTCATCTTCACCACAGCGCTGCCGCCGTCGCTGGCAGCCGGCGCGGTCGCCTCGATCCGCCACCTGAAGACCAGCCAGATCGAGCGCTTCGCCCATCAGGAACGTGTGCGCCGCCTGCGCAACATGCTCGATGCCGCCGGCATCCCGCATTTGCACAATCCGAGCCATATCGTGCCGGTCATCGTCGGCGATGCCGCCAAGTGCAAGTGGATCTCCGATCTGCTGCTCGACAATTGCGGCATCTATGTCCAGCCGATCAACTATCCGACGGTGCCGAAGAAGACCGAGCGCCTACGCATCACGCCGACGCCGCTGCATTCGGACGAGGATCTCGAGCATCTGGTGCATTCGCTGCACCAGCTCTGGTCGCGCTGCGCGCTCGCCCGCGCGGTCGCTTGATCGCAGCATAAATCCTTCGCATAAGGATGCGGGCCATGGCGACATGGTCCGCATTTTTTATGTGAGGGATATTGCCGATGACCATTGCCGAACGTGTCAACCGTATTATCGACCAGAGCATCGGCAGTGAGCGCACTACAGGCGCGGTGGTGCTGGTCTATCAGGATGGCAAGCCGCTGCTTGAGCGCGCTGCAGGGCTTGCGGACCGCGAAGCCGGCATTCTCGTCCAGCTGGACACGATCTTCCGTTATGCTTCCGTCACCAAGCCGATCGTTGCGACCACGGCGCTGGCGATGATCGATGCCGGACTGCTCGGGCTCGATGATCTGGCGGTCGATCATATTCCCTGGTTCCGTCCGAAGACAGCCTCTGGCGCGCAGGCGCCGATCACCATCCGGCATCTGCTGACCCACACATCCGGCCTGCTCTACGATCCGGCACTGGAACTATTGGGCGCGGACAAGGCGTTGACGCTCGGGCTTGGCGATACCGATCTCAACCTGGAGGAGAATTTCTCCCGCCACAATGATATCCCGCTGGCCTTCGAACCCGGCGCACGCTGGGGCTATTCCTTTGCCACCGATATCCTGGGTGCCATCATCGCTGCGATCCATGGCGGCACACTGGAAGACGCCGTGGTGCATTATGTCGCCGGCCCGCTCGACATGCGCGATGCGCGGTTTCATGTCACGGATGTGAGCCGTCTCGCCGTACCCTATGCTGATGCCGCCCTCCGGCCGCAGCGTATGCCGGATCCGTGGATCGCCGGCGAGGATGCGGCCTGGCGGACGGTGTTTTCACCGTCGCGGATCTTCAATGCCAAGGCCTTCCAGTCCGGCGGTGCCGGCATGGCGGGCACCGCGCATGACGTGCTGAAACTCCTGGAAACGCTGCGGACCGGCGGTGCGCCGCTGTTGAAACCGGAAACGGCCGCCGCTGCCCTGTCGAACCAGATCGGCGATCTGGAGGGAGAGCCCGGCGCGCGGTTCGGTTTTCTCGGTGCGCTGATCGTCGATCCGCAGGCAGCCGGCACGGCCTTGCCCAAGGGCGCCATCCAATGGGGTGGCGTCTACGGCAATACCTGGTTCATCGACCCGGCCGAGCGGCTGACCGTGGTCAGCATGACCAACAATGCGGTGGAAGGCTGTACCGGCGCCTATCCGGAAATGCTGAGATCGGCAGTCTACGATCGCGGCTCGGTGGTCAGAACCTTGCGATGACACTTGTCGCCTGCCTGCGCGCCTCGCGGTCGGCGGCAAACACATCGGCAATGGTCGATGCCTGGCTGACATCCACCATGTCATCCATCACATGTTCGACGATATCCGCCATGGCGAGGAAGCCGATGCGCTCCTCGACGAAGGCGTCGAAGGCGGTTTCTTCGGCAGCGTTGAGGATCGCGCCCTGGAGGCCGCCGCGTTCCAGTGCGGTGCGGGCAAGGCGGATCGCCGGAAAACGGGTTTCGTCCGGCGCTTCGAAGTCGAGGCGGGCGAGCTTGGCGAAATCGAGCCGGTCGACGTTGAGCGCGCAACGCTTCGGATAGGTCAGCGCATATCCGATCGCCGTGCGCATGTCGGGAACGCCCAGCTGGGCGATGACCGAACCGTCGGCATAACCGACCATCGAATGCACGATCGACTGCGGATGCACGATCACCTCGATCTGGTCGGGCCGGACGTCGAAGAGATATTTCGCCTCGATCATTTCCAGCGCCTTGTTGAACATCGAGGCACTGCCGACGGAGATCTTCAGGCCCATCGACCAGTTCGGATGGCTGCGGGCGGTCTGGACCGTGACATTGGCCATCTGTTCGCGCGTCTGTGTGCGGAATGGCCCCCCGGATGCCGTCAGCACGATGCGTTCCAGCACATGGCGCTGGTCGTTGTCGAGGCATTGGAAAATGGCCGAATGTTCGCTGTCGACGGGGATCAGCCGGCCGCCGGCCTGGCGCACGGCATCGACAAACAGCGCGCCGGCCGAGACCAGGCATTCCTTGTTGGCCAGCGCGATATCCGCGCCGCGGGCGGCTGCGCGCAGCGTCGGGGCAAGGCCTGCCGTGCCGACGATCGCGGCCATGACCCAGCCGGCATCCATGTCGGCTGCTTCATCCAGACCGGAGGTTCCGGCCGCCACATCGACACCCGATCCGGCCAGTGCTGATTTCAGCGCGATATACTGGCTTTCGTCGGCTGTTACCGCCAGCTTTGCCCCGGTGCGGCGGGCCTGTTCGGCCAGAAGTTCGATATTGCCGTTGCCGGTGACGGCCATGATGTCATAGCGTTCGCGGCCGCCCAATTGCTCGATCACGTCGAGTGTATTCACACCGATCGACCCGGTGGAGCCGAGAACGGTGATGCGGCGATGCCGTTCGCTGTCGATCATGCTGCTTATGTCCGAATTGCTTCATTCAGAGATGGCTCTACAAGGGAAAGATGGGACCAGCAAGGCCCGGCTGTTCAACCTATCGCGTGATCGCCGGCCCGCCCCGAGACAGGATGTGACAATGCTGCGTTTGCGCGAAATGGCGCCCGCCCTTCTGGCTGGTTTTGCCCTGCTCGGGCTGGCTCTTGGCGGCCTGTCCTATGCGCTCGGCCGACCGGATCTCGCATCGTCCGCCTGGCTGGTCAGCGGACTGGTCGTGCTGATTGCGCTTTTGACCGAGATTGTCCGCTCCGTCCTGTCCGGCAAGGTTGGCGTCGATGCCATTGCCGCCCTGTCGATCGGCGTTGCCCTTCTTTTGGGAGAAACGCTGGCCGGGGCGATCGTTGCCATGATGTATGCCGGCGGGCAGCAGTTGGAGAGTTTCGCCGAGGGGCGAGCGCGGCGCGACATGACCGCCCTCCTGGGTCGTGTGGCGCGGACTGCCATGGTCTATCGCGGCGCCGATCTGGCCTCTGTGCCGATCGAGGCCCTCAAGCCCGGCGATCGTGCCTTGATGCGCAGTGGCGAGGTCATCCCGGTCGATGGCCGGGTGCTTGCCGGAGCCATAGAGCTTGACCTTTCGGCACTGACGGGAGAGCCCTTGCCGGTCCGTTTTCTGCAAGGCGCCGAAGTGCCAAGCGGCGCGACGGTTGTCGGTGCGCCCTTCGATCTGCTGGTGCTGCGCGATTCTGCCGCGAGTACTTATGCCGGCATCGTCAGGCTGGTGGAGAATGCGCAGAAAAGCCGGGCGCCGATGGTCCGGCTTGCGGACCGCTACGCCCTGGCGTTTCTGGCTTTCACCCTTGCCCTGGCAGGCCTTGCCTACGGGTTCAGCCAGGATGCGACCCGCGCCCTTGCGGTGCTGGTGGTGGCGACGCCCTGTCCGCTGATCCTTGCCGTTCCCGTTGCTGTCATCTCCGGCATGTCACGGGCCGCCGCCCATGGCGTGCTGATCAAGAGCGGCGGCGGACTGGAAGCATTGGCGGCGGTCAAGGTGGTGGTGCTGGACAAGACCGGTACCCTGACGGCTGGTCGTCCCGAGGTCAGCGAAATCCGCTGCTGTCCGGGCTTTGTCGCCGATGATATCCTGCGGCTTGCGGCCTCGCTGGATCAGGCGTCCGGCCATGTCACGGCCGAAGCGCTGGTGCGGGCCGCGGTCGCGCGCGGCCTGCATCTCGACCTGCCCGAAGACATTCACGAGATCGCCGGGTTCGGTATCGAAGGCCTTGTCACCGGCCACCGCGTGGCCGTCGGCGGCGGGGGATTTGTCGCCTCCCGGCTGGCGCCGGGGGAACTGCTGCCGCGCCAGGTCGTGCCGGCTGAAACGGCCGTGGTCGCGGTTGCCATCGACGGCCGCGGTGCCGGCCATATCCTGCTGTCCGATCAGGTGCGGGCGGATGCCGGCCAGACGGTCGCTGCCTTCCGCAAGGTCGGCATCACGCGGCTGGTCATGGCGTCCGGCGATCGAAGCGATATCGTCACGGCGGCGGCTGCGCGTCTCGGCCTCGATGGCGCCCATGGCGATCTCTCACCCGAGCGCAAGGTGGCGGTGATCGAAGCCGAGCGGCAGCATGGATCCGTGATGATGGTGGGCGACGGCGTCAATGATGCACCGGCGCTGGCGGTTGCCGATGTCGGTGTGGCGATCGGCGCGCGCGGATCGGCCGCCTCGTCCGAGACGGCCGATGTGGTGTTGCTGGTCGATGACCTGTCCCGCCTGCCGGTGGCCGTGGCGATTGCCAGACGTGCCCGGTTCATCGCCGTGCAGAGTGCCGTGGCCGGACTGGTCCTGTCCGGTGGCGCGATGATCGCGGCGGCGCTCGGCTATCTCGCGCCCGTGCAAGGTGCGCTGCTCCAGGAAGTGATCGATGTCGCGGTCATCTTGAATGCGCTACGGGCGTTGCGCAGCGCCGGCTGATCTTCCTTTTCCGCTGGGTGCCAAATCGCTGAGCGGCGGGGCGGCTGCGGCCTGTCGCTTTTGAACGTCTTGTCGCAAAAGCAGTCTTTTTCCAGGAACAATCGCCGTCGAGGGTCGTTCGAGTCGTGTCATTCCAACAATGAGGAGAACCCCAATGGCCGACAAGACCCTCGACGATCTGTTCTACGAAACACTGAAAGACATCTACTACGCCGAACGCAAGATCCTGAAGACCCTGCCGAAGATGGCGCGGGCCGCTCAGAGCGAAAAGCTGAAGGCAGCCTTCCAGCAGCACAAGGACGAGACCGAAGGCCAGATCGAGCGCCTGCAGCAGGTGTTCGAGATAATCGGCAAGCGTCCGCGCGCCAAGACCTGCGCCGCCATCGATGGCATCGTCGAGGAAGGCGAGGAAATCATGGAGGAATTCAAGGGCTCGCCGGCCCATGATGCCGGTCTTCTTGCTTCAGCCCAGGCGGTCGAGCACTACGAGATCAGCCGCTACGGCACGCTTCGTGCCTGGGCCAAGCAGCTCGGCTACGCGGAAGCCGTCAAGCTCCTGGATGCAACGCTTGCGGAAGAATCCAAGACCGACGACGCCCTGACCAAGCTGGCAGAGACCGCGGTCAATTCCGCCGCACAGAAAAAGGCAGCGTAACTGCTGCAACGCGCGTTCCCGCTTTTCAGCGAATTGCGGGAACGCGCGATCGCATATGTCCAGACACGATCGCGAATGTAACACCGCCATGCGGTTTTGCTGAACGGTTCCGAAAACCCACGAAGCCGGCAGATCAATCTGCCGGCTTCGTGTTTTTTGAAATTGCAAACGCAGATAACCGCCCCCTGATCGAGCAAGGCGCGGTTCTCCCGGAGCAGTCGGCATTTGCGGCAATACTCTCCGCTCCCGGATGCATCACCTGTCGATGTCGGTTTCCCCGAGTTCCCGTTTCAGTTGTTCGCGGGCGCGGTTCAGGCGGCTCTTGACCGTTCCGACGGCACAGCCGCAAATCACGGCCGCATCCTCGTAGCGCTCGCCCAACATGACGATCAGCACCAGGATCTCGCGGTGGTGGGCGGGAAGCCGTTCCAGCGCCCGGCGGACTTCGTCGGCCTGAACGACCCAATCCTGGCTGGCCTCGGTGACCAGAGTGGCTGCGAGAGCCTCCGGCAGGCCGATGCTCTCGCGGCTGCTTTTCTTGATGCGGGTGCAAAAGGTGTTGCGCATGATGGTGAAGAGCCACGACTTGAGCCTGGTGCCGGGCTCGAACTTGTCGAGATTGGCCAGAGCCTTCATCAATGTCTCCTGCACCAGGTCGTCCGCTTCCTCGGGTTTCTGGCAAAAGGTGCGTGCAAAGGCACGCAATGCCGGAATGAGTGCGACGACGTCGGACTGTGCGGCAAGCTCGGCTTTACGGATCGACAAGTTCGCCATCCTCCACGGTAACTATCAGATGCATGGATCGGAAACGCATCGAAATACGCATAGTTCCCGAAGTGGACCGAAGAGCACCGACGTCCGGTTGCGGATGCGGTCCCTCAGGCGCTGGATCGGGCCACCCGTCGGACGATGCGACCAGTCATTCTGCTCCTGACACAGCCTTTCACTGGGCCTGACTTTGCTGCCGGCGCACACCCGCAGCCTTGATGTTGCGCTGCGGTTGGACCACTCCCGGGGGAACAAGTGCCTGCGGGAAGTGTTCTTTCGACATGACCTAATCGTATGACCTCATTGGCCATGACGGAGACCGGCACGGCCAACGAGCACGGCAACGAGAAAGAGCAAGCGATGACCAGACACCTTGAAAACGCCGATGGACAAGGGCAGATCCTGATCGGAGAGCGGCTTTCGCCGGTGGCCTATCAGGTATCCGTGGAAGAGATCGACGGGCGGTATCAGGCCAGCGTCAGTCTGCATGCCCCGCGTGACTGGTTGCTCAAGCAGGGCTTCAAATCACGCGCCACCCTCATTCTGGCCAATGGTGATCGGACCGATGTCGGACATGACGGGCCGGTCGACATCGGCGACAATGTCAGCGTCATCCTCAGCGGTGCACCCCAATCCTTCGACGATCAGGCGTCCCTCGTTGAAAAATTCCCGGAACTGAAGCTTGGCGAAGCGTGACGACGACGCGTAACGATTGCGTGTTGATTGTTGCGATGGGCGATTATCTGCGGTGAACCGCACTCGCCCCCGTTTCGTATATCGCTTGAATGGCGGATAGTAAAAAGAGTGCAGCGCGTGAAGACGTCAGTATCGGAGGACCGAATGGGAAAGGCAGCGGGAGCGTACGGGGCAGGCCGTCGCAATCGTACGGGAGGCATTGTTCGGGACAAGCTCGATCTGTTGATGTCTGAGCATGTGCGCGAAGAGGTGCCGGATCGCCTGATCGAACTGGCAAAGGAGTTGCAAACAGCCATCGAACAGAAAACGGCCGGTGAAAAAGACAGCTGACCGGCGGTTTTTCGAGACTTTTGTATTGAAATTTGATAAGTAAGAAATAGCTGATGTATTCGCTTGGGAGGAGAGCGGATGTCCAATTTTCTTTGGTTTCTGGTGCTGCTGCTCGGCCCGGTCGTGGTCGGTGCATTGATTGCCTATGGGATGATGCAGATGCGCCTCTACACGAGCGCTCGCTATCGCCGGGATGCATTGACCGGCGAAATCTATGGTAAGGATGAT
>ERZ1034401.172-NODE-172-length-13598-cov-3.423909_pt1 | contig 13598 bp, 15 predicted proteins | sample MGYA00520601_ERZ1034401 | MGnify/ENA primary metagenome ERZ1034401 (study PRJEB33736, sample SAMEA104288476) | Azolla filiculoides | biome: Urban; feature: water surface; material: ditch water | place: Netherlands | collected 2014 ... | reverse complement strand
AGAGCTCGGGTTCAGCCCGAATGTCCTTGCTTCAAGCCTGACGACCGGGCGGACAAAACTGATCGGTCTGGTGTCGAACAATTTTCACAACCCGATTTTTCTTGAAGTTTTTGACCTCTTCACCCGCGCGCTTCAGGATCAGGGCTTGCGCCCGCTTCTGGTCAACCTGACGGACGAAACTGATCCCGCAAATTCGGTGCGCATGCTTCGCCAATATTCGGTGGATGGCGTCGTCGACGCTACCGCCGGCCTTTGGCAAGGCGTTCCGCGATGCGGGCGTCCCTGTCGTCCATGCCTTTGGTCGCGTGACGAGCGCGCCGGAGGTGCATGTGGTCGGGATCGACAATATCGATGCCGGACGTCTGGCCGCACAAACTTTGATAGCGCGCGGTTATCGGCAGGTCGCGTTCATGGGTGGCCCGGAGGTGGCAACCTCGACGCAGGACCGATTGAAGGGATTTAGACAGGAACTCGCTCTCCACCCTCAAATCCGCGTCAGCCAGTCTTTTGCCAAAGCCTACTCTTTCGAGGCGGGACGAGCGGAAATGCAGGGTCTCTTGAGGGGCGAACATGCCGAGGCGTATTTTTGCGGCGACGACGTTCTGTCGATCGGCGCATTATCGGCCATACAGGACCGGCAACTTTCCGTGCCCGGCGATATAGGCATCATCGGATTGAACGATATGGAGATTGCCGGCTGGCACAACATCAATCTGACCACCATACGCCAGCCGATCAAGGAGATCGTTTTCTCCTCGATCGAACTGATAACGGCAATGCTGCGCGAACCCGCACGATTGCCGGAAGCGCGAATCTTCGCCTGCCAGATTGTCGAGCGGGGAACGCTGCGCCCGTTGCCCATAACGGCCGCAGCCTAGAGCGCTTCCTGGTTAGATTGAAGCATTCTGTTGGCTCAAACGGAGTCGGATGGTCGCCCGGCCGGCGCGCGTCGTAGCCACGCTCTACGGCCAAGCCGGCCGGGCGATCAGGCGGCCCGTTTCAGCCAACCCGAAGGGCCGGGCATCTTTCCGCCAGGATCAAAGGCGATCGGCTCGACCGTACCCAGCGGTATGCCCTTCGCCAATCGCCTTTGCCCTGACGAAAACCTGCTCCGGCAGAATGCTTCAAGCTAACCAGGAAACGCTCTAGGACATCGCCGGGCTTGCGGCCAACAAAAAACCCGGCACGATGGCCGGGTTTTTTTGGTGCGGTCGAGAAGACTCGAACTTCCACGTCTTGCGACACAGCGACCTCAACGCTGCGCGTCTACCAATTCCGCCACGACCGCATCGTGGTAGGCGCCGAATTGCTCCGGCGGGGCTGCATGTAGCAAAAGCATCCGGGGTCCACAAGCCCGCTGTGACAGATTTTTGAAAAATCGGTTCAACCGGTGGATAAGCCTGGAAACACCCAGCAACGACAAGCGCCCAACTCCCCTTGAACTCCGGGGGCTTTCTTGCCAAGTAAAGGGAAAACAAGGGTTTTCACCCGAAGGCAAAATTCATGCAACGCACCGATCTCGATCTTTCCATGCAGGCGGCCGAGGGCTGTCCTGCCGTTCGCTGGCGGATCACCGAAGGGCTTGTTCCCTATGAAGAAGCCGTGGCCGAAATGGAGCGCCAGGTGGCGGCCATTGCCGATGGCACGGCCGATGAACTCGTCTGGCTGGTCGAACATCCACCGCTCTATACCGCCGGCACCAGCGCTGATTCCGCCGACCTGATCCAGCCGGATCGCTTTCCGGTCTTCGCCACCGGACGTGGCGGCGAATACACCTATCATGGCCCCGGCCAGCGCGTTGCCTATGTCATGCTCGATCTCAAGCGGCGGCGTCAGGACGTGCGCGCCTATGTTGCGGCCCTCGAAGAAGTGGTGATCCGCACGCTCGACAGCATGAATGTCCGTGGCGAGCGCCGCGAGGACCGGGTCGGCGTCTGGGTGCGCCGGCCAGAAAAGCCGCTTTTACCCGATGGCACGATGGCCGAAGACAAGATCGCGGCACTCGGCATCCGCTTGCGCCGCTGGGTGAGCTTTCACGGCCTTTCGATCAATGTCGATCCGGACCTCGACCATTTTTCGGGCATCGTGCCCTGTGGAATCAGCTCCTATGGTGTGACGAGCCTTGTCGATCTCGGGCTGCCGGTGATGATGACCGATGTCGACATGCGGCTGCGCGATGCATTCGAACAGGTTTTCGGCGGCACCGTCAACGACAATCAGGGTTGATGCATCAAGCCCGGCCGATCACCGGACCATCGAGATCGGACAGGCCCCGCTTACCATTCTGCCGGTCCTCGTAGCGTTCGATCTGCTGGCTGATCTGGCGGATCAGCCGACCGCATTCCTGATGCGCATCATTCAGCCGCCGCAATTGCACCTGGAGCGCCTCCAGCGGCAATTCGTCGGTCTCCTCCAGAGGACCGTAGCCATGGCCGGTGATCAGCCACACGGGCGACACGCCGAGAATGCCGGCAAGGTCTATCAGCCGGGATGGGCGTGGCTCGCAGCGATCGGCCTCCCAGTTCAACAGGCTTTCCTTCCTCACCCCGAGACGATTGGAAAGATCGACGAGTGAAATGCCCGCCGCATCGCGCGCGGTCGATAGACGCCCACCCAGCGTATCATCGCTCGAATCGATCATCCTTGAAGCGCTGTTGCGGTTCGGCATGCACCGTCCTCCCTTGGCAAACCGCCGAGTACCGGAGCGTCCGGTTGTCAGCCAGTCTTTTGCATCCTCCAGACGAATATAGGAGGGCTAACATTGGACCGCCACCCCGGCAACGGCATGCACATGCAGGAAATCGCCAGAAACCGACAAGTTGCCTGTTTGCTACGACGGGCAGGGCAGCTCCCGTTCCTTGATCTGCCTTGGCGCCTGTGCTTGATGGCCTGACAATCGCCAGGGGCAACCATCATGCAGCCGTCGAATTCTTCGTCCAATCCCCTGCGCGGCATGGTCCTGATGGCCGGTTGCATGCTGGTCCTGCCGGTGATGGATGCCATTGCCAAATATATGGCAACCGTCGAAGGCATGTCGCCGGCCCAGGTGACATTCTACCGTTTCCTGTTCCAGCTTGCCTCGACCCTGCCCTTCCTGCTCGCACTGCGCGGAATTTCAGCGCTCGCGGCCAAGCGGCCGTGGATGAACCTTCTGCACGGCGCACAGCATGACGCCGCGAGCCTGCTGTTCTTCATGGCCGTCAAATACATGCCGCTCGCCGACGTTTTCGCCATCTACTTTGTCGAACCGTTTATCCTGACAGCGCTGTCAGCGATGTTTCTGGGCGAAAAGGTCGGCTGGCGCCGCTGGCTCGCCATTGTCGTCGGCTTCGGTGGCGCGATGATCGTGATCCAGCCGAGCTACGAGATCTTCGGCCTGACGGCGCTGCTGCCGGTCGCCTGTGCCTTCCTTTTTGCGCTTTACATGTTCCTCAACCGAGCGATCGGAGACGCCGATTCGCCGATGACCATGCAGACACTGGCGGGGATCGGCGGTACGTTGTTCATGACCGCAGCGCTCGCGATCGGAACCAGTGCCGGCGATGCAAATTTTACCGTCTCCCTGCCCGCGTCCTGGCTCGGCCTACTGCTGCTGACACTGCTGGGCACGATATCCGGCTTCATCCATCTTCTGGTCGTGCGTGCCTTCCGCATGGCGCCGCTGTCGGTGCTGGCGCCGTTCCAGTATTTCGAGATCATCGCCGCTGTCGCACTCGGATATCTGTTCTTCGACGAGTTTCCGAGTGCCTCGAAATGGCTCGGTATCCTGATCATCGTCGGCTCGGGTCTCTTCATTCTTTGGCGCGAGCAGAAACGGGCCACGGGCGATCGGAACGTCGGCGCAAGCCAATAAGATATTGCTAACGTATTTCTTTAGCGAAATCGCAATGGATCGATATCTATCCTGATCGCCAGTTTCATGATGAAACAGGATAGAGAAACATGAGCGAGTTTCGCTTCTCGTTTCCGGCATGTGTCATTGCCGGAACACAGAAGCTGTCGGCCAACGACATTCTTCTTCCACCCATTCCTATGGTTCCAGACTGTGTCCTGACCTCCGATGAGGTCACTGCACTTATGCCGAACAGCCCGTCGGACGATCCGCGGTGGTCGGCTTTTCTCGACCATCTCTTGCCATGTCGCATGGAACCGCCGCCGCCAGGTCCGGACAACCGTGGCATCCGGTGGCTGAAGGTGCAGGACTCGGTCTTTCTCGACGAGAGCCATGCCGCCTGAAAGGCGCGACGTAGCCGGTGCCCCGGTCGTTTTTGTCTTGTATTTTAGCAATCCCAGAAACTCAAACATAAGACATGCGGCCTAGGGTGGCATCTGCCATTCCCGGCCCGAGGAGACAGTGTTGGCGACACATCAAGCCGCAATAATCCTGCTCGTGATCAATCTCGGCCTGCTCTGGCTGATGATGGCAGCACCGCTTGGCCGCCGCACCATCCGCGTCAGCCGCACGGTGCGCAAGCGCCCGGAGGATCTGTGGAACATCACCCGGCCGGCCGGCGCCTTGACCGATTGGCACCCGTCGGTCATCGCCGTCGAACCGGTGGCAGGACATCCGGACCGTGTCGAATTCGCCTACCGCCAACCGGACCGCAACGGCAAGCCGACAAAGCGGACCATGATCGTCGACCGTGCCTCGATGAATGCCAATGGCAGTTTCGCCTGCGATCTGCGCGTGGTCTCCGACAGCACGCTGGACCAATCCTTCTGGGCCGGATACCGAGAAAGCCGCCAGATCGAACCGGCAGAACAGGGTGCGCTGGTCACGTTCGAACAAACCGACAGTTATCGGGGACTTGCCTTCTACCTGCTGCGCCTGTTTTCCATACGCCGCGAACTGCAGGCTCTGGACGATCACGTCGAGGGACGCGTGCATACCGGCAGAACCCATATCGAACACCCGTTCTGGCAGACGCTGCTGGTCATCGCCTCCACCCTGCTGCTCTGGCCGTTTTTCGGCCTCAACCCGGCCGGTCTGATGATCTCCACCTTCCTGACCCTAGTCATCGTGCTGCACGAGCTTGGCCACGTGGTCGCCTATCGCGCCTTCGGCCATCCGAGCGTGCGCATGGTCTTCATCCCGTTCCTCGGCGGCATCGCAATCGGCGGGCGGCCCTATAACAGCCTGTTCGAAGTCGCCACCTGTGCGCTCATGGGCGCCGGCGTATCGGCTCTGCTGGTCCCGATCATCGTCGCGGGGCATCAGTCGGTGCTGGGCTTTCCCCACCACATGGCAACGGAAGGACCGATCCTGATCTTTCTGGTGATCCTCGGCGCCTTCAATTTGCTCAACCTCTTGCCTACCTACCGCTTCGATGGCGGCCAGGTCCTGCGGCAGATCTTCGTCAGTCAGAAAATGCTGGCGCTGGGCAGTTTCGGGATTACCGGCGTGATCTTGTGGACCTGCTGGCGCATTGGCCTGCCCTCGATGGTGCTAGTGTCAGGGCTGGCGATTTTCACGCTGCTGAGCATGATCCGGACCCGCACGATCAAGCCGCGCCACGAACTGATCCCGATGTCCGGACCGGAACGGCTGATGACCGGGTTCGGCCTCTATTCGGCAATCTCCATCCATGCCTATGCGGTGATCTATGCCTGCGACAGGCTGTTTGGCTGAGCCCGGCACAGGGTGAGGAAAATCGTCTGACACGGGATACTGATCTTGACTTCAAGGCCCGAACTGGCTCCAAAAGAGCCATGAAAACCGACAATCCCATTCTGCCGCTCGGCTACTCCGCCCTTCCCGCCGGCACCATCGCCAATGTCGTCACCTGCCTCGAAATGCGCCAGAGGCTCGAATCTGCAAAGCCAACGGCAGCCCCAGATCTGGCGCTTGAGCGCTGGATCGATGTCGACCTTGACCAGTATCGCAGCCTGTTTCGCCGCGTCGGCGAAGACTGGATGTGGGTATCGCGGCTGATCATGCCGGATGACGAGCTGAGGACCACCCTTGCCGATCCCGGTATCGAGCTCTTCGCCGCGATGAAAGACGGGGCGCCGGTCGGCATCCTTGAACTCGATTTCCGCGAGCCTGGCGAATGCGAACTGGTCTTCTTCGGCCTCGTACCGGAAGCGATCGGCCAGGGCGCCGGCCGCTGGCTGATGAACCAGGCGCTGGACAAGGCCTGGGCAAAGCCGATCACCAGGCTCTGGCTGCACACCTGCCATTTCGATCATCCGGGCGCCATCACCTTATATCGCCGCTCCGGCTTCGAGCCCTACGGCACCTTTGTCGAGGTGACCGAGGACCCGCGCCTGACCGGCAAGATGCGCATCGACGCGGCGCAGCACGTGCCACTGATCCGGCCGGTCGATCCGGTTTTGTAAGCGCTACCATCACAAAAGCGGCGGCGAACCAAAAAGCGGGCCAAAGGCCCTTGAGCGTCCTTGGCCCGCCGTGCCAATGTCGCGCCGACACATCAGCTAGGGAGAATATACCATGGACGTTCGCGCCGCCGTTGCCGTACAGGCTGGCAAGCCGCTGGAGATCATGACCGTTCAGTTGGAAGGCCCGCGCGCGGGTGAAGTTCTGATTGAAGTAAAGGCCACAGGTATTTGTCATACCGACGATTTCACGCTTTCTGGCGCAGACCCGGAAGGCCTGTTTCCGGCCATCCTCGGCCATGAGGGCGCTGGCATCGTCGTTGATGTCGGACCCGGCGTCACCTCGGTGAAGAAGGGCGATCACGTGATTCCGCTCTACACGCCGGAGTGCCGCGAATGTTATTCCTGCCTCAGCCGCAAGACCAATCTCTGCACCTCGATCCGCGCCACGCAGGGCCAGGGCCTGATGCCGGACGGCACCAGCCGCTTTTCAATCGGCAAGGACAAGATCCATCACTATATGGGCTGCTCGACATTCGCCAATTTCACCGTCCTGCCGGAGATCGCGCTGGCCAAGGTCAACCCGGACGCACCGTTCGACAAGATCTGCTACATCGGCTGCGGCGTGACCACCGGCATCGGTGCCGTGATCAACACCGCCAAGGTCGAAATCGGTTCGACCGCCATCGTCTTCGGTCTCGGCGGCATCGGTTTGAACGTGCTGCAGGGCCTGCGCCTGGCCGGTGCCGACATGATCATCGGCGTCGACATCAACAATGACCGCAAGGCCTGGGGCGAAAAGTTCGGCATGACGCATTTCGTCAATCCGAAGGAAGTCGGCGACGACATCGTGCCCTATCTGGTCAACATGACAAAGCGCAACGGCGACCTGATCGGCGGTGCCGACTACACCTTCGACTGCACCGGCAACACCAAGGTCATGCGCCAGGCGCTGGAAGCCTCGCACCGCGGTTGGGGCAAGTCGGTCATCATCGGGGTCGCCGGCGCCGGCCAGGAAATCTCGACGCGACCGTTCCAGCTGGTCACCGGCCGCAACTGGATGGGCACCGCCTTTGGCGGCGCGCGCGGCCGCACCGACGTGCCGAAGATCGTCGACTGGTACATGGACGGCAAGATCCAGATCGATCCGATGATCACCCACACCATGCCGCTGGAAGACATCAACAAGGGCTTCGAGCTGATGCATTCGGGCGAAAGCATTCGCGGCGTCGTGGTCTACTGATGACTGCGGAAAGCTACCGGGTCGATGCGCGGAGACTGGAAGACTTCTCCGCGCTGGAACTGCACGACCTGCTGAAGATGCGGGTCGATGTCTTTGTGGTGGAGCAGAAATGCCCCTATCCGGAGATCGACGGCAAGGACAAGCATGCCCTGCATCTGCGGCTGATGCAGGACAATGATCTGCTGGCAGCCGCCAGGATCTTTGCGCCCGCAGAAGCCGCTGGCCCGGCCAAGATCGGCCGGGTCGTGGTGTCGCCAGCGCACCGCGGCAAGCGGCTTGGCGATGCGGTGATGCGCGAGGCGATCACGCTCTGCGAGGAACGTTTCCCCGCCTGCACCATTGCCCTGTCGGCTCAGAGCCATCTGAAGGCATTCTACGCCTCCTTCGGCTTCGAGGCCTGTTCGGCGGAATATTTGGAAGACGGCATTCCGCATGTCGATATGTTCCGCCCCACCAAGGTCGCCGTAAACTGACCATGCGGCCGATGTGCCGGGAAACCATTTGATGATCTATGTCGACGCCGATGCCTGCCCGGTAAAGCCGGAAATCCTCAAAGTGGCCGAACGTCACAATATGGAGGTGACCTTCGTCGCCAATTCCGGCCTGCGTCCGTCGCGCGACCCGATGGTGAAGAATGTCATCGTCTCCAGCGGCTTTGACGCGGCCGACGACTGGATTGCCGAACGCGCCGGCCCCGAGGACATCGTCATCACCGCCGACGTACCGCTGGCCGGCCGCTGCGTGGCGGCGGGCGCGCAGGTCACCGGCCCGACCGGCCGGGTTTTCGACGTTGCCAATATCGGCATGGCGACCGCGATGCGCGATCTCGGCGCCCATCTGCGCGAGACCGGCGAGAGCAAGGGCTACAATGCCGCGTTTTCGCCGCGCGACCGATCGGCCTTCCTCGAAACGCTTGACAGGCTCTGCCGCCGCCTCAAGAAGTGACGACGCCCACCCGGGCTATCGTCAGGCATCACCGGATGAACCGATGACACAAGAGCGCAACTGGATCCCCAATCACCGCTACAGCAGTTTCATGGGTGCCGGTGCGCTGACCCTGATCGCCCTGCCGGTAATCGCGCGCCTGGAGCCATCGATTGCCGTCGAAGGACCGGCGATCGTATTTTTCATCACCTATCTGACGCTCGCTTGGTCGCGACTGCGGCGCCTGACGCCGGCCTTTCTGCGCCAGCATGCCGAGACAGCGGATGCCCCGGCCTTCGTCATATTGGTCGTCACAGCGCTCGCCATCGTGGCCGCCATCGGATCCCTGTTCGCCGTGCTCAATCGCGACGTCAAAGGCGGCCAGCTGGAACTGTTCACGGCTGCCGGATCGGTCATTTTCGGCTGGCTGACCATCCACACGATGGCGGCGATGCATTATGCCCATGTCTTCTGGAAGCCCGACCCGACAACCAAGGGCAGCCACCCTGCCCATCGCGGCGGGCTCGAGTTTCCAGGATCACCGGAACCGTGCGGCCATGACTTCGTCTATTTCGCCCTGGTCATCGGCATGACGGCGCAGACCGCCGATGTTGGGATCACCAGCACGGCCATGCGCAAGCTCAACATGATCCACGCCACCACCTCCTATTTTTTCAACACCGTGCTGATCGCCGCGGCCGTCAATGCGGCCGTCGCGCTCGCCGGTTGATCGACCGACACGACCCACAGGACACCACAAGGAAGACCGATGAAGATTCTTTCCCAGAACACTGCCTTCGGCGGCATGCAGGGCGTCTTTTCCCATGACAGCGAAATCACCGGGACCGAGATGACCTTCGCCGTCTTCGTGCCGCCCCAGGCGATTACCGAGAAACGCCCTGTGCTCTGGTATTTGTCCGGGCTGACTTGCAGCCATGCCAATGTGATGGAGAAAGGCGAATACCGCCGCATGGCCGCCGAACTCGGCCTGATCATCGTCTGCCCGGATACCAGCCCGCGCGGCAACGACGTGCCGGACGAGTTGACCAACTGGAAGATGGGCAAGGGTGCCGGCATGTATCTGAATGCCACCGAAATGCCCTGGGCGGAACACTACCAGATGTATTCCTACATCACCGAGGAACTGCCGGCGCTGATCGCCGAACAGTTCCGCGCCGACATGGACCGCCAGGGCATATTCGGCCATTCGATGGGCGGCCACGGCGCCATGACCATCGCCCTGAAGAACCCCGACCGCTACAGGAGCTGCTCGGCCTTCGCCCCAATCGTCAATCCGCTGACCGCCGACTGGACGCAGGACGCGTTCGAAAAATACATCGGCCCGGACCGGGCGAAATGGCGGCAATACGATGCCTGCGCGCTGGTCGAGGATGGCGCCCGATTCCCGGAATTCCTCATCGATCAGGGCAAGGCCGACAGTTTCCTCGAAACCGGACTGGCGCCATGGCTGTTCGAAGAGGCGATCAAGGGCACCGATATCGGCCTGACGCTCAGGATGCACGAGCGCTACGACCATTCCTACTACTTCATCTCAACCTTCATGGAGGATCACCTGAAGTGGCATGCGGAGCGACTGGCATAGGCGCATTCGCATGCCCGTTGCCTGCAGCGAAGTCCTTCGTCAGTGAAAGGCACGCACCTCGACCGGCGCGCGACAGGCAATGGCGGCTTTGCGGCCCCATGCCAGCGCATCGTCGATGTCGGCAGCTTCCAGCACCCAGAAGCCGCCGACATGCTCGGTGGTCTGCAGATAAGGTCCATCGCTGGTGAGGACCGCGCCGTCAGGCTGCGGCGTTAGCGATGTCGCGCGGATTGCTGGGTGCAGGCCGCCGACGAAAATCCGGATCCCGGCGGCCACCATCTCGTCGTTGAGCGCGTCGATGTCGCGCGACATCGCCTCGTCCTCGGCGATCGATGGATCGTAGTCGTCGGGGTGATGAATGGCCACCAGATACCGCGTCATGACGTCTCCTTTCAGCGGCTATCACCGGTTCGCAAGCGCTTGCTGCCCGGATCGGGCCGGCGTTGGTTTCATAATCTGCGATAGAGAAAATGGTCGAAATCGGCCGGTTTTGCCCGGCCGGTAATGTCGAAGGCGAACATGCCGGCAAAAGCGCCGGTAAACGAGCCATGCTCGCCAAAGCCGCCTTCGTCCGAGACGACGCCGGCATCCAGAACCGGCCCGACTGAATGCCAATCCGCCGATCCCAGCCGCCAGAAGAATTGCAGGTCGTTATCGACGATGTCCATCGCAAGGTCGACCGGACCGTTACCAATCGCGATTCCCTGGCCGATCGGGAATGTCAGTTTGCCGGCCGGGTAGTCACCCGGAACCGAGAGAATGATCAGGCAACGGCCGAGTTCCTCGTCGGTCGAAATGCCGAGCGCGTGGAACTTGTAGCGATTGTAATAATGGGTGATGCCGGCAACTTGCTGATAGGTTTCGGGCGAAAAATCGAGCCGCGTTTCGACGCGAAATCGATGATGCTCCTGCCGACGGGCAACCAGCGCCTGCTCGAACCACGAACCGATGCTTTCGCGGCCAAACAGACGCAGATGCCCTGCCCGCTGCGTGAGGCTGAAGATGCGGTCCGGCTCGGGCGTACGCAGCCACTGAAACTCAGGCGGCAGCCCGGAAGTGTCGAAAGTCCGCAGGATCTCGTCCGGTTCGGGCTGCTTTACCGCCCCCTTCAACGCCGGCACCTCGACCGCAGGCACGACGCCGCCCTGTTCGAGATAGAGCCAGCCGTCGTCCTTCCAGACGCATTTCTGTAAGGCGGTCTCACGCCCGAGCGTGCAGCGGCGTTTCGGCGCAAGCGGCCGGCCGCAAAGATGGGTGTGATAGGCCTCGCCCTCCGGCGTCTCGACATACTGGCCATGGCCAGAACGCTGCAGCACGGCCTCGGGATTGTCCTTCGACGTGATCAGATACTGGTTCGGATGCAATTGGTAAGGGCCGTCGATGCTGCGCGAGCGCGCCATGGTGACGGCGTGTTCGTAGCCGGTTCCGCCCTCGGCGGTGGTCAGGTAGTACCAGCCATTGCGCTTGAACAGATGCGGCGCCTCGACCAGCCCGAGCGGGCTTCCGGCAAAAATATTGCGGATCGGACCGATTAGTTTGCCGGATTTGGAATCCCATTCCTGCAGCAGGATCCCGTCGAAGGCCGGATGTTTGCCGATCGTGTTGTTCGCCTTCCCCCGGTGGTTCCACTGCATGTTGACGAACCACTTGCGGCCGTCGTCATCGTGGAACAGCGACGGATCGAAACCCGACGAATTGACATAGACCGGATCGGACCAGGGGCCTTCGATCGTCGGTGACGTAACGATGTAGTTATGCGCATCCTTGAAGCTGCCTTCGAAGCGCTTGACGTCGGTATAAACCAGCCAGAACAGACCATCCGCATGGGACAGGCACGGCGCCCAGACACCACAACTGTCGGGATTGCCACGCATGTCCAGCTGGCTTGCCCGGCTGAGCGGACGCGACACCAGCGTCCAGTTGGCCAGATCCCGGGAATGATGGATCTGCACGCCCGGATACCATTCGAAAGTCGAGGTGGCGATGTAATAATCCTCGCCGACACGGATAAAGGACGGGTCCGGATTGAAGCCGGGCAGAATGGGGTTCTTGATCATCTGTGTCTCCTCCTCCGCAGTTACCTCTCCCCCTGCGGGAGAGGAAGAAAAATCAGAGCCTTAGCCGCAGGCTAAGCTCTAGATTTTTCAAGAGAGGGGCATGCCAGCCTGACCTGCCCCTCTCTTGGGATTTCTAGCACTTAGCTGTCGCTAAGCTGCTGAAATCCCATTCTCCCCCGCAAGGGGGGAGAGAGTGTTACTTCTTCTTGCGCGCCGGTCCCTTGCGCTCCGCCGACGCTGCCCACAGGTTGATGTCGGCATCCTTGGCAAAGACATCGATTTCGGCCAGTTCCTCGGCAGTGAAATCGGGCTTCTCGATCGCCTTAACGCAATCCTCTACCTGGCTTGGCTTGGACGCGCCGATCAGCGCCGTGGTGATATGTCCGCCGCGTAGCACCCAGGCAAGCGCCATCTGGGCGAGCGTCTGGCCGCGGCGTTCAGCAATGCGGTTGAGGCCGCGGATGTTCTCGATATTGCGCTCGGTGAGGAAGTCGGGATTGAGCGACTTGTCCTGCGCCGCCCGGCTGCCTTCCGGAACGCCGCCGAGATATTTCGCCGTCAGCATGCCCTGGGCGAGCGGCGAAAATACGATCGAACCGACGCCAAGTTCTTCCAGCGTATCGACCAGCCCGTCTTCCTCGATCCAGCGGTTGATCATCGAATAGCTCGGCTGGTGGATGAGCAGCGGCGTGCCGAGGCTTTTCAGGATGTCATAAGCTTCGCGCGTGCGCTTCGAATTGTAGGACGAGATACCGACATACTGCGCCCTGCCCGACCGGACGATGTGATCGAGCGCGCCGCAGGTTTCCTCCAGCGGCGTATCGGGATCGAAGCGGTGCGAGTAGAAGATGTCGACATAGTCGAGCCCCAGCCGCTTCAGGCTCTGGTCGCAGGACGCGATCATGTATTTGCGGCTGCCCCATTCGCCATAGGGACCCGGCCACATGTTGTAGCCAGCCTTGGACGAGATGATCATCTCGTCACGCAACCCTCGAAAATCCGTGCGCAGGATCTCGCCAAAGGCGCTTTCGGCCGAACCCGCAGGCGGGCCGTAATTGTTGGCGAGGTCGAAATGGGTGATCCCCAGGTCGAACGCCGTGCGGCAGATGTCGCGCTTCAGCTGGTGCGGCGTGTCGTCGCCGAAATTGTGCCACAGCCCCAGCGAGATCGCCGGCAGTTTGAGGCCGCTGCGGCCGAGACGATTGTATTGCATCCGCTCGTAGCGGTTTTCGGCGGGTTGCCAGGCCATGGTTCTGTCTCCTTCAGGCGCCGGGCGCCTTTGAATATAATCTGCCGACACCTACAGCAGCGGCGCCGAAATCCGTTCGATCTCGGCCAGCTCCTCGGCCGAGAAGACTGGATTGTCGATCGCCTTGGCGCAATCGACCACCTGGCTGGGCCGGCTGGCGCCGATCAGCGCCGAGGTGATGCGACC
>ERZ1034401.170-NODE-170-length-13751-cov-3.727658_pt1 | contig 13751 bp, 13 predicted proteins | sample MGYA00520601_ERZ1034401 | MGnify/ENA primary metagenome ERZ1034401 (study PRJEB33736, sample SAMEA104288476) | Azolla filiculoides | biome: Urban; feature: water surface; material: ditch water | place: Netherlands | collected 2014 ... | reverse complement strand
GAGACTGTCGCATCTCTAACTGGCCCAACTGTCGCATTACTAAATAGCTCCTACAAACAACAATCGCATAATATACATTATGGAACTTAGTCACGTTTGTCCGCTCCGACAATCTCTGCCGGTGCTACCTTGAAAGCCGGTTGTCGTCAGCAATGAGTGTCAGTCGGGATGGTGGCGTTGATCCCCATTTCCAGAGCACCAGATTGAGATCGTCCTCGACGGCGCCGGCGGCAGCGCTTCTGACAAGAAGCACACAGTAGCCCGCTGCAATCAATTCACGGGAAAATGCCTGGGTCCGCGCCTCGCCTTCGGTTTTCATCTGATCGCGCCAGGTGTTGGCCGAGAGCATGGAATGGTCCATGCCGCGTGCTTGAAGCGCCGCCGTGTCACGCGTGTCAAAGATGCGCTCGATGTTCGCATCGTAGCACACCAGCGTGGTCGGCTGCAGGCTGCCGATTTGGTTGACTTTGCGCAATGCGGTGATCATCGAGGGAGATGCATAAAGCGCCGGCGTTCCCTTCGGATTGAAGCGCTCGCCATAGAGTTCGGCACCACGACCTGACAGAGGCTCGCGTGCAAAGACCGGGTTTAGCGCCCGATAGACTGGACCGACGTAACGCATCCGGGATCAGAAAAGGGATCACAGAACCGCGATCAACGTCGTGCAGGTTATAAGCCGTCCGCTTGGGGAAGCGGACGGCTTGCAGGTTGGTACGTTTGGGATCGAGGATCCCATGTCCAGACCTGCTTCCGGCCAGGGCGGTGGCCGGAATGTCGACTACGAGGCCATGGCGCGGAAGGCGGACGACTGACCGTCCAGCCAGGTTTCGAAGGATTGCGGCTCGACACCGGTCAGGGTTTTGAAATCGGTCGTGATCCGGGAGAGCCCGCCGACGCCGACCATGGTGTCGATCGAGGCAAAGACGCGGGCGAGCGGTTCTGGCAGACCGGCGCCGATCATGCCCTGGACAAGGCCCTCGAGCGGAACGTCGATCACGGTTACGTCGCGACCGCTGACCTTGGCGAGCAGTTGGGCCATGTCCTTGTGGCTGTAGGATTTCGATCCGGTCAGTGTGTAGGTCTTCTTGCCATCTTCCTTGGCGATCAGGGCGGCGGCGGCGGCGCGAGCCAGGTCGTCGCGCGCAATATGGGCAATGCGCCCCTGCCCGGCAGCCGAATACCAGTGGCCGGACGACAGGACCGAACCGGCGCTCATGAACAGGTTCTCAAAATACCAGTTGTTGCGCAGGACAGTCCAGGCCGGCAGCCCACTCGCCTTGAGAGCCGCTTCCGTACCTTCATGATCTGGCGCAAACAGCAGCGGCGAATTTTCCGGTTCCGGCATGGATGTGTAGAGCACATGCCGCACACCCGCCTGCTCCGCAGCCTTGATCGCTGCACGGTGCTGGGTCAGGCGATGGCCGGGACGGTCGAGCGAATCGGTGCTGATGATGAGCACGCGCTCAACGCCGGCAAACGCCGTTTCCATCGATGCGGCATCGTCGAAATTCACAGCCCGGACATTCACGCCCTTAGCCGCCCAGTCGGCAAGCGCATCCGGCTTGCGGCTTGCGGCAATGATATCGGCGGGTGCCACTTCATAAGTTTCGACGAGATGGCGCAGAACTGCCTGGCCGAATTGGCCCGTGGCGCCGGTGACGAGATATTTTGCGGTCATGTGTTGTCCACTTTCAGATGACGACCAACCGCTATGCGCTCTGTAAATGACGGCTGGTCTGGAAAACAGAGTAGGTGTAGATTGCAGATCATGGAGCTGCGGTAAAGTAGGCAGTTTTTTAGAACCAGGTTTTGGAAAGGATACCGGATGACGCTGCAGGAGCGGATCGACAAGCAGAAAAGTCAGCTGGTGGCTGACGCCGGGATGAAGGCAGATCCAGACGGTCGCGGCGAACTTTCGTCTGAAAAATGCCCCGTGCGGGATGTCTTTTCTCATATCGGCGACAAATGGAGTACGCTCATTCTCGGGACGCTTGGCCAACGCACGCATCGCTTCGGCGAATTGCGGCGCGCGATTCCGGACATCTCCCAGGCCATGCTGACCAGCACATTGCGCACCCTGCAGCGCGACGGATTGATCAGCCGGCATGTCTTTCCGACCCAGCCGCCGAGTGTCGAGTATCGGTTGACCGATCTTGGCCAATCACTGCTCGTGCCGGTTTCCGCGCTGGTCGCCTGGGCGGCTGGTCATCATGGCCAGATCCGCCAGGCGCGTGATGTGTTTGATATCGACAACCCGCCCAGGAAAAAGCGCTGAGCGATTGCGCCAGTGATTTTGAGGCCTGTGAACTCACGTTTGCGACGATACGGCCACGTCTGGTCGGTCGTGACTGCCGTTGGTCGAGAGCGGCGGGCTTGATCAGCAGGATTTCATAAACCATTTGTGGCAGGGCTTTCGTCATGATCACGGTGTAAAACGACCTCCAAGGTTTTGGGGGTTTTTATGTTCAAACGTCTTGTGGGTGATCGTTCCGGTAATTTCGGGATGATGACCGCTCTGCTATTGGTGCCGGTCATTGGAACGGCAGGTCTTGCACTGGATATCAGCGATGCCCTGCTGGTCAAAACGACGCTTCAGGGCGCCGCGGATGCTGCAGCGATTGCGGCCGTGGCTGAGAGTTCTGCCGGCGTGACCGAGGCGATGCACATGAGTTCGGACGGGCCGCTGACCGCCGCGGTTGCCGATGCAAAGAAGATCTTTATCGCACAGACCGGCAGTGCCGAAGGATATGAGCTGATCAGCACTGATGTGAGTGTGGTCAAGCACGGGAGCGAGCTGAAGGCGGTGTTCAGTTATAAGGCGAAGGTGCCGACCACCCTCGCCCGGATCCTTGGCCAGGATGCCGTGACCGTATCGGGCAAGGCGGAAGCCACGTTCCAGACCCAGACATTTCGCGATTTTTATCTGTTGCTCGACAACACGCCGTCCATGGGCGTGGGGGCAACGCCGGCTGATATCACCAAGATGGTCAACAATACGTCGGATGAGTGCGCATTCGCGTGTCATATCGTCAAGAATGGCGTGGAGAACAAGAACAGCTACTACAACCTTGCCAAGAAGCTTGGTGTCACCATCCGTATCGATGTTGTGGCCAAGGCAACTGCCGCCCTGATGGAGACGGCGAAAACCCTGCGCAAGAGCTCGAACCAGTATCGCATGGCGGTCTACACATTCGGCGAAAAGGCGGAGGATACCAAACTGCTTGAGGTGGCATCGCTGACCGATAACCTCGATTCCGTGCAAACGAAGGCGGCGAAGATCGGCCTCATGTCCATTCCGGAGAAGAACTACAACAACGACCAGCAGACGGATTTTGACCGGGCGTTGAAGAGCATTGGACAACTGGTCGGCGCACCGGGCACCGGCGCATCAGCGGCAAGTCCCGAAAAGGTGGTCTTCTTCGTATCCGATGGCGTCGGCGATGCCGAGAAACCGAGCACCTGCACGAAGGCCACGAACGGTAGACGGTGTCAGGAGCCCATCGATATTACCGAATGCACAGCGCTGAAGGCAAAGGGCTATCGCATCGCGGTTCTCTACACCACCTATCTGCCGCTTCCGACCAACGACTGGTACAACAAATGGATCAAGCCTTTTCAGGCGGAGATCCCCAAGCGCATGGAAGCCTGCGCTTCGCCCGGTCTGTTCTTCGAAGTGAGCCCCAGTGAAGGCATCACAAATGCAATGAATGCCCTGTTCAAGAAGATCGTCAGCATGCCGCGTCTGACGAGCTGACCGGAACTGACGTGTTCTGAATTGAGCGAGCTTCGGTGGCTTCTATTTTTGGCTGAGGAAAGCCACCGTGACGGCGCCGGCGGCATTGATCGCAAATTCGATGCCATACTCCTCGAATGCCGCGCGAATGGCCTGCAGGGATGCTGGCCTGGTTGCTCGCTCCCCCTCGCCTTCGATGCGGCGGATGGAGGAAACGGACACGCCGGAAACCTGAGACAACTCGTCCAGCGTCCATTGCAACATGGCGCGGGCGGCCCTGACCTGTATCGGCGTGAGCATGCTCATCGTGGGAGGCGCTATCGGCGCATCGCGCTTCAGGTCCACCTGGCGCATGATGATGCCGAGCCATTCATGGCTTCGTCCGCCCCGTTTGATGACGGGCACGGCGCGGGCATGAAACCACTCGTAGTGGCCATTTGACAGCAGGATGCGGTGATTGACCGCGTAAGGCGCCAGCGTCGCGACGGACGCTTGCCATTTGCGGCTAACCTGCTCACGGTCGTCGGGGTGGATTGCCTGGATCCAGCCGTGGTTTGCCGCGTCCGTTTCATTCTGGCCCGTCAGCGCGGCCCATGCATGGGAAAAGATCGGTTGACCGTCGGCTGTCGAGCGCCATTCCATGGTTGCCAGCGAACCAACCAGAGCGCGGTACCGGTCAAGTGCATCCTCCAGCGCGTGCCGGCCCTCCTGCTGGTCGGTGACATCGATGATCAATCCGATGGCCTTGGACGGCTTTTGCTGTCCGTCGAGAACCACTTCACTCTTGAATTCCACCCATCGCACGGTTCGATCGGAGCGGATGATGCGAAAATTCCGGTTGACCGGGATGCCCTGGCGGATCGTGGTCCAGATGTCATCGCCATAGCCGCGATCGTCCGGATGGATAAACCTTGTAAAATCGGCAATGCGGAATTGTGTGCCATGATCCAGTCCAAGCAGGCGAAGCAGGCCGAGCGTTGCAGAACCGTGGCCGGTTGTGATGTCGCTGGACCAGAAACCGATCGTGCCGCGATCCTCAACGAGTTTGAGGAAATGCGCCGACGAGATGCCGGACATCTTTCGCACAGCTGCCTCGAATTGCTCCGAGCTCAACTCCGTATCCGATTTGCTTCCGACCGACGATTTTTCCTGCATTCTTCCAGTTCGCTGGTTTCATGATCTGCTCGGGCTTGATGCTTTTGGACACGTGCAAGCCAGCGCGCACATTGCTTCGAAAGCCAGGTTTTCCCGCGTTTGCGGACGCTAGCCTGCGCAAATATACACTTCAAGAACTTTGCCAAGTCAGAAAAAATTTTCGAACATTCGAATGAATGGGCGAAAAGTTCCATGGCTCCGGATGAATGGTTATCGATCTTTTCGATGTGTCGGCTGTGTAATGTCGATCACAAGTGAACACAGAGCGTCCGCAAGGGCAGCGGGTGAAAAATCACGGTCGAAGCGTGTTCGTCTCCGCCCTTGGAAGGGCTGCGAATCACTTCGTATGCTGGTCGCTTTGACACCGGCAGGACGTGTTGTCGCTTCCGGTCGCCTTGCGCCCGGTTGCGATGCTAGAATGTCAGGACTTTTGAAACCCGTAGCGTCTATAAGCAGGCTACGGAGAAACGAGAGAATACCATGTCGAATGTCATCAAATTCGAGCGCCCGCCAGAGCCCAAGGCGCCGAAGCCGAAACGGTCCCTGACGCCGGGTGCACGCAAGGCACTGATATGGGTTGGCGTGCTCGCGGCAATCGCCGCCGCCTGGGGCTATTTCACGGTCACTGGCGGCTAGCCGGGTGGCTGGTCGGAAAGGTTAAGCCTCGATCGCCTGCGGCACCAGCGCGCCACGGGCACCGATGACCCTGCCGGCGAGCGCGGCACCGGCGCTTGACGCCTGCGCCATTGTGCCCCCGGCAAGCTCGGCGGCCATGAACCCGGCGTTGAAGCTGTCGCCTGCGGCTGTCGTATCGACGACAGTGACTGCGGGTTGAACCGGAACGACGATCAGTGCGTCATCGAGATCCAGCAGGCTGATTTCACCCGGACCGTTCTTCACCGCCACGCGTTTGGCGCCGGCCCGCCGGTAGCGTCTCGCGGTTGCTTCAGCGTCCCGGTCTCCAAACCAGGATGCCTCGTCTTCATGCGACGGCAGGCAGAGATCGGCAATGCCGGCGGCGCGTGTAATCCAGTCCCGCATGGCGTCGGCGCTTTCCCACAGGCGGGGGCGAAGATTGGGGTCGAAAATGACCTTGCCGCCCTGAGCCGCAAACCGCTTCAAGACATCGATCAATGTCTGGCGATCGGCGGGGGCGAGGATTGCGAGCGTAATGCCTGACCAGTAGGCGATCGACGCGCCGGCGAGTGCCCGTTCAAGCATTTCGACATCGCTTGCCAATCGCTTGGCTGCACTGTCGGAACGCCAATAGGTGAAGCTTCGTTCGCCCTGCTTGAGTTCGATGTAGTAGAGGCCGATCGTCTTGTCGGACAGCCGCTGGACATGCCGCGTGCCGATGCGCTCGCTGTCGAGATAGGCGACCAAGCGGCTGGATAGTCCGTCAGTGCCCACGGCGGTGACATAGTCCACCGCCCATTCGTCGGGCAGTATGCGGCGCAGATACCAGGCCGTGTTCAGGGTGTCGCCGGCAAAGCCCATGGACAGAGCGCCGGGCACTCCCGTCTCCGACAATTCGCCCATGCATTCGCCGATCGATACGATACGTTTCACTATCCTGCCCACCCTTCTCTGTGTCTGTTCAGCGCGCCAGCCAGCCGCCGTCGACCGGTACAACGGTACCATGTACATAGGCCGCCGCATCGGAGGCAAGAAAGACGGCCGCGCCGCCGAGTTCGGATGGATTGCCCCATCGACCGGCTGGAATGCGCGCAAGGATGTCGGCCGAGCGTTTCTGGTCCTCTCGAAGCGCCGTCGTATTGTTGGTGACGAAGTATCCCGGCGCGATTGCGTTGACATTGATGCCCTTCGACGCCCACTCGCAGGCAAGAAGCCGTGTGAGGCCCGCAAGGCCGCTTTTCGACGCGGTATAGGACGGTATGCGTATGCCGCCCTGGAAGGAGAGCATGGATGCAATGTTGATGATCTTGCCGTGGCCTTGCGGGATCATGCGCCTGGCCACTGCCTGGGACAGGAAGAATGCACTCTTGAGGTTCACATTCATGACGTCGTCCCAGTCGGCCTCGGTGAAGTCGATGGCATCGGCCCGGCGAATGATACCGGCGTTGTTGACCAGAATGTCGACGGAACCGAACGCATCCAGCGCTGCGTCGACGATACTGTCGACCGGCGCGATCGTGCAGAGATCCGCGGAAAAGCCTTCGAAATGTCCACCCTGCCCTTCGATAAGGCTTGCTGTTTCCTCCATGCCGGAGCGGCCAACGCCAAGCACTGCGGCGCCAGCACCCGCCAGCGCCACGGCCAGGGCCTGGCCGATGCCGGTATTCGCCCCGGTGACGATGGCGCTGCGGCCGGTGAGATCGAAGGAAACCGCCATGTCAAAACCTCCCTTGGTTGGCCGAGATGGCCTTGTCATTGCGGCAATTACGGCTGCCGATCATCGATGAAGATCGCCGGGTCGAGATGTTGCATGTCGTCAAGCTCTTCGAGCATTCGGCCGATGTGGATTCCCATGGCCGCGACCGCCGCACAATCGTCGCGTCGCCGCATGCCGTCGATGATCGCGGCGTGTTCCTCGATCACCACATCCAGCCGGCCCGAGCGCGGCAGGGTTATGTAGCGATACCGGTCGATCTGCACCTGAACCTGCTGGATGAGGTTCCAGATGCCGGGATATCCCGCAAGCTCGGCAATGCGCTGGTGAAACTCGCTGTCGACGCGGTGGAAGCGGACGATATCCCCGGCCTCGGCGCAGGCGACCAGCTGGGACTGTATGTCTTCAAGCTCGGCAAGACCCTCCGCTTGCGCGCCGGCGATTGCCAGCGTGACGGTCGTTGCCTCCAAAGCCTTGCGGATCAGGATCGCTTCGAAGAGGGCGCGGCGGGGAATGCGGCCAACAAAAGTGCCGGACTGTGGATAGATATCGACCAGTCCTTCGTCGGACAGTCTCAACAAAGCTTCGCGCACCGGCGTGCGGCTGACGCCGAAACGTTCTCCCAACAGTTTTTCGTTGAGCACATCGAGCGGCTTCAGGCGCATCTGGACGATGTCATCGCGCAAGGCTGCGTGGATCTGGTTGGCCGCGCGTTCACCGCGCGCCCTCGGAATGACGTGTTCCGGTGAGCGTCCCTTGCCCGGACCTATGCGAATTTCAGCATCCGCCATCGGTCAAGCCTCCCACTCTGCCGTTTGCGTCGAAGAATTGATATACTAGTATTTTATTCACGCCAGCAAAAAATTCGTGTTTTTGAAGCGCACCCTTCCCTCTTTCAGTCACTTGTCCTCAGGGCGGTGGCTGATTGTCGTGATCGTTCGCACCATAGGCCGCATCACACATGATGCCGGCCAGAAGCGTATAGGCGGCAAGCCAGGCCTGATGCGTTTCGGGGGTGAAATGCCTGTCCAGCGTCTCGTCCAGGGACTGGATGAGAGCCTGCCCGACCTTGAAGTAGTCCTCCCGCTTCACGCCATAGGTCAGGTGACGCTTGGCGATGACTTCGGCGATCGGAAGAAACCGGTTCGCGTCGTGCAGGTTCTTCACCACGTAGGTCAGGGCCATCAGCAGCTTTTCAGACTGCGCTGCCAAATCCGTCCGAAACAGTGGCCTCAGAGTGGGGTCGATTTCGAAAAGCTTGTCGTAAAACGACAGGATAAACGGCGTGCCGACAGCGAAGATGAAGCTGTAGCTGTCTTGCACGCGTTCTACTTGTGCTGGTGTCATGCCATTCTCCCAAACTGAGGATTGGCATATAAGCTCAAGTAGCTTTCGCTAAACTGGTCAGTGTGAAATTATGTGCGGATGTGGCCGACCGCATTTGCCTCTGCCGCTTCCAGCGCTTCATCATAACCGGCATCCGCATAGCGGATGATCCCAAGCGATGTGTCATTGGTGATAGCATGATCAAGCCGCAGATCGGCCTCGGTCGTGCCATCGGCAACGAGCGTGACGCCGGAACTGGTCATATAGCCTGCATAGCCGCCGCCGCCGGAATGGATCACCACCAGGTCGGCCATCGACGAGGCAAGCGTCATCGCGTTGATCAAAGGCCAGTCGGCAATCGCATCCGACCCGTCCTTCATCTTCTCTGTCATGATGTTGGGATGCGCCATCGCGCCGGCATCGAGGTGGTCGCGGGAAAAGGCGATCGGTCCGGCAAGCTTTCCATCTCGAACGAGGGCGTTGACCGCAAGCGCCAGCCGCGTGCGTTCGCCGTGACCAAGCCAGGCAATACGGGCGGGAAGGCCTTCGAACGGCACGTTTGCCCGGGCAAGACGGATCCAGTTGGTGACGATCTGGTTTTCGGGGAACATCTCCAGCACCAGGTCGTCGATCGTGGCAATATCGCTTTCCTCACCCGACAGGGCCATCCAGCGAAATGGTCCGATCGCCTTGCAAAACAGCGGGCGCAGATAGGCTTCGGTGAAGATCGGAATGTCGAACGCATCCTGCACGCCGCCCTGGAAGGCCTGGGTGCGGATAAGGTTGCCATTGTCGAAGACCTCGGCGCCCTTTTTCTGGAACTCGAGCATGGCGCGGACATGGGTGACGATCGAGGCACGGCTGGCGGCCATCAACTGGCCCTGCCCGTCTTCGCGCAAGGATCGCGCCTGCTCCAGCGTCATGCCGTTCGGAACATAACCATAGACGAGGTCATGCGCCGAGGTCTGGTCGGAAACGATGTCGGGCGTGATGCCACGGGCGGCAATCGCGGGGTAGATTTCGGCCGCATTGCCGACGAGGCCGACAGAAATCGCTCTCTTCTGGGACACTGCTCTCTCGATCATCGCCAGCGCGTCGTCCAGCGAGGTTGCCGCCTCGTCGAGAAAGCCGATTTCCTTGCGTTTCTTCACCCGTTCGGGATCGATGTCGACGACCAGGATGGCAGCGCCCGCCAGGCGGCCGGCCAGGGGTTGCGCGCCGCCCATGCCACCAAGCCCTGCCGTCAGGATGAAACGTCCGGCCAGCGAGCCGCCGAAACGTTTCTCGGCGATGCGCATGAAGATTTCATAGGTTCCCTGGATGACGCCCTGGCTGCCGATATACTGCCACGCACCAGCGGTCAGGCCTCCCCAGCAGATCAGACCCTTGCGCTGCAGGTCATAGAAGTTTTCCGCCTTTGCCCACTGACCGACAATGTTGCAATTGGCCATCAGCACCAGCGGTGCGCGTGAATGCGTCTTCAGCAGACCGACCGGCTTGCCTGACTGGATGATCAAAGTCTGGTCTTCCTCCATCGTCTTCAGCGTCTCGACGATGGCGGCATGGGCTGACCAGTTGCGCGCGGCCTTGCCGAGAGCAGCGTAGACGACAAGATTGTCTGGATCTTCGCCGACCGAGAGCACGTTTTCGAGCAGGCGCAGAAGTCCTTCCTGCCGCCAGCCCTTGGCACGCAGCACAGGCCCGCCGGGAATCGGAAATCGCGGATGGCGGGGATTGGGCTTCGGCATGGCTCTCACTCTCTTGTTCGAATGCTGTTAGGCTGCAGGGACGGCAGGTCAGGCCAGACTGGCTCAGCTCAGGGCATAGCGGGCAATCTCGATGCCCATGGCTTTCTCGACCGACGGATAGACGGCCGGATCCTTGACGCTGGAGGCGAGCGGGATAACCGACTTTGGCACATGCAGGAGGAAGATTTTCATGCCGACCTGCAATTGCCCGACGCTCATGGCCTCAGCCTCCGCCGACAGTGTGGTGATGACATCCGGGAAGGTTGCTATGCGGTTGCCACCGGCATCGTCCACGGCCATGTATTCGTTCATGATGTGCAGGGTCACCGCCCTGTCGCCGGTGCCGAGCGTGACCGTACCGATGTCAAACGCTTCCGCTGTATAGACGACGTTCTTTGCTGTGACTTCCGCTTCCGCGAGAATGGCGCCATTGGTTGTGTTGACGATCGCATCGATCACCGCGTGCGGCCCTCTGGCTTCTGCCGCGATCATCGCTTCGCCGAGCGCAAGCGCCATGCTGATCCCGCCGAGCGCGGCATTGTCGCGCACATAGGACGCCTTCAGTGGATTGCGGCAGGAAGCAATGAAGCCGCCGGACTGGTCGGCCGCGGTACGCAGTACCGGTGAGACTTTGGCGGTGGCGCCGCGCACGACCAGTTCGATATAACGATTGTCGGCACGGTTGCCGCCGACCGCGGTCTGGATCATCGGCTCCGGTGAACCGGCCATGCCGATCGAGCCCATGTCGCCCGTCGGGTGCGCGCGAATGTCGCCAACTGCGTCGAGCACCTTGGTACCCAATATGGCCGATGGCAGCCATCCGTTCAGCGTCGAGGATTTTCCGTTCTGTCCGATCATCAGGGCGGCGAGTGGCTCGCCAAGCGCCTTCTGTAGAAGTTGCACAGCCTTGATGTAATCGACGCCGCGCATTTCCCACGGTGTCGTCGAGGCCGGTGCGCCAATTGCCGCAGCCGTTGCCACCCAGTCAGTGGCTGCCAGTTCGTCGATCGAGACCAGTTCCGGCTGGCCGGCATTGACCGCCGCACGGCCGAGCATGCGCCCGTGATCGGCCCAGCCGCCACCGCCAGCCGCATAGACGGATCCACCGCGAACGGCGGGCTCGATGTCCTTTTCCGTCAGGATGCGTCCCATATTAGTGCCTTTCTGCGGCCGTTGCGGCGCTCATCTCTTTGTCCAGTTTCTTCACGGCTTCCAGCAGAACACTTGCCCCGAGAGCAATGTCGTCCGTTTCGGCGAATTCTTCCGCGGCATGGCTGCGACCGCCCCGGCAAGGAATGAAGATCATACCGGCCGGTGCCAACCTGGCAAGAAATGCAGCGTCATGACCGGCTCCGGATGCAAGGCGCCGATGTCCCGCGCCGATCGCGCCGGCGATGTCGGCCAATATATCCTGGAGATAGGGGTTCATCGGGACGGCGGCGGCCTCGGAGATCGGGTTGATGCTGATCGTGGTGCCGCTGGCGGAGCCAATCTCGGTGGCATTCTTGTGCAAGGCGCTGGCGAAGAGTTTTGCATCCGCCGGCTTTTCTGCGCGGATGTCGATCAACATCCTGACATGTGATGGAACGACATTTGCGGCATTGGGAAGCATGGAGAATTCGCCGACAGTTGCGGCGAGATGCGCCTTTCCGCTTGCCATGGTCCTCGCCAATGCCTCGATATCCAGCACGAGGCGGGATGCGGCAACCAGAGCATCTACCCGCCGATCCATCGGTGTCGTGCCAGCGTGATCGGCGCGCCCTTCGATTTTGACTTCGATCCGGGTAATGCCGGCGATCGCCGTCACCACGCCGATCGAGAGCCGTTCGGCTTCAAGCACAGGCCCCTGCTCGATATGCAGTTCGAGAAAGGCTCGGATATCGGATCGGGCGTCCTGGGTGGTGGGGTTACCGCCGACCCTGACAATGCCGTCTGATAGCCGCTGGCCATCGACTTCGCGCGACAACCATTCCTCGGGGCGGATGCCGGCCATGGCACGGCTACCGATACAGGATACACCGAAGATGGAAACTTCCTCTGCGAGGAAATCGACGATCTCCAGGTTATGCTCCAGCTCGATCCCCTGCTCGTAAAGCGTCCGCACGACTTCCAGTGCGGCGATCACCCCGGCGATGCCATCGAAGCGGCCGCCGTCCGGCACAGTGTCGGAATGGGAGCCGAGCATGAGCGTGCCGAGGTCTGGATTTTTGCCAACCCGGCGTCCAATCAGATTGCCGCCTTCATCGACATGCGGAACGAGGCCGGCCTGTCGGAAGCGGTCAATTAGAAAAGACCGGCCCTCCAGATGCAGGGGTGTAAAAGCCCGACGCGTATAGGGCCTCCCTGGCTCTGTCAGGCCGGCAAGAGTATCGATATCGGCGGCGATCCGCTCGGCCGATACGGGAAAATTGCGGCGATTCATGCGGCGGACGCCCGATAGGGAACGGCAGCTGGCGGGCGGACGAAACGGCCCCTACCCGGCTGGCCGGTGACGATCGTGCCATCATAGACGAGTTCGCCGCGATTGTAGGTGGCAGCGACCCGGTAAGGCAGGCTCATGCCGTCATAGGGTGACCAGCCGGCAACATTGTTACCGGTCTTGGAGGCGTCATAGACGAAGGCTTCTGGGGTCAGTACGGCAATATCGGCATCGCGGCCGATCGCGAGGGCCCCTTTTTGGTGATCGATGCGGAAATGCCGCGCCGGGTTTTCCGCCATCAGTCTTGCACCCCAGGTCAGGGACACGCCGCGCTGGAGTGCACCTTTGACGAAGAGCGGGATCATCATCTCCAGTCCCGGCAGGCCTGAGGCATTGTCTAGCATGTTGGGCTTGGTCTTGCGGTCAAGCGACCAGCTGACATGATCGGTGGCCAGCAATGTCACATTGCCGGCGGTCACCTGGCGCCAGAGCGCCTCGACCTCGGCACGCGGCCGGATCGGAGGATTGCATTTTGACCGTCCGCCCAGGCGCTTCGCATCGACTTCTTCATCCAGTGTCAGATAGTGGATCAGGCACTCGACCGTGGCTTGATGCCCCTGTGCCCGGTAGCCGGCGGCGATCTCATAGCCGCGCGCCAGCGAACAATGCACGACATGGGCCGGGCAACCGGTCTGGGCGCCGGTCTCATAGATCTCCAGCATCGCCAGAAGTTCGGTCAGCGGCGGGCGCGACAGGCCATGGGCTGTGTAGTCGGTGATACCGGCCGCCTTCACCTGATCCATGGCGAAGCGGACATATTCTTCGTTTTCATTGTGCACGCCGGCCGTCAGCCCGGTCTTGGCGACCTCGGCAAAACATTCGGCCAGAAGGGGTGTGATGATCCGCGGAAAACGCTTGGCATCGGTTCCGAATGTCGAGAACTTGAAAGCCGCAACGCCGGCTGCTGCCTGCTCGGCGATGCGGGCGGCCCCCTCCTCGGGATCGACGGTGCCATAGAGG
>ERZ1034401.169-NODE-169-length-13826-cov-3.727108_pt1 | contig 13826 bp, 11 predicted proteins | sample MGYA00520601_ERZ1034401 | MGnify/ENA primary metagenome ERZ1034401 (study PRJEB33736, sample SAMEA104288476) | Azolla filiculoides | biome: Urban; feature: water surface; material: ditch water | place: Netherlands | collected 2014 ... | reverse complement strand
TCGGCGGTTTCGGCCGGCGCCTGTGCAGTTCTCGCCATCGGCGCGGCGGCCAGCGTCAACCAGCTCTATGGCGACGTCCAGCAGGTGATCACCGGCAAGGAAGCGAAGAGCGCTCTGGTTCAAGCTCTCGTGGCATTCGGGTACAACGAGACTGACGCCAGCCGGTACCAGGATTATGTCGACACCGGCGTGCTCGTCATCAGTGTCGCGGTTGTTGGTGGGCAACAGGTCTACCGGATCGCATCCCGCGGCAATATCCCCGGGCTGGGCCAGGTCAAGAACGTCGAGTTCAATCCGACCACTGGACAGGTTACAAATTTTTCAACAAATAGGGCAACCACTCAGTATGCTGATGGAAGTTTCAGCGTTTCCGATTGGACGGGTTACCCTGCAAGCGTACCGCGACCGCCTGTAGGAACTGTATACAGGCTTTTGTCAGGGACCGAATATGCAGAGGCTAGAAAATTGGCGAACAGCGCGAACGCACAATTGCGACGACAGGGCGGAGTGCCAGTCGGATATGAAATCCATGAGATTGTTCCTGTGAAGTACGGCGGAAGTCCAACTGACCCCGCAAACAAAGTGTATCTGCCACGTGCAACACATAGGTCAGAAATGACGCCTTGGTGGAATCGGCTGCAAATGGATCTGAAAAGATGACAAGTCTCGACGATATTAGTAAAAAACGCAACGTTCAAATCGCCGAACAGGTGTCAGACCTTTGGCCGGAACACGGTCAAGGATTTGAACTCAATCAATTTTACCGGAAATATTACGGTGCTGACGGTTGGCTCGGTAGCGGGTATTTGGCGATTTGGACACAAGAAGAAGTATTGAGTTTTAGAGACGCAAATCCAGGGGTGTATCCTGATAGATACCACTTTTTTGCGTCTGACGGTGGCGGGACGCAGTTTGGCTTTTTTTCCAAAGATGGAGAGATTTCGTTTGTATCCGCTCCAGACATCGGTGGCGAAGATGATATCCGTGTCTTTGGGAGCTGGAATGACTTCCTCCGGGCAGTTGCAAGGGGAGAGTACATATGATCCGGTTGCGCAACTTAAAGGCGGTGAGCTATTCAATGATCCTGATCATTGCGCCACATCCATTCCACTAACCAGATTTTTAGATGGATATATATCGATGCTTTGCTGATGAATCTACGTTAGTGCTGCAGAAAGTACGACACCGATTTGACTGTCAGTCAGTCCAATCGACTCGGGTGACGATGAGACAAACGTGCTCGTACGGCACAACCGGCATGTTCAGCTAACGTTGAAGCAAATCCGAGGTAATAATGAGTTGGGGAAACAAACAGTATGATTGGTCGGAGCTTGTGTCTTACCTCCAGGAGGAAATAGACGCAAACAAGGGCATCATCCCCGCTGATGGGCTACGATGGGTTCAGCACTACCTGGACCATGACGAGTACAGCATGGCGTTCGAATATCTTTATTTGGCGTTGATGGATATAGAAGGCTCACGCTTCACTAAAGGCAAGCAAAGGGCGGTGGAAATAGCGCTCTTTTTGAATTTGAACGACCAAAATGAGTGTATGATTGATGCCGATTTTTGGCAAAAGTTTCAGAATTCTCTTGCGAGAGCGTCGTGAGATGGCACGGCGTGTCAATCGGCCCGGAATTTTGTCCTCACTTCCAAGCACGCCCCCCCCAAGGTCTGGCCGCCCAGGATGAATGCCTTGCTTCAGCCGCGACCTTAGCGACGGGGAGACAAGACGTGCCCATACCATACCAGACTGTCACACAGGCAGAATTCCTGGCGGAAGCCAGCGCTGATGGCGTGTGGACAAGAGCGCAGGATGTTCCGCCCGGCCTGCGTGAGGTGATGTTAAGTAGGGAAATTGTTGACAGGCAATATGACTATTACTCACCTCTTAAGTTGGGCAAGGAAGGTCTCTTTGCCGGAATGCGTCGCCATCAACCGCGCACCGCAAGGCTGATGATGGAGGGCGGGCCGCTGATCTTGCGCGCGAGGCGCATGGCAAGTCCGCCTAAGAATTGGCATGTCGATTTCGGCCTGGAAGTGCATGGCCAGATGGTGATGATCGAACGCAATTTTCATGGGAGCCATCCGTCGGATGAAAACTATGTCAAACATAAGTATTACAAGGATATCGAATGGGCACTGCCGGAGCCGATCGTTGATGCCTACTACAGCACCTTCTGCGGCATGAAGTTGCTCGATAATTCGTGGGGCTCTGTCTTCGGTCGTTTCCTACCCCGCAACGTCAACAATTGGGGGTTGTGGAATCAGTATCTTGGCTTCTTCCGCGGCTACAAGAAGAAATACATCCCCTGGCTACTGGAGAAACTACCGGAAACGACGCCTGAAAGACCATCGAAACACGGCTTTTTTGATTTTCGCTGCTTTTTGGAAAGCGTCCCGGACGAACAGGGCATCGTCGAGTTTCTGTGGGTCAAGAGCTTTTGTGATGACGGCACGATTTATCACATCCGCGGCAAGGATGTGGAAAACATGCGCATCCTCGCCGATCCCGTCGAGGCTATCGATCTTTACTGCGAACATGTGCTTTCGCGCAAAGAAGGCAGCTTCAGTTTTCTGCCATTTACCGAAGCGATGTCCTGAGGCGTAGAAGCCGGGCGATGTGGCAAAAACGAGCAAGTGTAAGCAGGCATTGGCCGTGGAGCCGGGGTACCAAAGCGAGGCGAAATTTGAAGGTCTCTGGATGACAAGAAGAGTGAAGCTGGGAGATATCCTGCAGATATTGACCTCCCAGGGAGTGAGTTATGCGCAGGTCACGCACAAAAATCCCGAATACGGCCATCTCATTCGCGTATTTGCAGGATTTCACCCGACGCAACCAAAAGATCATAATTCAGTGGTGAACGCGGAAGTCCAATTTTCGGCATTCTTTCCTGTCCAAAGCGCCGTCAATCAGGCGTTGCTGTCTGTCGTCAGCAACATTGCCATCCCGAAGTCATTGCAGGAATTTCCAACCTTCCGTTCGAGGAATGGCGGGCCGGGAGGCTCGATCTGGCTTTGGAACGGCGACAAGGCAGTTCGATTGGAACGTGAACTGTCAACGGATGGGCTAAAATACCCAGTACGAGGAATAATTAGCGCGCCCTTGCTAGTCGAGCGCATCGAAAAGGGGTACCGCCCGGAAAGGCACGACATTTGGTGATCTTGAACCGGCCCAGCGGCTAGAACCGCAGAGGTCCGCGGCAGATTATCTCTGCCGGAGAACGATGGCGCGCCGCCCTACATTTTCGCAGCCGGCGCCATTCTCAATCTCGATTCCCATCTCGCGCCGCATCTGAAGCAGGCGCTGGCCGGCGATCTAAGCCCGAAGCAGGCAATTGAGGCGGGTCTTGCGGAGTTCATCCGCAAGGAGGGGTCGATCGGCGTCGTGCTGAATGCCTTGGGTGTTGCCTCGGTTGCCGGTTGCTCGGCGGTTTCGGCCGGCGCCTGTGCAGTTCTCGCCATCGGCGCGGCGGCCAGCGCCAACCAGCTCTATGGTGACGTCCAGCAGGTGATCACCGGCAAGGACGCGAAGAGCGCTCTGGTTCATGTTGCGGTTCTGGAAAACACACCAAAAAGTCGACCGATTAGGAGGGCTAGATAAAAGCAGGCGATGTGCGCCTTCGTTCGGCTGTGTGTTTTCAAAGACTTACGGCGCATTGGCGCGAGGTGGGCCTGATCGGCGCAGCCTGCGCATTCGCAAATACTTAAATGATTTCAGTGCCTCGGCGCGATGTGTGGGGCCTCAGACATGAGGAGTGAGGAGGTTTTCCGGTTGAGACCAGCATTCCTGAGTAAGGGGTGTTGTCCTGCACAGTGACCAAGCTCGGTTGGCCATTCTGAAAAATGGCGTGACGACATGAATGGCAAGAATGCGCCAATTACAGACATCGCGATGGCATGTCACAACCGTCATAGCGATCGCCGATGCTGAGATTTAGGTTCCGAACCGGAACCGAGAGCTTGCGGTCCAAGCACAGCTCAGAGCGCGAAGCCACACGAACGAACAAGAACGCGAAACCGTTGTCACCACCGACCAAGACATGCGTGGAGGGGGTCACTTTTCGCGAAGATTAACATACTGCGGGAACTGCGCGCCAAATCAAGCGGCCAATACGGCGGGGTCAAGCGCCCTCTCCATACTTGCGACAAGGCACCTAGTCATAGCCGCATAGGGAGCTTTGGGACCTGCTTCACGTTGGATCAAGTCTTGGTAAAGTGCCCTTCTTACGGGAAGAGGTAGGGTGGCATCCAGAATTTGAGCATAGATCGCCATCACTTTCTCCACTTGGTCGTTCCGCATCTCCACCAGTTCGGCCCGGTGAAGCTCCAACAGAATCCGAGTGGCAGTGCCTTGTTGGGTCCCTTTGGCAAAAATCAAGCCACCTGCGAAAATCAGGTGTTCTTCCGGGTCCGTCTGGTAGGGGTCGACGATGTGTTCCAGCAGTGGGTCTTTGTTGCTCTTGTTCTGATTGCAGACCTCACACGCTAGCGTGAGATTTTGCCAGTGCATTGCCCACCCTCACTAGCATCCCATCCCGTTCATCCAGCTCCGGAGGCGCCATAAAAACTTCAATGCGCCCACGGAGAATGTATCCCTCCCCTCGCGAGTGGGCTGCGGTGACAACCAGGCCATGATGAGATCCGCAGACGCCGTTCCCAATAGTTGTTTCGGGCAACTACATTGAACCTCAATGAAATTCTCCAGGACTGGGCCTCGATCTGCCGCAACTAGGCAGCCTGCGTCACGGTGTGATCCAGTACGGACTGTCGTTCCACGCGCGGCAGGTCGCCGTTTATATCGAGATTCATGCCAGGGACGGAACATAGACAGCGCAAAGCCGTCTGCGAGCTCACCTTCTTGGGGGCGCAGCAGGTCGATGTGCACGCCTGCCTGCCCAGGACCGGATGTCGTTGTGGTGATCGAGGACCGGAAGCCTGGCTTTGCCTTTGCTGATGCCTGGCTCAGTCACATCGCGACCTCGTAGATTGTCGTGTGCGTGGCGACAAAGGCCTTGCCATCGCCCGTCACCCAGCCGCGAAACATGCCCGGCGTGTTGTAGGGGGCAGCCACGGTGCCATCCGACCCGACCGCCACCAGCCCCGCGCCGATATCGTGCGCCGCAAGGTCTCGGTGCACGACACCATCGGCGGCGGTTGCGAGGTCCTGGCCGAGATAGGCGACCCGGCTGGCGATCTCGTGGCCCACGACATGGCGGATGAAGAATTCACCCTTGCCGGTGCCCGACACTGCACAGGCGCCATCGCGCGCATAGGTTCCAGCACCAATGATCGGGCTGTCGCCCACGCGTCCGTCGGGCTTGTTGGTATAGCCTCCCGTGGAGGTCGCTGCCGCCAGATGCCCGGCTGCATCCAGCGCCACAGCACCGACCGTGCCATGCTTCTCGTTTTCGGTCCCGTCGGTCCCGGCCTCAGCATGCGCCTTCATCGCCTCCAGCGCCTCGACACGCTTCTGCGTGGTGAAATACGATTGCGGTTCGATTGCCAGACCGCACGCCTCGGCAAAGCGGTCGGCAGCCGCGCCGGTCAAAAGAACCGCACGGCCATCGTCGATCAGTCGGCGGGCGGCCTTGATAGGATTGCGGATTGCAAGCGCGGCCGAGACGGCGCCCGCCTCAAGCGTTGCTCCGTCCATAATCGAAGCATCAAGTTCATGGACGCCGTTTTCGTTCAGCGCTGCACCATGGCCGGCGTTGAAATGCGGACTGTCTTCCATCACCACAACGGCGGCTTCGACCGCATCGAGCGCCCGACCGCCTGATTGCAACACCGCATAACCGGCCTTAAGCGCTGCCACCATGTCTTGGCGGGCCGCCTGCCAGTCTGAAGCCGTCATGCTGCCTTCCGGCATCACGCCACAGCCACCATGAATGGCCAGTGCAATTTTCTTCATGTCCTGCTCCGTTCGTCATGGCACAGGTCGACCGCCATCATCCGGTCGATCGTGCTCTCACTCAAAGTGATGTTGGCAATCACATATTGGCAAACACACGGTGGCGAACACCGGGCGCACCGTCTCAGGTGAAGGCAATGTCGCCGATCACGCGCACGCGAACACGGCGTGCGCCGCCGGGCAGATAGGCAATCGGGATATCCTCGACCTCCAGCGTCTTCAGGCTCTCACGGCTGGCACCCGACGCAACCGCTGCGTCCTGCGCCTCGGTCTCGGCTTTCGCCAGCGCCTCGTCGCGGCTCAAGCCGGAAAACACCCGATCCACCTCGCCGGAGACCTGTGCCATCGCGGCACCCAGCGCATTGGCGACACCGGCATTTTCGACACGCAGCACATCCGACGCCCCGGCAATCCGGTCGGGGATCAGGAATGCGCCGCCGCCAACGGCGATCAAGGCAACATTGTCGGCCGAGGTCTTCATCTGGTCGAAACTGTCGGTGACCATGGCGCGGATACGCTCGAGGCTCGCCTTGACCAAGGCCGGATCGAGATCCTTTACCCTGTCCCGGTCACCCATCTCGATCAACCCAGCGGCAACCGCGATGTCCGATGTCGTCAGCGTATTGCCGCCAAACACCCGCGCTTCGCTGAGGATCCGGTACCCGACCGAACGTGGCCCGATCTTGCCGGTGTCCGGATCGATGATCGTGCCACCGCCAAGAGCGATCGGCAGCAGGTCGGGCATGCGAAACAGCGTGCGCACTCCGCCGATATGGACGATATTATTGGCCTCGCGCGGAAAACCGCCGACAAGGCAGCCGATATCCGAGGTCGTTCCGCCGACATCGACAACCATGCCGTCCGTCAAACCGGTGAGGAAGGCCGCTCCACGCATCGAATTGGTCGGGCCGGAGGCAAAGCTATGCACCGGGTTCGCTGCCGCAACATCGGCAAGCGCCACCGTGCCGTCGTTCTGCGTCAGATAGAACGGCGCGGTCACCCCTGCCTCGCGCAGCGCATCCGAAAACGCCTGCACCGTTGTGCGGCCGAGCGATTGCAGTGCCGCGTTCAGCAGAGCGACATTCTCGCGTTCCAGCAGGCCGATGCGACCAAGCGTGTGCGAGAGGGTGATTTTCGCATCGGGGATCACCGAGCGGACGATCTCGGCGGCCACCACCTCGCAATCGGTGGTCAGCGGCGAGAACGTCGCCGAAATCGCGACCGAGGTAATGCCGGCATCGCGGATTTTCATCGCCGCTTCGCGGATCTCGTCGGGGATCATCGGCACCAGCGGACTGCCGTCATATTCATGACCGCCATGCACCATGAAGATCATCGGGTCGACACCGGCGCGAAGATCGTCCGGCCAGTCGCACATCGGCGGCAGCGACCGTCCGGTCGGCAAAGCGATGCGGATCGCCGCAACCCGCTCCAGCCGGGCACGTTCGACCACCGCATTGGTGAAATGCGTCGTGCCGATCATCACGGCATCGATGGGCCGATCGGTCGGGCCGACAAAGCCGGAGACATGCGCCAGAGCCGCTTTCACGCCGGACATCACGTCCTGCGTTGTGGGAACCTTGATCGAGGACAGGATTGTCTCGCCGTCAATCAGAACGGCATCCGTATTGGTGCCGCCAACGTCAATACCGATGCGTTTCATGAGAATACCGATGTAAAGTCAATGTCATAACCGAAGGCCCTGGGACCGACGGCCGCGATGCCTGCAGGCGACGTCAAAAGCGCCGGCGCCGGCAGGGCAACGACAGTCACCCTCTGGCCGTAGCGCACGGATTCGGTGCCGATAGCGCTGCCGGACACCGTGTCGAGAAGGCAGATGAGATCAGGGGTCATGGCAACCGGATGGCCATCGCGGAGGGCGACGGCCCATTCGTTCTGGAAGCCGAGTTCCATACGCGCGCCTTTGTCGGCATCAATACCTTCGATCAGCGTCGTTCCGCGCAGGAAGCCGCCTGTGGTTTCGCGGGCAACATCGATCACCTTGCCGCGGAACAGCTGCTTGCCGCCTTCGTGATCAAGGACGGCCTTGACCGGATCGTCGTGACGCGCACGCGCCTCGATCACCGCACGGCCAAGTTCGACTGCCTTGGTAACGGTATAATGAATGCCCCAGTCCTTCACTTCGCGCCCGGTGCGTGGTGCCTTGCAGGTGGCAGCCGTCGAGCCGACCTCGGTGCAGACCTTGCGCGAGATGCGCTCCATCCATTTCCACGAGGCGGCACGTGTGACGATCACCTCATTGTCACGCACATCGACAAGCGACAGCGGGAACATCGGCAGATTGCCGATGGCAAACGAGGTCATCTGTGCCTCGGGATAGGCGCGGCCCATGGCATCGGCATTGACGACGGGACGCCCGAGCATGGCCGCCGCGAGAAAGGATGACAGCGCATTCGAACCGCCGATCTCGACGCTCATGATGGCGCGAAAGGGCTTGCCGAGATAATCTTCCATCACCTCGACCGCACGCGCAAGATGGGCGGGATCGCCGAGACGTTCCTGGCCGACCAGCGGCGCGCCCATGTTCGAGACGACGGCCACCATGTCGTCATCCGCGAGCGCCATCGGATCCATCAATTGGACGCGGCGACCTTCGGCATAGAGGCGGCGGAGATTGAGGGTAGAGAGATAGGGATTGCCCCCGCCCCCGGTTCCCAAAATCCACGCGCCGGTGGCGAGCGGCTCGATATTCTCTTCGGCGAATTCCTGAAGCATGTGTCACCTTCGGTCATGCAACGCCGCCCGCGGTCGATCGACCGGCGGCCCGCTGCAATCTGTCATTCTGCGGCTTGAATTTTTATCATCGGTGCAATCGGCAACCTGCGATGTTGCAGGTTGGGTACGGCCCCGCTTGCGCGGGACCGGTTTGTCCTGGTCTGGCGCGAAGATCAGTTCGCGCTGCAGTCCCAATGGAAGTTGGAGAAGTTCAAGTCCCAGCTCTGCATCGGAATGAAGGCATAGCCCTGCAGGCACTTGTTGGCACCGTATCGGCGGTTCGGCGCAACGGCCCAGACATCCGGCTGCAACTCGGCGATCTTGGTCTGCAGTTCCTTGTAGGTCGCGTTCTGGGCAGACACATCGGTTTCGCCCCGCGCCTTGTCGATCAGCGCGTCAATTTCCGGGTTCTGCAGCCATTCCATCGACCACCAAGTGCCGGCGGCCTTGGAATGATACTGGTTGTAGAACATCGAATCCGGCGATGGATAGCTTGGCGAGACGTTGACCTGCGTTGAAGCTGGCGTCGTTTCCGGCTTGGCGGACAGTTCGACGATGCGGTTCCACGGTTCCGGCTTGATGTCGAGCGTTATGCCGATCTGCTCAAGATTGGCCTGCAACAGCAGCGCCACTTCCGCCTCGAATGCGAGCGAAGCAACATAGCTGTTCACCAGCGTGATCGGTTGGCCTGCATATTTCGACTTCGCCAGTTCTTCCTTGGCCTTTTCGAGGTCAAAGACACCAGGCTCGATACCGTCGTTATGCGCGTCCTTGAAGGCGTCCGACAATGGTCCCTTCATGTCGAAGCCCGGATAGATCACTTCCTGAATGGTCTTGTAGTCGGTGGCGTAGGCAATCGCCCGGCGCACATGAACGTCGTCTGTCGGGTATACCTTGGTGTTGAGCTTGATGACAAAGCCGCCGGCGGTGCGGGTCTGGATTAGCTTGTAGCCGTCCATCTTGCCGATCGCTTCATAAGTATCGTTGCCGAGACCGTGCGAGGAAAGGCCAAGCTCTCCCTTTTCGGCCAGCGCCTTGACGGTTGCATCGTCGCTGGTCTGGACGAAGCGTACTTCGTCAATCGGCTTGCCCTTGGTCCAGCCAAGGAAATAGTCGGGATTGCGATCAATGACCATGTCGGCCGAGCGGTTGTAGCTGACCAGCTTGTAAGGGCCTGAACCGGCGGAATGTTCGCCAACATAGGTTTCGCCCCACTTGTCATCAGCCGTTGCGTTGGTCTCGACCAGCTTCTGGTTCAGGGCCGTGAAGATCGGGGTGACCGACATGAATGGCGCAAACGGGCGTTCCAGCTTGAAGACGACGGTCGCATCATCGGGCGTGGTGATGTTTTCTGGCTTGATCAAGCCGACGACCAGGTTGGACGGGCCCTTGTTGATGCCGATCAGGCGCTGCACCGACCAGGCGATGTCGGAAGCCTTGAGCGCGGTGCCGTCCTGGAACTTCGCGTCATCGCGCAGGTGGAACGTGTAGGTCAGGCCGTCCGGGGAAATCTCCCAGGACTTTGCCAGATGCGGTACGATCTCGCCCGCTGGGCTCACGGTGGTCAGACCGTCATACATGTTCACGATCGCCATGTAGCCGGTATAATCAGTCACCTTGGCCGGATCGAGCGACGAGAAGATCTGCATCGTGTTGACGGCGATCGAGACCTTGTCTTCCGCCATGGCAACGGCAGAGGTCAGCGGCAGGCTAAGGGCAGTGCCGACCGCTAGCATGGCGAGGCGCGATTTGATGGAATGCACGTTCATTCAAGTTCTCCTCTTTCGCGGGATTGTTCCCGCTTGTGTTGAAGCTGTTCAGGCAGCCTTCTGCGCGAACGCAGGCAGCGGCGAAAATGTGATCTCGGGATAGCCAAATGCGGCAGGACCGACGACGTCGAGCGCGCGCGCGCTGCGCAGCAGGTCATGGCAGGGGATCGCGACGACCGCGACGCGCTGGCCATAGCGCAGCATTTCCGTGGTGATTGGATAGCCGGTATCGACATCGAGCAGCACGATCAGGTCGGGCACGGTCACCTCGACTTGGCCGTTGCGACGGAAGATCAGGAACTCGTTCTGGATAGAGACGCCGGCGGTTTGTCCGGCGCAGTCGTCGAAGCCGGTCAGTTCGATGTCGCCAACGGCAAAGCCGCCGCGCAGGTGGCGCTTCAGGTCGCTGATCTTGCCGTTGAAGACCCGCCGCCCGCCTTCGAGCGCGCAGACGGCGGCGATCGGATCCTGCTGCGCCTTGCGGGCACGGATGACGGCCTCACCAAGCGCAATCGCCTTGGTATAACTCTTGGGAATACCGTACTGGTGCACGTAATGTGCCTGCATCGGCGCGGTCGCCAGCATCGCGCCGCCGCCCTGGGCGACGACGCAGGCGCGTGCCATGCGTTCGTGCCAGACTTCCGAAACGGCGTGGCTGAAGATCACCGCATTGCCATGCAGGTCGCACATCACGGATGGCGTCGAGCTATGACCATAGATCGAAAACGTCGTCATCTGCATTTCGGGGAAGGCACGGCCCATGCCATCGCAATCGAGCATCGGCAATCCGCCAAGTGCGGCCGTCACCAGCGGATTGATCGCATTGGCGCCGCCTATTTCCTCGCAGACCATCGCATCGATCGGTGCCTGGATCAGCTCTTCCATCGCCCTGAGGCAACGCAGGCCTTCGCGACCTTCGCGCAACCGCTCGACACCGACGACCGGCGCACCGATACCGCCGATCGACATGCAAAGGGCATCGCCCTCGATCCGGTCGGTCGCGAGGATTTTCATCTCGTAACCTTCCTTCATCGCCTGCAGCGCCAGCAGCTTACCCTGATAGGGATTGCCGCCGCCGCCCGTCCCCAGAATGCCGGCGCCGATCTCCAGCGCATCGAGGTCTTCGACTGTCAGTATGCGCAGGTCTGCTTCGTCATATTTCAGTTTGCGCACCTCAGCCATGATGGGCTCCCATTTCTCCGACGACTTTGACGTGAATGCGTGTGGCATTGCCCGGCAGATAGGCCAGCGGCATGTCCTCACGTTCGATGACCTCAAGGGTTTCCGCCTGCGCGCCGGCTGCAATCGCCTTTTCACGTGCCTCGGCTTCGGCTTCGGCCAGTGCACTTTCGCGCGTGCGTCCATCAATCAGCGAAAAGACGCGATCCGTCTCGCCGCTGATCTGGGCAATTGCCGCGCCAACAGCATTGGCAACCGCGAAATTCTCTGGTCGAATTACCTCTAGATCACCGATCCGATCGGGCAACAGGATAGAACCGCCGCCGACGGCAATCACCGGCACCGGCGTCGACGAAATGCGGCTGCGCTCCACACATGCTTCGAGCATCTGATCAATCTTGAGCATCGCCGCCGCGACCAGCTCGTGATCCAAGTTTTCAACCAACGCACGGTCACCCACATCAGCCTTGTTGGATGCCACGGCGATATCGGTTGCCGTCAGCGTCGTGCCGCCGAAGCAGATCGCATCGGTGCGAACGCGGTAGCCGACCGACTTGGGGCCGACGGTCACGCCGCTGACGGTCTTGACCACCAGCGAACCGCCACCGAGGCCAATGGAGAACACATCCGGCATGCGGAAATTAGTCCGCACTCCACCAATATCGACGGTCGTTGAGGCTTGCCGCGGAAAGCCGTGCGATAGCGAGCCGACGTCAGACGTGGTGCCGCCGACATCGACGACAACGGCGTCCTTGATGCCGGTGAGAAACGCCGCGCCACGCATCGAGTTTGTCGGCCCGGAAGCAAATGTAAGCACCGGGAAAGACCTGACGACGTCGGCCGCCATCAGCGTTCCGTCATTTTGGGTGATGTAGAATGGGCACGTGATCCCGGCCGCGGCAAGCGCTTCGCCGAAGGCCGCGACCGTGCGGTCGGCCAGCGACAGCAGGCTGGCATTCATGATCGCGGCACTTTCGCGGGCTAGCAGGCCATGGCGGCCGATATCCTTCGACATCACCACAGGCAGGCCCGGGCATTGCTGCTGCAGGATCTCTTTGGTGCGCAGTTCCATCGCATCGTTGATGCCGCTGAACACGCAAGTCACGGCCGCAGCTTTCAGACCCTTGGTACGGATGTCGCCCGCAATGCGCACGATGGCGTCTTCGTCGAGCGGTGACAGCACTCGACCGTCGAATTCATAGCCGCCCTTGACCTGATAGCCATGGTTGCCGACGATATCGCGAAGATCGTCCGGCCAGTCGACCATCGGCGGCAGACCCGCACCGGACGGCAGGCCGAGACGGATTGCCGCGACCTCATCCATGTGGCGGCGTTCGATTACAGCGTTGGTGAAATGCGTCGTGCCGATCATCACGGCGGCGATCTTCTTCCGGTCAATTCCCGATGCCGCGATCACCTTTTCAAGCGCCTCCAACACGCCCGACGTCACATCCTCGGTCGTCGAGGCCTTGACCCCGGCCAGAACCGACTTCCCCTCCAGAACGACGGCATCCGTATTGGTGCCGCCTACATCTATCCCCACGCGATACACGTCAGGTCTCTCCTCATTCATGCTGTTGTCTTGACAAGGAAGCGCGTGCGCTCTTCCTCAGTAACCACGGGCTTCAGCAGCTCTTCCGCATCGGTGACGACAGGGATCGCCGCGATCAGCGCACGGGTGTATGGGTGTTTCGGGTCGGCAAAGACCTCGGGCGTGGCGCCCTCCTCGACAATCTCGCCGCGCAGCATCACCGCGATGCGCGAGCAGAAATTGCGCATCAGCGACAGGTCGTGGCTGATCATCAGATAGGTCAGGCCGAGATCCTGGCGCAATTGCACCAGAAGCTCGATCACTGTCTTTTGCACCGAAACGTCGAGTGCCGCGGTCGGCTCATCGAGGATCAGGATCTTCGGCTCGGCCGCCAGCGCGCGGGCAATCGCCACGCGCTGCTTCTGGCCACCCGACAGTTCATGCGGATATTTCGCCATATAGGATTGCGGCAGGCGCACGAGATCGAGCAATTCCGCCATCCGCGCCTCGCGCCGTTCACTGTCCATTCCGATCGAAGTCAGCGGCAGGCTCAGGGTCTGTTTGACGGTGCGCTTGGGATTAAGCGAGGTGCCGGGATTCTGGTAGACGATCTGGGTCAGGCGACGGCCTTTCCCGGGAGCTGGGGCATCAATGGCAACAGTGCCCGATGTCGCCCGCGACAGTTCCATGATAATAC
>ERZ1034401.168-NODE-168-length-13891-cov-3.529705_pt1 | contig 13891 bp, 11 predicted proteins | sample MGYA00520601_ERZ1034401 | MGnify/ENA primary metagenome ERZ1034401 (study PRJEB33736, sample SAMEA104288476) | Azolla filiculoides | biome: Urban; feature: water surface; material: ditch water | place: Netherlands | collected 2014 ... | reverse complement strand
CCCACCGCAATGGCGGACCGCCATTTCATTGACAAATTACCACCCGCCGGACTTTCGCCCTGCGGCGTTGTCCGTCATCTTAAAACTCTGTCCAGCAGGAGGGCCCATTCTTGAGCACGTATGTACTCAATCTCATCACGGTTCGGCTGCTGATCGCTGCCCTGACACTCCTGATCGTGTCCTTCGCAGTGTTTTTTGCGACCGCTATGTTGCCAGGCGATACGGCGACCATCTTGCTCGGTCAGGCCGCAACGCCAGAAGCCGTCGCTGGACTGCGCAGCGCCATGCATCTTGATGACCCCGCATACCTGCGTTTCCTGCGCTGGCTTGGCGGACTGATGAGTGGAGATCTCGGCACGTCCTACGTCAACAATGTCGCAGTGGCCGACCTGATCGGAGGTCGCTTCGTCAACACAATGAGACTGGCCGGCATCACAGCCTTGTTCTCCGTGCCACTTGCACTGACGCTAGGCATCACCGCGGCTATGTTTCGCGGTTCGCTCTATGATCGTGCCGTGACGATCCTCACCATCGGCGTCATCTCGATCCCGGAATTCATGGTTGCGACCTCGGCTGTGCTTGTATTCTCGGTTTATCTCAAATGGCTGCCGGCGCTTTCTTTTGCCAATGACGTCACCTCCGTCTGGCAGTTGCTTAAAGTCTATGCCATGCCGGTGATCAGCCTGACTTTCGTGGTCGCCGCGCAGATGATCCGCATGACCCGCGCAGCCGTCATCGATACCCTCAACACACCGTATGTCGAGACAGCCCTCCTGAAGGGAGCATCACGCCCCCGCATGGTTTTGCGTCACGCCTTGCCAAACGCAATTGGCCCAATCGTCAACGCGATCGCCCTTTCCCTGTCCTATCTCGTCGGCGGCGTGATCATCGTTGAAACCATCTTCAATTATCCAGGCATTGCAAAGCTGATGGTCGACGGGGTCGCCACCCGTGACCTGCCACTCATCCAGTCCTGTGCGATGATCTTCTGCGTCGGCTATCTCAGCCTGATCACGCTTGCAGACATCATTGCCATCCTTGCCAATCCGAGGCTGCGTTGATCATGATCCCATCCATTCCAGTTTCACAAAAGTTCGGCTACCGTTTCAGCTGGGTCGGCATGATCGGACTGACGATCATCCTCTTCTGGGGGATCATGGCGCTCATTGCACCACATATCATTCCCCATCCGGTCGGCGAGATCGTTGACGAAGACTATTTCGGCGTGATGAGCAGCCGGTTCTGGCTTGGCTCGGACTATCTTGGCCGCGACATGCTATCCCGGGTTCTGATGGGCGCCCGCTACACTGTCGGCATCTCGCTTGCAGCCGTCTCCATCGCCTGCTTCTCAGGCGTCGTCCTCGGTATGACGGCGGCGGTTGTCGGCGGATGGTTCGATGCAGCACTGAGCCGTTTTCTCGACGCCATGAACTCCATTCCAGGCAAGCTTTCGGGCCTCGTCGTTGTCGCAGCCGTCGGCTCGTCGATCACCGTTCTGGTCATCACGCTCGCCGTTATCTACACGCCCGGCGCCTATCGCTTCGCCCGTGCGCTCGCCGTCAACATCAACACCATGGATTACATCACCGTGGCGCGCACGCGCGGCGAAGGCATCTTCTACATCATCGGCTCGGAAATCCTGCCAAACATCATCGGGCCCGTGCTCGCAGATCTCGGCCTGCGCTTCGTCTTCATCGTGTTGCTGCTGTCCGGCCTGTCGTTCCTGGGCCTCGGCGTGCAGCCGCCATTTGCCGATTGGGGCGCGCTGGTGCACGAAAACGTCGGCGGCCTGCCGTTCGGAGCCCCTGCCGTCATTGTTCCCTCATTGGCGATCGCGAGCCTGACGATCAGTGTCAATCTTCTGATCGACAATCTGCCGAAAAAAATCCGCGACCGGAGCGCCTGAATGGAAAACCTTGTCGAAATCCGTGATCTGAAAGTCGAGGCCACCACCGACAGCGGCCGCCGCGTCGACATCATCAAGGGTGTGAGCCTGGACATCGCCGCGGGAGAGATCGTCGCGCTGATCGGTGAAAGCGGTTCGGGCAAGACGACCATTGCCCTGACGCTGATGGGCTACACCCGCTCTGGCTGCCGCATTTCCGGCGGCCATGTCCGGATCGCCGGCAAGGACATGGTTGCGCTGAGCGAACGGGAACGCGCCAGCATCCGCGGTACCGAGGTCGCCTATGTCCCCCAGTCCGCAGCAGCAGCATTCAACCCTGCCAAGCGTATCATCGATCAGGTGATCGAAGTCACGCGTATCCACCAGTTGATGCCGGTCGAGCAAGCACGACAGAAGGCCATCGAACTGTTCCGGGCTCTCTCGCTGCCCAATCCCGAGACGATCGGGGGCCGCTATCCCCACCAGGTATCCGGTGGCCAGCTGCAACGCCTTTCGGCCGCCATGGCGCTGATCGGCGACCCGAAGCTTGTCATCTTCGATGAGCCGACCACTGCCCTCGATGTCACCACCCAGATCGAGGTGCTGCGGGCCTTCAAGTCGGTTATGAAGGCGGGCGGCATTTCGGGCGTTTACGTTTCGCACGATCTTGCCGTCGTTGCGCAGATCGCCGATCGCATCGTGGTCCTGCGCAACGGCGAAGTACAGGAAGTGGGCACAACGGCTGACATTCTGTCGCGTGCCCAGCATCCCTATACACGCGAACTGCTGGCCGCGTTCGAGCCCAAGCCGCGTGGCCATGATGTTGTGGTGAAAGACAGGGAAGTCCTTCTCCAGGTCAATGGCCTGTTTGCTGGCTACGGTCCGATCCAGGCGGATCGGTTGCCACTCGTTCGTGCGGTGCAGGACGTAAGCCTGACGGTAGAAAAGGGGCGGAATCTCGGCATTATCGGCGAATCCGGCTGTGGAAAATCCACGCTGGCGCGCGCCATTGCCGGCATTCTGCCGCCATTTGCCGGCAATCTCATCTTCGGCAAACAGGAGCTTGCAGGCGCGGTACGGCAGCGCAGCCGCGATCAATTGCGCGAAATGCAAATCGTTTTCCAATACGCCGACACAGCGCTCAATCCGGAAAAATCGATCGAAGAGATCCTCGGCCGGCCGCTCACATTCTATCACGGCATCAAAGGCAAACAGCGAGACGCCCGCATCGACCAGTTGCTCGACATGGTGCATCTGCCGAAATCGCTTCGCCACCGGCGGCCGCAAGAACTTTCCGGCGGGCAGAAACAACGCGTCAACTTCGCGCGCGCACTCGCCGCCGAACCGAAGCTCATTATTTGCGATGAGATCACATCGGCTCTGGATACGGTTGTCGCCGCCGCCATCATCGATCTTCTGAAGGAATTGCAGCGCGACCTCTCACTGTCCTACATCTTCATCAGCCACGATCTGTCGGTCGTCGAGGCCATCTGCGACGAGATCGTCGTGATGTATGGCGGCCGCAAGGTCGAAGAGATCACGCCCGCACATCTGAAGGCACCGCAACATCCCTATGCGAAACTGCTGTTCTCTTCCGTTCCAAAACTCGATGCGGGCTGGCTGGATTCTCTGGAACTTGATCCGGAACTGGTCAGGACTTACGGCCACAGCTAACAAGGGGCCATTATCGGCACACCTTGCCGAAAACCCTAAAGCGGGAACAGGCTGGTCAGCGGCATATGCGCCTTGACGATCGGCGATTTCAGCACGACGAAGCTGAAATATTTGTCGATACCGATATCCATGTCGGTCAGCCGCTCCATGATCCCCTGGTACTCGCCGATGCCGGCGGTGACGAACTTGATGAGATAGTCGTAACCGCCCGACACGAGATGGCATTCGATCACCTGATCAATCTTTTCCACGACGGCGAGAAACCGGGCAAAGTCGATCTGGCGGTGGTTCTTCAGGGTAATTTCGGTAAATACGGTCAGTGTCTGGCCGAGTTTGCCAATATTGATCTGGGCGGAATAGCCGACGATGTAGCCTTCCTGCTGAAGCTTCTTGACGCGCATCAGGCAAGGGCTGGGCGACAGGTTGACCAGTTCGGCAAGCTCGACATTGGTGATGCGGCCGTTTTTCTGCAGCTCATAGAGAATCTTGATGTCGATCCTGTCGAGTTTCATCTACGCTCGTCTCCGATAGGCGCCGAAAGGCTGCGAAATTATATGCTGCGGAAATCTTCGACCGAGCTTAACACCATGGCGAAGCTTGTCTATTCCATTCTGCCCAGACGGATCCCGCACGATCGTTGGCATTGATGCAATGCTACGGAATCTTCTGCTGCCCAACGCATATGTGCGGCAGCCTCGGCAGGGACGAGCCGTTATGCTGGTTGCGCGACAAGGAGACCGACACCCATGCCAGCGCCGCTTATGCTCGTGGAAAGCCCAGATGAATTCCCCCGCTCGGCCGATGCCGTCATCATCGGAGCCGGCATTGTTGGCGTCTTTGCCGCGTATTATCTCGCAAGAAGAGGTCTGAAGGTCGTCCTGCTGGAGAAGGGCCGCGTCGGTGCCGAACAGTCGAGCCGCAATTGGGGCTGGTGCCGCCAGCAGAACCGCGACGCCCGTGAACTGCCGATGGCGACGAAGAGCCTCGATCTCTGGGAACAGTTTGGCCAAGACAGCGGGGAAGACACCGGCTTTCGCCGCTGCGGGCTCCTTTACCTGAGCAACAGTGAGGAAGAACTGGCTGGCTGGGCGCGGTGGCGGGACTTCGCCCGCACCGTCGGCGTCACGACTCATATGCTGGACAGCGTTACTGCCGCCGAACGAGGGGTGGCGACAGGCCGTGCCTGGAAGGGTGGTGTGTTCTCGCCGAGTGACGGGACAGCCGATCCGTCGCGCGCCGCGCCGGCCGTGGCGCGCGCCATCATCAAGCTCGGCGGGACAGTGCTTCAAAACTGCGCCGCACGCGGCGTCGAGACTGAAGGCGGCCGGCTTTCAGCCGTGGTCACCGAGCATGGTACGATCCGCACCCGCACGGCAATCCTGTCCGGTGGCGCCTGGGCTTCCTCCTTCTGCCGCCAGCTCGGCATCCGGTTTCCCCAGGCATCCATCCGATCGTCGATCCTCTCTGTCGCTCCGGGCGAAGCCGCGCTTCCCGATGCGCTGCATACGGCCGGTGTCTCGGTGACCCGCCGGGGCGACGGTGGTCATACGCTTGCCATCAGCGGCCGTGGCCGGGGCGACCCCACCCCACAACAGGTCCGCTTTGCACCGCAATTCCTGCCGATGTTCCTGCGCCGCTGGCGTTCCCTCTCGCCGGGCGGCCTCGAGGGCGTGCGCAGCGGCCATGAGAGCCTCTCGCGCTGGCGGCTCGACCGTCCGACCCCGATGGAACACATGCGGATCCTCGATCCGGCCGTCGATCGCGGCACGATCCGGCTGACCTACGAGCGCGCCACAGAACTGCTGCCCGCATTGAAGGATCGCCGCATCGCTGCCAGCTGGGCCGGCTATATCGATTCCACCCCAGACGGCGTGCCCGCTATCGGGGAGACGCCATCCGTTCCCGGCTTCATCCTGGCCGCCGGATTCAGTGGCCACGGCTTCGGCATCGGCCCCGGCGCAGGTCATCTGATCGCCGACATCGTCACGGGAGCGGACCCGCTGGTTGATCCGCGCCCGTATCATCCCAACCGATTCTCGCAATCCGCATGGGGCAAAGTGGCAGACTTTTGAAACACTGCATTTGGCGCTAGGCTGCCCTGCGGTTAGTCCGCCGGACAAACAGGAGATCTCGATGCAAGCCCGACAGCTCGAAGTCTTCTGCATGGTCATGCGTTGTGGAACGGTGACGGGCGCCGCGCAGATGCTCAACATCTCGCAACCGGCGCTGAGCCAGATCCTTATGCACACGGAGGATCAACTCGGCTTCAAACTGTTCACCCGTCTGAAAGGAAAACTGGTTCCGACGCAGGAGGCAGAAGAACTCTATCCCGAAGCCGAACGCATATTTGCCGAGATCGGCGCACTGCGACGGCGAACGACTGACATGCGCTTCGGCCGCACTGGCCTGATCCGGATCGCTGCCTCCGCACCGCCGGCAATGGCGATCGTGCCAAAAGCATTCTCAGCCTTCCGCGAAGTCCATCCCGAGATTGTCGTACGCTCGCTGATCGCCCCGCTCGACAATGTCGTCGAGATGGTGCGAAGCGGTGACGCCCCCATCGGCATCGTGATGAACAATACTCCTCAACACGGAATCCAGGTGGAGACGCTCGGCAATGCCGCGTTGATCTGCATCATGCCCGACGACCATCGCCTGGCTGGCAAGGACGCAATCGGTTTTGCCGACATTCAGAACGAACCGCTGATTTCCTACCGCATCGATACGCTTCCCGGACAGCTACTCGCAAGCGCCGCAGAGGCGGAAAACAATGCGTTCAACCCGGTCATCGAGATCGACATCTCCATCACTGCGCTGCCTTTCGTGCGCGATGGCTTCGGCGTCGCAATCGTCGACGGTCTCTTGCCCTGGGAACAGTTTCCGGGTCTCGTCCGCCGGACGTTCCTGCCCAGGCTAACGGTCCCTGTGGCCCTTCTCACCAGCAAGGACAGGCCGCTCACGCCAAATCACGCCATCATGCGAGATTGCCTGCGCAATGCCTGCCTGAAGGTCCTGCAAATCGACCACCCGACAAGTTAAGGTATGCCCGCGGCTTTTTTGGCGATCAATTCCTCACCGATCCATGCCCCGATCGGGACGGGGCGCACCGGGGCCTGTTCGCGCAGGCGCCCGGCCTCGCAGACCGAAATGCCGCCCCGCGAGGCAATCAGTTCGGCGCCAGCCAATTGACAATAACGGCCCTGACAGCGGCCCATGCCGAGGCGGGCAAGCGATTTCACCCGGTTGGCCTCCGCGCCGTTGTTTGTGGTCGTATGGCGCACCTCCCCGGCCGTCGTGCCGTCGCAGCGGCAGACAATCGTTTCATCAGGGATGGCGCGGACCATGGCGCGAGGCCAGGGAAAGGCCCGGGCCAGCCCGCGCGCGAAACGTTCGCAGCGTGCCAGCCGGCGCAGGTCTGACGTTACATCCGGCGCAGGAAACCCGATATCGGTGAGACAAGCAACTGCCGCCAGCCGTCCGGCAAGTTCAGCCCCGTCTGCCCCCAGGATTCTCACAGCATCGCCGGCAAGGTACAGACCCTCCGCCGCGCGGCCCAGCCTGTCGATTCGCGGCAGCCATTGCGCCCAGCCCTCGTCGTAGTCGAAGGCGCATCCGGCGAGCCCGGCAAGCTGCGTCTCGGCGCGCAGGTGCCAGCCGAGACCCACCATGTCGCAAGTGGTTACGTGGGATCTGCCCTGAGCATCGCGCCAACGCATCGCGGTTGGGCCGCGCTCATTGCAATCGATGCCATCCAGGGTAACTCCGGCATGGTAGCGCCGGCCGAGCCGCAGGCGCATGCGCAACCCCCTGAGCACCAGCACGGGCCGCGCCAGCATGCCCGGCAAAGCCGTCAGCTGCGCGGAGAGCGGTGCTGTGTCGAGCACGGCCGAAACGTCCGCGCCGGCCTTCAGCAACTGGCACGCTACCAATGTCAGGAGCGGTCCGGAACCGGCAAGCACGATCTGTCGTCCGAGTGCCACGCCCTGCGCCTTCAACGCGATCTGCGCCGCGCCCAGACTGTAGACACCGGCTGACTGCCAGCCCGGCACCGGCACCAGCCGGTCGGTGGCGCCTGTCGCCAGGATCAGGCGGTCATAGGCAAAGGTCCGGTGACCCGCAGGCGTCAGGGCATGAAGCACACCGTCGGCGACCGCAACGGCAGAGCTCAATGGATGGTAGTCAACCTGGCCGCCTCTCACCATGGCATCGAACAGCGCATGCAAGGCGCGCGCCTTGCCGGCATTCGGCCCATAGAGCGTTTCCGGCACCCGCGTGAAACCAAGCGGCGGGCGGCGATAGATCTGCCCACCGGCCCTTTGCCCTTCGTCGAGGACGACCGGCCGGAGACCGGCGGCAACAAGCACTTCTGCGGCGCGGATGCCGGCGGGTCCAGCGCCCACAACCACCACTGTTGGTCCCTGCGCCAAGGTCATGGCCAGCCCTCCGGCGCCTCTGTCGAAAGACGCATTCCCTCGGCAACTGGGGTGGAGCAAGCCCTGAGCCGCGTGCCCTCCTCCTGCCAGATCCAGCAGTCCTGACAGGCGCCCATCAGGCAAAAGCCAGCGCGAAACTCTGGCCCGAACTCCGAGCGGCGCAGCGCCGGAGCGCGAACCAGAATGGCCGTCAGCACCGTGTCGCCGGCCAGTGCCTCGCACACGACGCCATTGAGGACAAAGCGGACCGATGGCCTTCCAATCTCCGCAAGCCGGACGATCCGGCCGCCGCCATGGTCCTGTTGCGTTTCGGGCTTCATTCGGCGGCCAACCGGATCGCCGGAGCCGGCTCGGGCATGTCTGGAAACCGTGTAAGCACTTGCGCAAAGGCCGCCGCGACGCCGTCATGTCCGACCCTGTCCTTCATGCGCCGGAAGATTTCCGTCTTGGCAAAAAACCGCCAATGGATCGGAAGCCCGGCAAGGATATCCGTCAACAGGGCATAGGCGGCGGGCGTCCACTGCGCCTCGTAACCCTCGCGTTCGGGACCGAAGTGGAAATGTGCGGCAGGTGCGGCCGCCAGGGACCGAAGGCCCGCCGTCGCAGCCTCGTCAACGACACCCTGACGGATCACGACCCCGTAATCCCGTTCAGCGGCATCGACCGAAACATAGCCGCGCTGCACGTCCCGTGCCACGCGCCAGATCTCGCGCTCAAGCGGATTGCCGCGCCCGCCGCCGCCGGCCGAGCGGATTTCCAGCACATCGCCCGGCTGCAGGACTGCCGTGTCGATATTGCCGAGCCGCAGGAAGCGATCCGTTCCGGGATTGAGCACCATGTCGGACAGGCCGGCGGCGCGGCCGCCGAGCACTCCCCATGGACGAAAGAAGCTGCGATCGCGATTGCGTGCGGTGATCCGGCTGCCCGGCGCAAAGACCCGGAAGGCCATTTCCGTGGCCAGACCGCCTCGCCAGCGCCCCGCCCCGCCGCTGTCGCGCGCCAGTCCATAGCGCAGGAACTCGATCGGCACCTCCGTCTCGGTGATCTCGATCGGGGTATTCTTCAGGTAGGCGGCATCCGCGCCCGAGCCATTGGTGCCATCGCGATGCGGCATACCGCCGCCGCCGCCGACCACCGGGTTGACCGCCGCCAGCACTGTGCGACCCGTTCTCTCATCCGTCGTCATCACATTGACGATGCAATTGTTACCCGCAGGGGCCGCCGGCAGGCGCTCCGGCACGGCCTGGCTGAACGCGCCGAAGATAACTGACCTGAGCCGCGCGCAGGTGAGCGACCGCATGCCGACGGCTGCCGGATGCACGGGATTGAGGACGCTGCCCTTAGGCGCGATGCAGGTGAACGGGCGCGTGAGCCCGGTATTCAGCAGAATGTTCGGGTTCAGGGTGTAAAGGACGTAATAGACGCCGACCAGCAGCATCGTATGGCGTGGATCACCGCCGGAAGGCACGTTGAGCGAGGAGCCGAGCTGCGGATCGGAGCCGGTGAAATCGAGCACCGCCTCGTCACCCCTGATGGTCAATGTCAGCTTCAGGCGGCAGGGATTGGCCTCGACCGAATCCTCGTCGGCATAGTCGACGAACTCCCAGGTTCCGTCCGGCATAGAGCGCAGGATGGCCCGCGCCTGCGCCTCGGCATGATCGAGAAGCGCCTCAGCGCCGTCGAGAAAGGCCTGTTTTCCGAACTTCTGCACCATGGCGAGGATCTTGCGCTCGCCTGTGTTGAGGGCGCCGACCAGCGCCTTGATGTCGCCGAGATTGAGATCCGGCTTGCGCACGTTGGTCGTCATGATGCTCAGGATGGTCTCGTCGAAGACCCCATCCCGCACCAGCTTCATCGGCGGAAAGCGGATACCCTCCTGATGGATCTCCGTCAGGGCCCGCGACAGCGAGGCAGGCACCGCACCGCCCATGTCGGTATTGTGGATATGGCCGCCGGTCCAGGCGATGATCTCGCCATCATGAAAGACGGGCTTCCAGAGATGGGTGTCCGGCGCATGGGTTGCGACATGGCCGGAATAGGGATCGTTGGTGAAGGCGACATCGCCCGGCCGATAATCCCCGACCATATCGATCACCCTTCCCCAGGTGAGGCCCGGATACCAGGTGGCGCCGAGCCCCATCGGCACCCCGAACGTCTCGCCTCTGCGGTTCATCAGCATGACGGTGAAGTCCTCCGTTTCCTTGACGAAGGCAGAATGCGCGGTGCGCTGCAGCGTATAGGCCATGTTTTCGGCCGCCGCCCGCACATGGTTTGCAAAGACACGCAAATTGGTCTGGTCGAACATGGCGTTACTCCGCAAAGGTGAGGTGAATGTTTAAGTGGCGGTCAACGTGCGCGTCCGTGCCGGCGGGAATGGCAAAAGTCGTGTCGTCCTGTGCCACCACCGCGGGGCCATTGAAGTAATCGCCGGCGTTAAGCGCGCCGCGGCGAAAGAGGCCAATGTCCTCGACAGCGCTGCCGATATAGACCGGGATCAATCGTTCGGGCGAAGCAGCAGACGGCTCCTCCTTCTCCGACACCGGAAACTCAAGGACAGGTCCGGCACCGATCGCCGAGAGCCGAAGGTTGACGAGTTCGACCTCGCCCTGCGGATCGGAAAAGTCGTAGAGTTGCGCATGCATGGCATGGAACGCCGCCTCCATGGCGGAACGACGATCCTCCTGGATCCAGACTGGCTCGATCGGCACTTCGATTTCGAAGCTCTGCCCGAGATAGCGCATATCGGCCGAGATCCGGAGGTCGGCGGGACCGTCGTGTCCCTGTGCGGCAAGCCAGGCCCAGCCGTCGGCGACCAGGGCCTCCAGGGCTTCGCGCAGCACCGGAACCGCCTCTTCGACAAGATGGACAAACACGGTGCGGATGAAGTCACCGCGCAGATCCGCGACCAGCCCGCCCAGCGCCGAGACGACACCGGGGCGCGGCGGCGCGATGACCTTCGCCATGCCAAACTCGCGCGCAAGGAACGCGCCCAGCATCGGGCCACCGCCGCCAAAGGGCATCAGCGTGAAGTCCCGGAGGTCCACGCCCGAACGTGAGGCAAGTTTTTCCACCTCAACGAACATTTCCGAGATGGCCACGTCGAGGATCGCCTGGGCTGTCGCTTCCACCGGGCGGCCAAGCCGGGCGGCAAGCTTGCCGACAGCCGCATGCGCCAGGCTCACGTCGATCTGCAGCTGGCCATAGGCCATCTCGCTGTGCCCGAGCCAGCCGCAGACCGCCATGGCATCCGTGACCGTCGGTTCGCTGCCGCCGCGGCCGTAGCAGGCGGGGCCGGGTATGGACCCCGCCGATTCCGGACCGACCCGCAGCACGCCATGTTGATCGACGCTGGCGATCGAGCCGCCGCCGATGCCGATCGAGCTGACCGAGATCGAGGGAATATGCAGCGGAAACTCGCCGATCAGTTCGCCGGTGCCGAATTGCGGCTCGCCGTCGATGATCAGCGCAAAGTCTGCCGAGGTGCCGCCGATGTCGAGGGTCAGGACCTGTCGTTCGCCGGCGCGCCTTGCAAGCCATGCCGCTCCGATCACGCCAGAGGCGGTTCCGGAGAGCAGCATCTGCACGCAGGACCGCTTGCCCTCGGCCGCATTCATCAGCCCGCCGTTCGATTTGGTCAAAAGGGCCGGCGCCGTGACGCCGCGCGATGTCAGCCTGTCTTCGAGAGCGGTCAGATATCCGGAAATGCGGGGATGAACATAGCCGTTCAGGATCGTCGTCGTGGTGCGCTCGTATTCGCGGATCACCGGCCAGACTTCCGACGACGTGAAGACGAACAGATCGGGGGCAAGCCTTTCAGTCTCCTGCTTGACGGCAGCCTCCTGGGCGGAGTTGCGCCAGGCATGCAGGAAGGAGACGATGATGCCTTCAGCCCCGCCTGCCCTCGCCGCCGTGACGGCCTCTGCGACCGCAGCCATGTCCGGCGCGCGGGCCTCGCTGCCGTCGGCACGCAGCCGCGCCGGGATGCCGAAGACCATGTCGCGGGCAATGAGCTGTTCCGGACGGGCGCAGAACAGCGAATAAACATCAGGCATTCTCAGGCGCGCCAGCTCGATGACATCCTCGAAGCCGGCATTGGTCAGAAGCGCAAGCGAGACGCCACGCCGCTGGATGACGGTGTTGATGCCGACCGTCGTGCCATGCACGAAGCGGCTGATCGTTGCCGGGTCCAGGCCCTCCCGTTCAGCCAGAAGCGTCAAACCGGTCATCAGTTCGGCCCCCGGATCGTCGGGTGTCGTCAGGACTTTCAGTGAGGCGACACGGCCGGATCTTGCCTCCAGCGCACAGAAATCGATGAAGGTTCCGCCGATATCGACCCCCACCTTCCAGTCCTCGCCACCGGCCGATTCTGTCAAGGTTGCACTCGTGGCGCTCGTCATGCCCGTTCCTTTCGCTGCTCTTTCCCAAAGCTGGCACGGCTTGATGGCAAAGGTCCAAGAGCGAAATGGCGGGCAACCATAAGTCCCGCTTATGCGGGATGCGGGATGCCCCATAGGTCGCACTTATGGGCGGCATGCAATCCCGACTTTGACTTGCCGGCGCCCTCGCACACACAATCGGGGGAGTGCATCGAACCGGAGGAATATCGCGTGAAGGTCATCGTGCTTGGCGGCGGGCTGATGGGGACCGCCTCGGCCTATTTTCTCGCGAGGCGCGGGTTGAAGGTGACACTTGTCGAGCGCAACCGCGTCGGCAGCGGAGCGACCGTGGCGTCCTTCGGCAACATCCGCCGCAGCGGCCGCTATCTGCCGCAGCTGCCGTTGGCGCACCGCTCGCTGTCACTCTGGCGCAAGGCTGAAGCGATACTGGGACAGGATGTCGAGTTTCGCGTAACCGGCCACCTGCGCCTCGTCTTCGGTCAAAGGGGGCTTGCCTCCATGCGCTCGTTTATCGAGGCAGCCGGGCCCTGGGGACTGGCCCTCGACGAGCTGGACATGCGCGACGTGCGTGCCCGTTTTCCAGGTGTCGGGCCGGATGCCATCGGCGCCTCCTTCTCACCCGAGGACGGCAGCGGCAATCCCCGGCTGATCACACCCGCCTTTGCCGCCGCAGCAGCGCGCCTCGGCGCCGAGATTGTCGAGCAGGTCGAGGTCGGCGCGGTTTCGAAAACGGCCTTCGGGTTCGAAGTAAAGAGCTCCAAAGGTTCGTTCAGCGCAGATGTCCTGCTCAACACCGCCGGCGCCTGGGGCGCGCAGATCGCCGCCCGGTTCGGCGAAGCCGTGCCGATCGAGGCCCGCGGTCCGCAAATGGGCGTCACGGAACCGCTGCCGTACCGCATCCTGCCGGTCGTCGGCGCCTGGGGCGGCGATGGCATCGAGGGCTATTTCCGTCAGGTCGAGCGCGGCAATATCGTGTTCGGCGGGGGCGTCGTACGCACAGAGGTCGCGCTTGAGCCCGGCCACGCAAAGGCCGATCCGGCCCGACTGTCGCTTCAGCTTCGCAAACTCCTGCCGCTCCTGCCAGCGCTGGCGAAGGTTTCCGTCATCCGGACCTGGTCCGGCTGCGAGGGCTATGTGGCAGACGGTCTGCCAATCATGGGACCGTCGGCGACCACGCCCGGTCTCTTCCACGCCTTCGGTTTCTCGGGACACGGCTTTCAGCTCGGCCCCGGCGTCGGCGACATGATGGCCGAACTTATCGCCACCGGCCAGACCGAAGTGCCGCTGCACGACTTTCGCATCGACCGTTTTACAGAGACATTTTCCTAGCGCGCCGGTTCATTAGCGGTCGTTTCACGTTTTACGCATTCGAAAATCGACGTCCTGAATGCATTCGAACCTCTGCAATCATGGTCCAAGCTGAACGTTCTCGGCCGCGCCGCCGCCTCAAATGGAACCGGACGACTATCCTCTGGCCAAGCCCGAACATGACGACAAACACG
>ERZ1034401.167-NODE-167-length-13989-cov-3.634204_pt1 | contig 13989 bp, 14 predicted proteins | sample MGYA00520601_ERZ1034401 | MGnify/ENA primary metagenome ERZ1034401 (study PRJEB33736, sample SAMEA104288476) | Azolla filiculoides | biome: Urban; feature: water surface; material: ditch water | place: Netherlands | collected 2014 ... | reverse complement strand
AGCGCTGGATATGGAAGAAGGAGTTCGCCGCGATCTCCGACATCGACTTCAGTGTGAAGCGTATGATGACGGTGAAGGTGGCATGCCGCAGGATGACAGCGCCGACCGACAGTGCCATCAGCCAGCAAAAGGCGTTGAAGGCATCGTTCCAGTTTGCAGCGTCGCTGGCGGGGCCGGATACCACGGCATCGACAAGCCGGCCGGAGAACAAGGGCGTCAGCACATCCGCAAGCGTGGATAGCATTGCGGTGAACAACATGAAGGAGGCGCGGCCGGGCTGATGTTTCCAATGAGCCCAGCAATAGAGGAAAACGCTGCGAAAGGCACCGCTGCGGCGGGATTTGAAACCAAGAGACATTGATGTATCCGGCTTTCGCCGGCTCCGTCATAGGAAAAGGAATGTCCGCGCAAAGCAGCGCGAAATGGTTTGGTGAGGAACAATTGGCGGGAAGATCAACACCAGCCCGTCAGGTTCTGTCGCGTTGCAAAACGCAGCCGACTTCAGGCGATAATCGCGGAAGCCACGGGGGAGTTTGAAAAAACAGCCATCGAAAACTCCCTAGAACCGTGTTGATGATGATCAATCCTAGATTGGTTTGGCGCGCAGGCCAAGTCAAAGCCGGCGAAATTTTCGATCAAGCTTTGAGATGCGGCATATCTGCAACATCACCAGGCCGTGAGCTCCCAGAGAAGGAAGGTGGGTGACCACCAATGGAGGAAGGCCTCCTCGGCATGGCTGTGAAAGCTGGCCATGAGCCATTACCGGTCAAGTGTCCGAAAACGGCCATATGGTCTGGAAAGTCTTCCGTTGTCGGCGGTTCACATCCCATCAAGAGCTCAGTGACGGACACCAACGCCGAAGTCTAAAACAGTCATCCGCGCCCCACCGACGAGGTAGGGCGCCAAAACATCAAGAATTGAGCAGGTCGTTCATGCGGTGGCCTTTTCCTTGCTTAGAAGGGTGAGGCCGAAGATCACGAGGCCGATCAAGGTCAGCGCAAAACCAGCCCAGACAGCGGAGAGCAGACCGTAACCTGCGGCGATAGTGGCACCACCGGCTGCGGCGCCGACGGCATTGGCGACATTGAGCGAGGCGAGGTTCATTGCGCCCATCAGGCTCGGGGCTTCGGGGGCAAAGTTGGTGAGGCGAACCTGGATGGTCGGAATTGCAGCCATCATCGCGGCGCCGACACCGAACATGGCAGAGAAGAAGACGATCGGGTTGGAGCCGCCGACGGCTAGGGTGGCCATGATCACCAGGGCACTGCCGAAGCCGATGACGATTCCGCGAGCCGGATAGCGGTCAGCAAGCTTGCCACCATAGATATTGCCTGCTGTCATGCCGATACCAAACAGGGTGAGCGCAACCGGGATCATTTCCGGAGCGAGGCGGACAGTGTCGGTGACCATGGGGGCGATGAAGGTGTATACGGCAAAGATGCTGGCGACACCGAGGGCGGCAACCAGCATCACACCCCAGACAGAAGTTTTGCGCAGCGACGAGAGTTCCTGAATGACCGGGACTCCGTCAAGTGCCTTGGTGCGCGGAACCCACTGCCAGATCGCACCGAAGGACAGCAGCGAAAAGGCGGCGACCGCTAGATAGGTTTCACGCCAGCCGACGGTCTGGCCGAGGAAAGTGGCAAGCGGCGAGCCGACGATGGTGGCGACCGTCAGTCCGGTCATGACGATGGCGAAGGCCTTGCCCGCCTGACCGGGACCGACGATGTAGGAGGCGACCACGGCGCCGGCGCCGAAGTAAGCGCCTTGCGGCAGGCCGCTGATGAAGCGGGCGAGCATCAGGAATCCGAGATTGGATGCAAGCGCCGACAGCACGTTGCCGGCGACGAAGAGAGCCATGAGGCCGAGAAGAAGCGTACGGCGGTTGAGCCGGGCGGCAGCCAGCGTCACCAGGGGTGCGCCGAGGACGACGCCGAGAGCATAAGCCTCGATGGCATGGGTGGCGTTGGGGACGCTGATGCCGAGGCTATCGGAGAAGAGCTGGATGATGCCCATGCTGGCAAACTCGGACGTGCCGATCGCAAAGCTGCCGAGCGCCAGCGCCAGCAGCGTCAGCTTCCGGGAGTGGGCGGCAGTATCGGCGGGAGCCGATACGAAGGGCTGGGTTTCAGAGGCGATGGACATGGGAGCGATCCTCTCGAGAACGGAGTAGATTTCGCCGTTTGGCGAAGCCCAAAATCAGCGTGTTGCTTGAAGACATAGATCTTACGGACGAGCCGGCGGCAGTAGCCGGGCCGCGTTCTCACGATTTGAGAAGAAAATTCACAGACAGACTTACACACGTCCGCTTGTCGGGCGACAGCGCGCAATTCAGCGACTATGCTCGACCCACTTTTGAATCGGAACGGGCACGGGCATGGACAACAGGGCCGGCGAGATGATGGTTTTTGTTCAGGTCGTCGAGGCCGGCAGTTTTTCCGAAGCTGCTCGGATGATGATGATGACCCCATCAACGGTTTCCAAGCTTGTGGCGCGGCTTGAGAACCGGCTGGGCATCCGGCTCATCGAGCGCTCGACGCGCCGCCTGGCTTTGACCAAGGAGGGCGAGTTCTACTACGAGCGAAGTCAACAGCTGCTGGCTTCGCTTGACGAAACCGAGCAGCAGATCGCCCAGGGTGGAGCGGAACCCGAGGGACTGATCCGGGTAAGCTCGTCGGTTACTTTTGGCGTGGCTGCGCTGGAGCCGATTCTGCCCGCCTTCTGGGAAGCCTATCCGGGTATCGTCATCGACCTCTCACTGTCCGACGAAACTGTCGATCTTTACCTTGACCGCACTGATGTTGCGATCCGGGTGGGAAAGCTCCCGGACTCCAATCTGATGGCGCGCAAGATCGGCACCACCCAACGCCGAATCGTTGCCTCGCCAGCCTATCTTGAAAAGTGGGGCACGCCGGAGACGCCCGAGGATCTGCTCAAGCATAATTGCCTCGGCTTCAATTTTCGCCGGGCCAATCCCGTCTGGCCGATGCGCGAAGGTGGCCGCATTGTCGAACGGATGCTGAGCGGGTCGATGCTCGTCAACAATGGCGAAACGATCCGCCGCATGGCGATTGCCGGTGTCGGTATCGGGCGCATTGCCGATTATCACGTTCGCGGCCCGATCGCCCGTGGTGAATTGGTCGAGTTGCTCGCGGACAGTACCGTTTCGGATTTCGACGATATCCACGCGCTTTATCGAGGAGCCCAGTTAATGCCGGCGCGCGTGCGGGCTTTCCTCGATTTCACCGTGCCACGCATGCAAAAATTCCTCTCGAATGATCCGACAATGAATGCCTCGCGCACACAAACGTGAGCGAGGCAGATTTTGGTTCGCTGCCATCAGTTCGCGATGGGAAGCGGTGCTTCCGGGTTGACCAGATTTTCGGCTCGCAGCTCCCGCCAGAAGTCGGCAGGGATGGTTTCGCGGAGAGCTGTACCATCCTCGGCGATGCGGGTCGGCTGGCTGGCGCCGGGGATGACGGCGGCGACAGCGGGGTGGCCGAGCGAGAATTGCAGGCCGGCCGCCTTCATGCTGATGCCATAGCGATCAGCGATCGCCTTGATCCGTGCGACTTTGTCGAGGATGATTGGCGTTGCCGGGGCATATTCGAAATTCGCACCGCCGACGAGCGCGCCGGAGCTATAAGGGCCGCCAACAACGATGCCGAGGCCGCGTTCTGCTACCTGCGGCATGACGCGCTGAAGGGCGCGGTCATGGTCAAGCAGCGTATAACGGCCGGCGAGCAGGAAGCCATCTGGACGTGGGCCTTCCAGAGCTAGCAACAATTCGATCGGCTCTACACGGTTGACGCCGAGACCCCAGGCCTTGATCACACCCTCATCGCGCATGCGGTCGAGCGCCTTGAACGCGCCCTTGCGAGCAGTTTCGAAGACACTCAGCCACTGGTCGCCATAGAAATCCTGCGCTACGTCATGGACAAAGGCGACGTCGATCTGATTGGTCTTCAGCCGTTTCAGGCTGTCTTCAATCGAGCGGTAGGTCGCGTCTTCCGAGTAGTCGTTGACGATCTTGTTAGGACGGCCGTACTTGAAGACATCTCCCTTTTCACCGAGATCACGGCTGCTTATATCCTCGATCTCGTCGAGGATGACGCGGCCGACTTTGGTGCTAATGATGTAGTCCCCTCGCGGCTTGCCAGCTAGCGCCTCGCCCATGCGGATCTCAGCGAGACCAGCGCCATAAAAGGGCGCGTTGTCGAAATAGCGGATACCATCGTTCCAGGCAGCCTCGACCGTGGCGCGGGCTTCTGCTTCCGGGATGTCGCGAAACATGTTGCCGAGGGGTGCCGCGCCGAAACCCAGTTTGGTGGGCAGAATGTCCTTGAGAGTCATTGCCTTGTCCTTCCGATTTGAGAGCTGTGAACCAGGGCCTTGCCTGTCGGGATAAGAGATATGGGAGATGGCCGGAGGGCGGTAGCCGGACGGCGTTCCCAGGATTTGGGAAGGAAATTCACAGCTTGGGACCCTTCCTTCTCCCCACCCCGCATTTGACTCACTGCGCCGCCGTCTCCATCACCGCACCTAGCTCTTAAGCCTTCGAAGTTATTTCCCCATGGCTGGCCACGATCTGGGTAACCTCAGTTTTCGTGAAGTCGGCGAAGAAGAACTGGCATCGGCGGGATGGTTGTTGTCGCCTGTGTTTCGGCAAGGGATTTCACCCGAAAATAGGTGTGAAAGTTGACCCCAGATGCTTTTCGAAATTCCGAAAATTATCGTGCCTTAGTGTAGGCCGCATAGAGGCAAGGTTCGGGCGGTTATCCATCAGTGGTGGCGGCTGTCAAAGACAGGTCCGGAAAACAGCAGCATCGTCCTGACCTTTTGTACTTGCACTCGGAAGGCAGTCGATCTTGAGGTCGTGTGTTCGATTCCCTTCAAGGCGGAGAACTGCCACAAAGTCTCAGCGATTTCCGGACATAGTGTCCTTACAGTCGCCGCCCTGGATCGGATGGCGTGCGAGCTGAATATTCTCGGTGTCCGCAAATCAGTCGTTTTCCGGACAAAGCTTCATAACAACACGGACATCAAATTATGTTGGTGTGCAGCGACGATGTCGACGAGACCTGACTAACTTGCCGGACGATTATCGATTGGCAAATTCTCGCGCAGCCTGAATGAATGCACTAAAGGCGGCCGTTGGGTTTTTTCTGCCGGGGTAGTACAGCGCTAACGGCGCCAACGAGGGCGTCCAGTCTTCAAGAACGCGCACCAAGCGACCGGTCGCTATGTCATCGCGCACATCCGCTTCCATGACATATCCGAGCCCGACGCCATTTTGAGCCGCTATCCTGACCAGGCTTGACTCGTCGAGGGTGATCGAGCCTTGCACATCGATCTGGATAGCATTCCCGTCCTTTTCAAATTTCCACCGAAACAAGGCGTTGTTGGGCAGACGGGCACGAATGCAGCGAAACCGATCCAGGTCGGCCGGTTCGGTTGGCTTGCCATGAATGCGCAGGAAGTCTGGTGATGCGACAACGGCATTGCTGCGCTTCAAACCGAGTGGCACGGCGATCATGTCAGTTGGCACCAGGTCGGCTGGCCTCAAGCCCAGGTCGAAGCCCGCCGCAACGATGTCAACGATCCGTCCCTCCGTGACCAGATCGATATGGACCTGAGGGTAGCGTTGCATGAACGACAAGATTAGCGGTTCCATCACCTCTCGGGCTGCCGTCGCGAAAGCATTGATGCGCAATGTGCCTGCCGGGGTTTGCTGGAGAGACTGGACCGTGAGCATAGCATCGTGAATGTCCATCATTGCTGGTCCAACCCGCTCGGCAAAGGTTTTTCCCGCGTCGGTGAGCGAGACGCTACGCGTTGTCCGGTTGAACAGGCGAACGCCGAGACGCTGCTCAAGTTTTGCAACGGCATTGCTTAATGCGGTGGTGGACATGCCGAGCTCGAGCGCGGCAGCCCTGAACGAGCCGAGGCGCGCGATGCTGAGGACGGCGTCCAGATCGACAAGAACAGAACGAGTCATTATCCCTCTTTTCGCAATTCCTCATCCTCTTTTATCCTAGTTATCGTGTCAACCAACTCATCATAGATTGCCTTCATCGTCCTCCAAAGGGGGCGGCGTCCTCAGCTGACAGAGGCTGGAACCAGGATTGGTGGAACCAATGACAATCAAGTTAACCAAGGCCATCGAAGCGTACTTCGAGGCCGACCGGACAGGCAGCCCGGATGCGATCGCTGCCACATTCACCGAGAACGGCATTGTGAAAGACAAGGGCAAGACCCACAGGGGCCGTGATGCCATCCGCGCATGGATGGCTGATGAAGCTCAGCAATACAGCTACACGGTGGAGCCCTTCTTCATGACCACCGAAAATGGAAAAACCCAGGTAACGGCCCATGCCGTCGGCGACTTCCCGGGCAGCCCCATTGATCTGCGCTTCTTCTTCGTCCTCGCGAACGACAAGGTCGCCGAACTGGAGATCACCGTATGACACAGTTCCTCACCTTGCAGGGCCGTCGCGCCCTGATCACCGGCGGCACTTCGGGGGCCGGCGCTGCAACCGTAGCGCTGTTCAAGGAGTGCGGTGCCAGCGTAATGGCCACGGCTCGTAAGAAGCCTGCTGATTTCGCAGGAGCAGCGTTCGTCGAAGCCGACCTGACCACCAAGGCGGGGGTAAAGACCGTCGTCGACGCGGTGCAGCGAGAACTCGGCGGCCTCGATATCCTTGTGAACGTGCTGGGCGGCTCTTCTGCCCCTTCAGGCGGCTTCGCCGCGCTTACCGACGAGGAATGGGAAAAAGAGTTCAACCTCAATTTCTTTCCGGCCGTCAGACTGGATCGCGCACTTATCCCCGGGATGATCGCTCAGGGAAGCGGTGTCGTCATCCACGTTACGTCGATCCAGAGAAACCTTCCGCTGCCTGAGGCCACGACCGGTTATGCTTCGGCCAAGGGAGCCCTCAACACCTACAGCAAAAGCATCTCCAAAGAGGTTTCTCCGAAGGGTGTGCGGGTGGTACGGGTCTCTCCCGGCTGGATCGCCGATCCCGGAGCCAACGGACTGGCTCTGCGCATCGCCGCGGAAGCCGGCATCGAGTACGATGCCGCAGTGCAGGTGATCATGAACGCCCTCGGCGGCATACCGCTCGGCCGACCGGCCAAGCCGGAAGAGGTTGCCGACCTGATTGCATTCCTTGCCTCGGATCGGGCCGCATCGATTACGGGAACCGAGCATGTGATCGATGGTGGGACGGTTCCGACCGCTTGAGCTGGCCATAGACTGCTCCTGCAGGTCAGGCGGGTGCGTCCCACACGCCGATCTGCGAGTAGATCGCGTCACGCAGGTGTCGCACGTTTTGGTTCAAGGCAGCGAGTTCCGCTGGTGTCTGCGTCGAGGCTGCCAGCAAAGTATCGCTGAGGCAGCCTGCCTTGTGCTGCAAGGCACGGCCCTGATCTGTCAGCGCCACCAGAACCTGACGCTCGTTCTTAGCGTTGCGCGTCCGGCGCAGGTGCCCGGCGGCTTCCAGGCGTTTCAATAGAGGCGTCAACGTGCTGGATTCGAGAGCGAGCCGATCCGCAATGGAAACGACAGTCTGCTCATCTTCCGCCCAGAGAACGTTCAGGACGAGATATTGCGGATAGGTCAGTCCAAGCTCGTCAAGCGGCGGCTTGTATGCGCGCTGGATCGCGATGCCGGCGCTGTAAATCGCATAGCACAGCTGGTCGTGCAGGGGCGGGGGATCGTTATGGCGTTTGGTCATTCTGAACTCCTGTAAGCATCCATATAAATGAACTTATCACAAAAACCAATATCGCGATAATAATTATGTTGACGCGTAGATTGGGATGTGAAACTTTACAGATATCGCGATAACAGTTATCGCAAAAAGCCAAAGGAGAACACCATGACACGCAAGCCCATCACAACACTTTCCGCAATCGCTGCTGCGGCATCACTGTCGGTTGCTTTGCCGGCGGCGAATGCAGCCGACGCCATTCCCAAAGATCAAACGGTGAAAAACGTCGTTCTGGTTCATGGCGCCTTTGCTGATGGTTCCGGCTGGAAGGGTGTCTACGACAATCTCATGAAACGAGGCTATCGCGTCACGATCGTGCAGAACCCTCTGACTTCTCTGGCAGACGATGTCGCCGCCACCAAACGTGCGCTGGAACGGCAGGATGGCCCGGTCATCCTGGTCGGACATTCCTGGGGTGGCACGGTCATCACGGAAGCGGGCATCTATCCAAAGGTTGCGGGCCTCGTCTATGTCTCTGCGCTCTCCCCGGATGCCGGCGAGACAACGGCGCAGCAATATGAAGGATTTGCTCCCGCATCGGAATTTGTCATCGAAACGACAAAAGATGGGTTTGGATATGTCAGCCCGGCCAAGTTCAAGGCCGGTTTCGCACATGACGTCAGCGATGCCGAAGCTGCGTTCATGAGCGCTTCGCAGGTGCCGATCAACATGTCGGCGTTCGGCACCAAGCTCGAGAATGCTGCTTGGCGGACCAAGCCGAGCTGGGCCGTCATCGCCACAGAAGATAAGGCATTCGATCAGGCTATGCTGATCCATATGGCAGAGCGCATCAAGGCGAAGATCACCAAAGTGTCGGCGAGCCATGCCCTGTTCATGACACAACCGACTGTGGTTGCCGATACCGTCGATCAGGCTGCCAAGACAGTGTCGGCAAAGAAGCAGTGATCGACTTCGCGCTATCGGGACGGTCAAGGACTCTCCCGATAGCGCTGATAGAGTTATCTTAAATCGTATGCACGGCAGAAGAGAGATCGGTGGCACGCTGGATCGCTGATCCGTGCGGCTACGAGCATCATCCCGTCCGCCTACCTCTGACGACACCTTCTCGCTGATCTCGCTTGTCTCATCAGGTCGTCGGGTCGGCCTTGCCCCTGCTGAACTCCCGGGCAGGGGTGTCGTGTTAAAGGCGGAACGCCATGCGGGTGTCGAGCTCGCCGGACGCAACGTCATCGTGACCGGAGGAGCAGGGGGCATCGGGCTGGAGACCAGCCGCGCTCTCGCCGCCGTGGGCGCGGCCGTGACGATCGCGACTCGCCGGCCGGACGAGGCCGAGAGAGCTGTCGCCGAGTTGAAGCGGGCGATGCCCGAGGCTCGCTTGCGCGTACGTCGGCTGGATCTCGCCGATTTGTCGTCGGTACGAGAATTCGTCGAGAGCTGGAACGACCCTCTGCACGTCCTCGTCAACAACGCGGGTGTCATGGCCATTCCGGAACTGCATAGGACAGCGGAAGGCCGGGAGATGCAGTTCGCTACGAACTACCTCGGACACTTCGCGCTAGCGCTGGGCCTGCGGCCGCATCTGGCGAAGGCGAACGGCGCGCGTGTTGTCACCGTCGCTTCGACCGGGAGCCTGTTTGCGCCGGTGTTCTGGGACGATCCGGACTTCCGCTTCATTCCATACGATCCGCTGCTGTCCTACGGGCAGTCGAAGACCGCATGCATCCTGATGTCGGTCGGTATCACGCAGGCATGGGCGTGCGATGGTATCACCTCGAACGCTCTCAACCCCGGAGCGATCGCCACCGGGCTTCAGAAACACACCGGCGGCCTTCGCACACCCGAGCATCTGCGCAAGACAATAGAGCAGGGGGCGGCGACGTCGGCGCTGCTTGCAGGCTCGCCGCTCGTGGAGGGCGTGTCTGGCAAGTATTTCGACGACTGCCAGGAGGCTCCGGTTGTTGAAGAGCGAGGATCGGGTCCCTTCAAGGGCGTCGCGAGATACGCCGTCGATCCTAATAACGCCTTCCGTCTCTGGGAGATGGCCACGCGGATGTTGGCCTCGCTGGTATGAACCATCCGGGGTGGACAGAATGCAGGCCTTACGGGAAAATTCCGCGGTTGAAGCGGTACTTGTCTTAGTCCTCATTGCTGCCGATTGTCCTGCGCTGCCTGGTAGATCCAGTGAGCGTGCTGAGTGTCCTACGGCGTGAATGGCCGAAGGACCTTGAGGTCAAGCAGTGTACGGCTCCTTCCCTGACAATGCTGGAGCCCTTGGCGGCCTTTACAGGCTGGATCAGAGACACCTGGCAGGACATCGAAGCCTCTCGGTGCGCCTTCGATGCTGCTGAGCGCAATCACGACCGCGATAGTCGGCGAACGAGTTCCAAAGATGAATGCTGACGCCGGGCGAGGTTTTCAACAAGGCTCATGACAGAGCAATCTTCAACGCTGGCATGGACGATGACCGCTGGAATATGTGTCTGGCCGAGCACAACGAAGACCTCCAGTAGTAATCGGGGCCAAAGTTGGATGCCGATCCACACGCACGGTTCTTGCCGCGTATTCGCGGATCGATGGCAACGGCTGATTTCAGCCGGTCTTAACGCTTCAGCTGCTGTTCCAGCAGGTCGCGCAGATCACCTATATCGGCGGCAATCCGGTTTTCACCGCGGCTTTGCGCGCCATGGAAAATACCGTCGAGATGCAGCCCGACGATACGGGCGAGCTTAACGGTATCGACTGCAGCATAACGACCGCTGTCGATGCCGGCCTGCAGGGTGTTGATGATCAGTTCGCGCTCGAAGCAATAGAAGCTCTGCACCACCGCGTCGAGCTGCGGGTCCTTCTTGGTCTGCGCCGCATAGTCGGCCATCAGCTTGACCATGCGCGTCATCATCGTCGGTGCCATCAGGGCATGGGTTTCGAACCATATGCCGATCTCACCGAGGAAATCATCGCCGGGCCGCGCACGGCGCATTTCGAAATCGGCGATGATCTGGCCGATTGCCTGGGCAAGCACGCTCTGGATCAGGTGATCCTTGCTTTTGAAATAGTGGTATAGCAGGGCGACATTGACGTCGCAGGCAACCGCGATGTCGCGCATGGTGACGATGCTGAAATGCGAGGTGCCGAACAGGCCGAGCGCAGCATCAAGGATCAGCTCGGCGCGTTTTGCCGGGTCCAGTCTTTGCCGCGCAACTTTGGTTTCCATTCCCTGATTTCCTTCTGCGGATCAACCGCCGCCGGGCTCTCGTGGCGGTGCTGTGTGCTTATCGACCGAAGGCGATGCGCTTTAGGAGTGAAATTGCTGATCAGCGAATGTGCATTGCAGCAAAATCTTAGCCTAAAAAACCAACATCAATCTAAGTCTCTGATTTTCTTTGCCTAAGATTTGATCTTTGTCATTTTTGCGCTTGCGAGCTTATTAAACGCTTGCTTAGTTATTGGCAATCCTCAGAGAGAACAGTCCTGGAGACAAGCCGATGAAACGTATTTTTCGTGCCTTCGCTCAATCCGCCCTCCTGCTTCTGGTCGCGTGTGTGACGCTGTCCACATCTGCATTTGCAGCGCCAAAGACCACATTCAAGGTTGGCTATTCCATCTATGTCGGCTTCATGCCGATGGGCTATATCAAGGAATCCGGCATCCTGAAAAAATGGGCCGACAAATACGGCATCGAAATCGAGATGGTGCTGGTCAACGACTATGTCGGATCCATCAACCAGTTCATCGCCGGCGATTTCGATGCGGTCGGCGTCGCCGGCATGGATGCGCTGACAATGCCGGCTGCCGGCGGTGTCGATACCTCGATATTTCTGATTACCGACTATTCGAACGGCAATGACGTTCTGATGTCGAAATCCGCGGCTTCCGTTGCCGATCTCAAGAGCAAGGATGTCTATCTCGTCGAGTACAGCGTATCGCATTACCTGCTCAACCGCGCGCTTGTAATGAACGGGCTGAGCGGTGTCGGCGAGGTGAAGACGGTCAACATTTCTGATGCCGATATTTCCGCTGCCTATCTCGCCAATGACGAAATCCAGACTGCCGCCTCCTGGAAGCCGATGACCGCCGACATGCTGGCCGGATCGAAAGATTCCAAGGTCCTGTTCGACAGCTCGCAGATCCCCGGCGAGATCATGGACGTCTTCATCGGGAATACCGCTGTGATGAAGGAAAACCCGGATTTCGGCAAGGCGATGACCGGGGCATGGTATGAGGCGCTTGCTGCCATCAAGGCAGGCGGCGACGCTGCCAAGCCCGTCAACGATTATATGGCAGGTGCTCTCGGCACGGATGATGCCGGCCTGAAGACGCAAGTCGATACGACCTTCTTCTTCTACACGCCGGCAGACGCGGCAACCTTCCTCACCGCCGCCACGACCAAGACGGCGATGGACGATATCCGCAAATTCTCCTTCGACCGCGGCCTGTTCGGTGAGGGTTCGACCTCAGTGGATGCGATCGGCATCGAGCTCGCCGATGGTTCGCTACTGGGAGATCCGGCGAATGTCAAACTGCGGGTGGATGCATCCTACACCAAGCTGGCCGCCGAAGGCGGGCTCTGAACGACGCAGACACTTGGCAAGCACGCATTGCAGCTGAAGTGAGGTCGAGCCAGGGATGACGAGGCAGGGATGAAGAGGATGAAATCGTGAAGCGCATCATCAACTATCCTCCCTCCAGGGGGCAACGCCTCTTCCTTGGCATTCTGCCTTTTCTGCTGATACTGCTGGTCTATGTCCTCGCATCAGAGGTTAGGCTGTCGGTCAATCCGACCGACAAGCTGATGCCGGCCCTGACCTCGTTCAAGGCGGCGATGGAACGCATGATGTTCACACCCGACAAGGCGAGTGGAACGCTGCTGTTCTGGTGGGACACCTATCTTAGCCTCTGGCGGCTCATCGTCGGGCTCGGGCTTTGCGCATTGCTCGGCCTGGTTCTTGGAACGCCGATCGGCTTCATTCCCCAGCTGCGTGCGGCCTTCGATCCGGTTCTGGCCGCCATCTCGCTGGTGCCGCCGCTGGCGGTATTGCCGATCCTTTTCATCCTGTTTGGTCTCGGCGAAGTCTCGAAGATCGTGCTGATCGTCTTCGGTGTCGCGCCCTGCCTGATGCGCGACGTTGTTCTGCGCATCGATGCGATTCCGCGCGAACAGATCATCAAGGCGCAGACGCTCGGCGGCTCGACATGGCAGATGATGACGCATGTTATACTGCCACAGATACTGCCAGGTTTGATCAATGCCGTACGCCTGCAGCTCGGGGCGACCTGGCTCTTCGTCATCGCGGCCGAAGCGATCACCGCTGAAGGGGGTCTCGGTTACCGTGTCTTTCTCGTTCGCCGTTATCTCGCGATGGATGTCATCCTGCCTTACGTCATCTGGATCACGCTGCTCGCTTTCCTCATCGATCTGGCATTGCGCAAACTCTCGGCCCGGCTGTTCCCCTGGTCCGTGCTGAAGGAGGGATGACATGGTCGAGATCGTCATCGACAAGGTCTGGAAGGAATACGGCGACACCGTCATTCTGGAAAATGTCAGCCTGACCCTGAAAGACCATGAATTCCTCTCGATCGTTGGCCCGAGCGGTGTCGGCAAGACGACGATGCTGCGCATGCTGCTCAGCCAGGAAGTGCCGACGCGTGGCCAGATCCTGATCGACGGCGAGCCGATTGCCGGCGAGCCGACCGATGACCGCGGCGTCGTCTTCCAGCGATATTCGGTCTTTCCGCACAAGACCGTGCTTGGCAATGTCATGCTCGGTCCGCAATGGCGCGGTTCCGCTTTCCTTGGCATGCTGTTCGGGGATCGCCGCAAGGCCTTGCGCGACCGTGCGATTGCGCTTCTCGAGCGGGTCGGCCTGAAGGATGCGATCAACAAATATCCGCAGCAGCTGTCCGGCGGCATGCAGCAGCGGCTGGCGATTGCCCAGGCACTTATCATGCAGCCCAAGGTTTTGCTGCTCGACGAACCCTTCGGTGCTCTCGATCCGGTCACGCGCAAGAGCATGCATGTGCTGATCCGCGAATTGTGGAACGAGCGGCAGATGACCATCGTCATGGTGACGCATGACATGGGCGAGGCCTTCGAGCTTGGCACCCGCGTCATCGCCATCGACAAGCACCGCAAGGATCCGCATGCGCCGGAGCGTTTTGGCGCCGGCATCATTTCCGATTTCGAGGCCAAGCCCCGGATCGTGCGCGACTCGGCCCGCTTCGAGCTGAGCCGCGCGACCGTTACCCCCCCTGCACCAAT
>ERZ1034401.166-NODE-166-length-14042-cov-3.496247_pt1 | contig 14042 bp, 14 predicted proteins | sample MGYA00520601_ERZ1034401 | MGnify/ENA primary metagenome ERZ1034401 (study PRJEB33736, sample SAMEA104288476) | Azolla filiculoides | biome: Urban; feature: water surface; material: ditch water | place: Netherlands | collected 2014 ... | reverse complement strand
TGTGGGACTGGCCGAGGCGGCGGAATAGGCCGCCCCGGCTTTGGCGTCAGTCCACCGTCAGGCCTGAGAACGCGCTTTCGAACTGCTGCAGTAGAGCCAGGACCTCCTTCGGATTCGCCGCGATCTCGGACACGATCGCGTCGGCGTCGGAGGGCGCCAGCGTCATGCCGGCCTTCTGCATCTCCGCGAGCAGTCCGGCGCGGATCGAATCCAGCGAAGCCTTCGCCTCGACCGACTTCACCGCCCCGGGCACGGCCTTGAGCGCGGCGATGCCGCCATATTCGACGCCGGCCTTGGCGGCCTTGAGCAGCTCCTTGATGATCGGCTTGCTGAGCTCGATCAGCGCGCTGGGATCGCGCTCCAGCGCGATCTTGCCCAGCGCCACCAACATCTGGCCGAAGAACTTGGCGAGGATCTTCGGGTCCGAGGCCAGCGAGTTCGGAAGCTGCTTCAGGATGGCGCCCAGGATTTTGTCGAACACGGCGTCGTAGAAGCGCGGCGCGACCCGCTTCATCGATCTCGGCTCGGGCCTTGGCGGCGTGGTGCGCGGCCTTGCCGGCAAGGGTCGCAACGCCGAAGGCTACGAGACCGCGCCAATGGCCTTTCTCATCTCCGCCATCCTGTCGAAGCTGACCGGCCGCGGCACCATCCACCGCCGCGACATCTGGTCGGCCGATATTTCGAGTGCTGACATCGTATATGTCTTCCTCTCGCCCGAACCGATGCCGGCGATCCATGACAAGGCGAGGCGCGAGATGAAGCCCGGCAGCCTGCTGGTCTCCAATAGCTTCGCCATCCCCGGCCTCGACGCCGACGAGATCTGGGACCTGTCCGACCGCCGCAAGACAAGGCTGTATCTGTATGGGATGAAGGGGTGAGCGGGGGAGTGGCGAGAAAAGGGCTGACATTGCCGCGCCTGGAAAGTGCAGCGGTCATCAAGTCCGGTCAGTAACTGGCCTTTCGCCATCCGGCCGTGCGCGCCTCGGTCTCGGTGCAGAACCAGCGCTCGCCGCGATGCGGTAAAACCCGGGATTCGGCGTACCAGTACTGGCCCGGCACATGATAGATGCGTTCGCCGCTGGCAACGCTGATATTGCCTTTGATCTTGCATGCCGGGTTGAGCGCGTTCGGCAGCGAGCCGGCCACCGGTCGCGGCAGATACTCATGCCCACCGGCGCCGAAGAAGGCAACGACTGTGCTGATCATGACAAGCGTTGGAAACTTCATGTTCCACCCCCGAACCACAGGCCTGGGACTGTAACAAGCGGCGTCTTTCATTCCAGTAAAAGAAGTTACTAAAATACGATATGTCTGGCGCGTCGATCCTCGACGCCGTCGGCTGGTTCTGTCAGCGCGGGCGGCTTCCGGCCATGCCGCAGCCCCATGGCCGTGCCATACCCCCCTCGGTGCTGCCGGACATCTCCCCCTCAAGGGGGGGGGAGATCACCCGCCGCCGATTGCATACGCCACACTGGTGGATCCCAGGGCCACTTGGAGGGCCATATTGTGCAAAAGGACAGCCTCGCGCTGATCTCCCCCGTGTGCGGGAGATGCCCGGCAGGGCAGAGGGGGTACGCCCGGCACCGATCATCAGGAGGAACGCAGGTGCCATCACGCCCGCCGGCCTTGCCGCCTGGCCGTTGGCTCAGGCAAAACCGTGATGCCGGCCTTCACGCCACATCCTGCGCCACCTGTTGCCGTTCGTTGATCCGCCAGCCGTTGCGGCCATCGGCCTTTGCCGCATAGACGGCCTGGTCTGCGGCGTCGACGAGGGACTGGAAATCGTCGTCATTCAGGATAGTGCCGGTCGCGGCACCGACGCTGACGGTGACATGCCGGTTGCGGTCGCGGGTGAACTCGTGGGCAATGCCGAGCTGGCGCACCGAGCGGCGCACGGCTTCGGCGAAATGCCCCGCCTTGTCGGCATCGGTGGCCGGCAGGATGGCGAGAAACTCCTCCCCGCCCTGGCGCGCCAGATGCGCGTCGAGCGGCAGGGCCCGGCGCATGGCGCGCGCCACCCGTTTCAGACAGTCGTCGCCGGCACCATGGCCATAGCCGTCGTTGAACGCCTTGAAATGATCGACGTCGATGATCAGCACGACCGCGTTTTCCATCGCCTGAGGCATTTCCAGCCTAAGTCGCGAAAGCTCGCCATCGGTGCCGCGCCGGTTCGACAGCCGGGTCAGTGGATCGGTCACGGACAGCCGGGCCAGATCCTTGTTCTGCCGCGACAATTCCCGCTTCAGCACCTCGTTTTCCTGGCTCTGCAGGAAGTTGGCGATCGCCTCGCTTTCGAGCTGGTAGCTGACCAGAAGCGTCATGCCGACCGTCGGCAGATAGACCGCCAGATGCTGCAGCACGTAAAACCCGCTGCTGCCTTCGAGGAACCAGATGACGGAATAGTTGAGCACGAAGATCAGCAGGCTGGCGATCAGGCTGGGGCGAAACGGCGAGGCGGCGGCAATGGTCACGACCATCTGGAACGAAGCGGCGGCATAGAAATAGCTGAGCACCGCCGGGTTGCGGCTCGAGACCAGGATCAGACACCAGCAGACATTGCCGAGGATGGCGACACCAAGGGCGGCATGTTCCTTGTTAACGATCGGATGATCGCCGGAGACATAGCGCACCAGCACCAGCGCCACCGGCAGCACTACGCCGAAGCGCAGGCTGATCGCCAGCAGAGTCACATCGCCGAGCAGCAGGATGTCGAGCAGGATGCAGGCGAGATAGAAGCCGCAGACGCCGATCACCGAGCTGAGCAGCAGCCGGGTCCGCGCCGATGTGCGCAGTGAAAGAAATGCGTTCTGCTGGTCCGCCGTCATGCGAAGTCGCGGGAACAAGGTCGACCATCTCGTCATGGATGTACAATCACCGAAAGAAAATGCGTTGATCAAATCTGGCAAAATTCTTAGCCCAGCCGATTTAAGCATGGGTGAAGGATGTGTGCCGATGCGGGAAACCCGCCACGATCGCTTCGACTATGATTAATGGCACCCTAAAAATGGGGTGGCGCAGCTTTAGGGGATGCGACCCTTCTGTGTCAATTCAGGATGGATGCGCTCTGCGCCGGGCCGAGCGGCGCCGCCAGCCGCAGTTTCGCCGCAATATCGCGAATCAGCCGGGTTGATTGCGAAGACAGCGAGCGTGGCCGCACCATCGGCGGCAGCGCCGTCGGGTCGTCGGCTGGCTTGGCTTCCGCCACGGTCTTGGCCGCATCCGGGCCGGGCAGGGGGTTTTCAATGCCGGGGATCGGCTTCAGGTCGATGCCCTGATGTGCATAATCCATCAGCTTCTTGAAGGTCATCGCCGGCAGCGAGCCGCCGGTCATGTTGTTGGTCGAGGTATAGTCATCATTGCCGAACCAGACGGCGCCCGTGTAGTTGCCGGTATAGCCGACAAACCAGGCATCGCGGTAGGCCTGGGTCGTGCCGGTCTTGCCGGCCGTGACGATGCCGTGATCGAGCGCTGCCCGCCGCGCGGTGCCGATATAGGGGATCTTGGTCATCATCTGGTTCATGTAGGCGGCCGCCTGCGCCGTCAGGATGCGGTCGGCCGGCTTTTCGTCGCGGTCGAAATCATAGAGCACCTCGCCCTGGTAGTTCATGATCTGCGCGATGCCGTGCCGGCGCGACTGGTAGCCGCCGGCCGGCAGTACGGCATAGGCCGTTGCCTGGTCCATCACGGTCACTTCCGTCGTGCCGAGCGGAATGGTCACGTCCTTGCGCAGAGGCGTTTCCACGCCCATCGCCTTTGCCGTCTGCATGATCGCGTCGATGCCGAGCTTTTCCTTGGCCAGCCGCACGGGGATGGTGTTGATCGATTTCGCCAGCGCCGTCTCGATGGTAATGCGGCCAGCATAGCTGTTGCCGTAGTTGTGCGGGCTCCAGTTGCCCCAGGAGATCGGCCCGTCGGTGACCATGGTCGAGGGCGTGTAGCCATTCTCCATCGCCAGCGCATAGGTATAGATCTTGAACGACGAGCCCGGCTGGCGCAGCGCCCGGGTCGCCCTGTTGAACTGGCTTTCGCCATAGTCGCGCCCGCCGACCATGGCGCGCACGGCGCCACCGCTTTCCAGCATCACCAGCGCGCCCTGGCGGACATTGTAGCTCTCGCCATATTCGCGCAGCGACGAGGCGACGGCCTCGTCGGCCGCCTGCTGCAGGCCGGTATCGATCGTGGTGCGCACGACCAGTGTATGATCCTTGAAGCGCGCCGCGATCCGCTGCACCTCCTCGAAGGCCCAGTCGAGGAAATAGTCGGGCGCTTCCGCCTCGTCGCGATCGACCACGGTTGCCGGATTGCGCCGGGCCGAGACCACCTGGCCCTCGCTCATCAGCCCGCCCTGCACCATGTTGGTCAGAACGTCATTGGCGCGTGCGCGCGCCGCCGGCAGGTTGACATGCGGGGCATATTTTGCCGGCGCCTTGAACAGGCCGGCGAGCATCGCCGCTTCCGCAAGCGTCACCTCGGTGATGCTCTTGCCGAAGTAGAATTGCGAGGCGGCCGCTGCCCCGAACGTGCCGCCGCCCATATAGGCGCGGTCGAGATAGAGCGACAGGATTTCCTTCTTCGACAGGTTGGCTTCCAGCCATACCGCCAGGAAGGCTTCCTTGATCTTGCGCTCGATCGACCGTTCATTGGTCAAAAACAGGTTCTTCGCCAGCTGCTGGGTCAGCGTCGAGCCGCCCTGCACGACCGTGCCGGCCTTGGCGTTTTCGGTCATGGCGCGGGCAAGGCCGAGAAAATCGATGCCGAAATGCTCGAAGAAGCGCCGGTCCTCGGTCGCCAGCACCGCCTTGATCAGGTGATCGGGCAGGTCGTCGATCGGCACGAGGTTTTCATGGATGATGCCGCGATGGCCGATCGTATTGCCGTAGCGGTCGAGAAAGGTGACGGCGAAATTGTCGTGGTTGCGCCAGTCCTTCTTGGTTTCCTCGAGTGCCGGCTGGGCCAGCGTTAGCAGCACGACCATGCCGGCCGTGCCGAGCGTCATCGCCTCGCCGGCGATCTCGAAGCCGAGCTTTTTCAGGCCGCGCACCCGGAAGCGGCGGAAGAAGATGGTGATCTCTTCCCAGATCTCGACCAGGTCATAGCCGGCATTCCACAGCGTCGAGTCGAGCCAGCTGTCGATCCGCAGGAAGAAATGCCGCTTCAGGCGGGGTTTTTGTCCCGGTTCTGGCGTGTGGTCCTCGGTCACCTTGGTCTTGCCTTTTTCCTCAGCCTATATCAGGCAGATCGCATTGTCGCAGCCATCACCCGCCGGATCCCCGTCGGACCCACAAGTCCGCCCCACGCCGGATTCGAGCGCGCTGCCGTGCCGGCCGGGTCCAAATCCCTTGACGCGAAGGCCTTAACGGGTCAGGACCGGGGCGAGCCACGGGCAAATCGGCCTTTGCTGATTGATGGTCGATTTGGCCGCAAAGAACAAGAAGAATTGCATCCCGGACATTCACGCCTGCATGAGTGCAGGCATCAGAACCGGCATGACAACAGGCACGAGAGCGAGCATGGCAGACGGTATGACCGAGACCCCTTACTGGAAGACCAAGCGCCTGGTCGAGATGAGCCTGACCGAATGGGAAGCGCTGTGCGATGGCTGTGGTCTCTGTTGTCTCAACAAGCTGGAGGACTGGGACACCGGCGAGGTGGTCTTCACCTCCGTCGCCTGTACCCTGCTCGACGGCAATACCTGTCAGTGCAAAGACTATCCCCACCGCCAGACGATCGTGCCCGACTGCATCCAGCTCACCCCCGACCAGGTCGATACCATCGCCTGGCTGCCGCCGACCTGCGGCTACCGCCTCGTGCATGAAGGCCGCGACCTCTACTGGTGGCATCCGCTGGTCTCCGGCGACCCCGACACCGTGCACCAGGCCGGCATTTCGGCCCGCGGCCGCACCATCTCGGAGGACGATGTCGATGTCGAGGATTTCGAGGATTTCGTCGTCTACTGGCCGCTGACCGTGGGCGAAGGGGTGGAGTAGGGGGAGCTGGTCCGCCCCCTCGGTAGCGCTGCCCGCCGACTCAGTCTGCCTTCGCAAGCCGTGCGATCACCTTGATCTCGAAGTCGAAACCGGCAAGCCAGGTGACGCCGAGGGCGGTCCAGTTCGGGTAGGGTGCCTCAGGAAAGATGCGGTTTTTCACCGCCATGATCGTCTCGAACTGGTTTTGCGGATCGGTGTGGAACGTCTGAACATCGACGATGTCGTCGAAGCCGCAGCCGGCGGCCTTCAGCACGGCCTCGAGATTGGCGAAGGCCAGCTCCACCTGTTTCCGGAAATCCGGTTCTGCTGTGCCATCCTCGAGGCTGCCGACCTGGCCGGAGACGAACAGGAAGTCGCCTGAGCGAATGGCGGCCGAATAGCCATGGGCTTCATAGAGTGCGTGCCGGTTCGCGGGGAAAACTGCGTCGCGTTTGCTCATTGTAGGTTCCTTTGCTGATTGCAGGTGTCGATGCGCCGCAGGGCGACGATCGAGTGTGGATGCTTCCCGTCATCGGTGGGAGGTGATATACGATCCGTATGTGAAATTGATATTCGCATGCGGACCGTATGTCAAATTCAAATACGAAACGTATGTGAGAGAGGAAGCGCCATGGCTGCCAAGCGTATTGAAAAGATGGAGGAAAATCGCGCCCGGCTGATCGCCGCCGCGCGCCGGGCTTTTGCGGCTAAAGGCTATGCGGCGGCGTCCATGGATGAATTGACCGCCGAGGTCGGCCTGACACGCGGCGCGCTCTACCACAATTTCGGCGACAAGCGCGGCCTGCTGGCCGCCGTCGTTCACCAGATCGACAGCCAGATGGCGGCGCATGCCAAGGCGGTCGGCGCAGCGCACGCAGACGGCTGGCAGGCGCTTCTGGCCGAGGGGGTCGCCTATATCGAGATGGCGCTGGACCCGGAGATACAACGCATCGTCCTGCTCGACGGCCCCGCCGTCCTCGGCGACCCTTCGCGGTGGCCGAGCCAGGACAGCTGTCTCGTTGCAACCCGGCAGGCCATCACGGACCTGCTGGCGCAAGGTGTCCTGAAGCCGGTGGATGCCGAGGCCGCGGCGCGGCTGGTCAGCGGTGCTGCCCTCAACGCCGCACTGTGGATCGCCGCTAGCGAGCGCCCGCGCGATGTCCTGCCCAAGGCCATCGAGGCGTTTCGCGCCCTGGCGTCGGGACTGTTGAAGGAGGCGTGAATATTGACCGTGAGCCCGATCACTTGAGTATCGGAAGTCACATTCATTGTTTTAAACTTTATTGCTTGATGTACCAGGCTCTGTTGACCAAGATTTGTCCCGTCTCCCTGCGGACGCTTTGCAGAGACCTGTGCCGCTGACCGTTCGTGGAGTGGCAAGAATGCCCGAACTCCTGCCGCTCCGCGCTGTGTTGATATCACCGCTGATCCCAGACAAGCCGACCTTAATTTTGCGGTGAATCGTCGGTTGTGCCTTCGTTGTCAGAGGTATCGTTTTCGATCACCAATCGTATCCGGAGTTGGTCGATAGCCCGTTGAAAAACGGCCGGATCGTCCATTGCCCGGGAAAGAACAATTGCCCCTTGAATAGCAAGAACGGCCTCTTCCGCGAGGATGCGCGATTGCTCACTGCTGCGGCCCTGCCGAACAAGCGCTGACTGCAACGCGTCTACCCAGGCGACAAAATAGCCTCGGATGGCCTGCGCGAAGAGGTCACGCGTATTGGCGACTGCCAAAGCACCGACGAGGCACACGCGCCTGCCGGACCTGAAATACTGGTCCGTCGAGGCGAGCATGGCACGGATGGCGCCATTGACATCGCTCTCGTTCCGCAACGGGGAATATACGGCATCCTCGAACCATTGGCCGATTTCGTCGAGAACAGCCCGCACCATCTCTTCCTTTCCGTTCGGGAAGAAATGGTAGAGGCTGCCCTTGCCGAGACCGGTAGCCTTGCCGATCAAGGCAAGGCTTGCGCCTTCATAGCCATGTTCGCGGAAAACTTCAGCCAACGGGGCTATGACGTCGGCTTTTTCAGCGACCATGCGGGCCATGACTAGAGGCCCAGATCGCTGAGGCTGGCGTGATCATCCGGCCGACGGCCAAGAGGCCAGTGGAACAAACGATCGCTTTCAGCAATCGGCATTTCATTGATGCTCGCGTGCCTGTGCGCCATCAGACCGTCCTCCGCGAATTCCCAGTTCTCGTTACCATAGGCGCGATACCAGCGGCCGCCATCGTCGCGATATTCATACGCGTAACGTACCGCGATGCGGTTACCGGTAAAAGCCCAAAGCTCCTTTATCAGGCGGTATTCGTGCTCTTTGTTCCACTTACGTGTCAGAAATGCCTGAGCTTCTTCGCGATTGCTCGCGAACTCGACGCGGTTCCGCCAGCGGGTGTCGAGCGTATAGGCCAGAGCAACTTTCGCTGCGTCTCTCGTGTTCCAGCCGTCTTCGGCCAACCGAACCTTTTCGACGGCGGTTTCGCGGGTGAAAGGGGGGAGTGGGGGACGTGACATCTTCAGTTCCTTGTCAAGTTGAGCCGTTGTACTGATTGGTAATATCTTTACCGATCGGTACAATCGCGAGTGAACATGTGCTTGTCAAGTGGCATTTCCGTCTGGCTGTTTGAGATCGATTTGGAGTGGCGCGCGGTAGCCTCGTTGGCGGCGGCTGCCGACCAGGCCGGAGTGTTCTCACTGGCTGCGGGCGCTACAGGGTGACTTATCAGGAGGCCTTTGGTCGATCACGCGGCGGCTTTACGACAAGAATCCACGCCCGAGCACACGGTCAGGGACGCCCTCTCGGCTTCGTCCTGACGGGCAGGGAAGCTTCGGACGACAACGCCGTTCCGGGCATGCTGGAGATACCGGTCAGCAAGCCGAGGCTATTCCTTGCCGACAAAGGCTACGGCGGTGAGTTCTTGCGTGAAGAACTCCTGCTCCACGGGATCAGACCGGTCATTCTGCCGAAGGCAAACCGGAAGACCCCGCCCGCCGAGGACTACCGGGCCCACAAGCACCGAAACCGCATTGAGCGGATATTCAATCGCCTCAAGCAGTTCCGTCGCGTTGCGACCCGATACGACAAGACACGAAAAATCCCCTTCGACGCCTTGACCCTCCCATGATGGGAAGGTCCATGTAGAGGGCAGAGGTGATGATGATGAATGTGCAATCCAAGACGTTTTCCGAGGTTCCGCCGCTTCAGGTCCCCGTTGACGGCATGACCTGCGCTTCCTGCGTGCGCCGTGTCGAGAAGGCGGCGGCTGGCGTTGAGGGCGTCGCGGCGAGTGCGGTGAATTTTGCCACCGAGACGCTGAGCGTCACGCCGGGGCAGGGCTTTTCGGCGGCGGCGCTGATGCGGGCGATCGCCGATGCCGGCTATGAGGCGCGGGCGGAAAAGCTGGTGCTCGAGGTCGAGGACATGACCTGCGCCTCCTGCGTCAGCCGGGTGGAAAAGGCACTTCTGTCGGTGCCGGCGGTGGAGACGGCCTCGGTCAATCTGGCGACCGGCGAGGCGATCGTCACCGTGCTTGGCGGTGCGCTGGCGCTTGCCGACATGCAGGCGGCGGTCGACAAGGCCGGTTACCGGCTGCGACCGGTCGTGCCGCAGGCAACGGGCTGGCCCGCGGTAAATGCCTCGGACACTTCCGGCGGCAGGGATGGCGCGCGCCACCGGCCGCTGGCAGATGCAGGCGTAGGCGGGCAACCCGACGACAGCCGCGAGGCGCGCCGCGCCCGCGAGATCGCCCTCCTGACCCGCGACGTGTGGATCGCGCTTGTCCTGTCGCTGCCGCTGTTCGTCATGGAAATGGGCAGCCATCTCTATCCGCCGCTGCATCACACACTGATGCAGGTTTTCCCCGGCAACACGCTGTATTATCTGCAATTTGTCCTGGCGACGCTGGTCCTATTCGGGCCCGGCCGGCGCTTTTTCGTCAAGGGCGTGCCGGCTCTGATCCGGCTGGCGCCCGACATGAATGCGCTGGTCGCGATCGGCACCGGGGCGGCCTATCTCTATTCGCTGGTGACGACGTTTGCGCCCGGCCTGCTGCCGGCCGAAGCCCGGCATGTCTATTACGAGGCCGCCACCGTCATCGTCACGCTGATCCTGCTTGGCCGCCTGCTCGAGGCCCGCGCCAAGGGCCGGACGGGGGCGGCGATCCGCAAACTGGCCGGTCTGCAGGCGAAAACTGCGAGGGTCGAGCGCGACGGCCGCACCGTCGATCTCGACGTTGCCGAAGTCGTGGTCGGCGATACGGTGGTGATCCGGCCGGGCGAACGCATTCCGGTCGACGGCACGGTGATCGACGGCACGAGCGCGGTCGACGAGGCGATGATTTCCGGCGAACCGATCCCGGTCGAGAAGGGGCCGGGGGCAACCGTCATCGGCGGCACGGTCAACGGATCCGGCAGTCTGAGGTTCACCGCGACCGGCGTCGGCGCCGACATGATGCTGTCGCGCATCATCCGCATGGTTGCAGAGGCGCAAGGGGCCAAGCTGCCAATCCAGAAACTGGTCGACCAAGTGACGTCCTGGTTCGTGCCGGCGGTCATTGCTGTCGCGATCCTCACTTTCTTCGTCTGGTTGGCCGTCGGGCCGGAGCCGGCCTATACCTACGGGCTGATCGCCGCCGTCGCCGTGCTGATTATCGCTTGCCCCTGCGCCATGGGGCTGGCCACCCCGACCTCGATCATGGTCGGCACCGGCAGGGCGGCGGAACTCGGCGTGCTGTTTCGAAAGGGCGAGGCGCTGCAGACGCTGGCCGATATCGACACCGTCGTCATGGACAAGACCGGAACGATCACCAAGGGCCGGCCGGAACTGGTCGAGATCGTCGTGGCCGACGGTTTTGATGAGGCCGAGGTGCTGGGCCTTGTTGCCAGCCTCGAGGCGCGCTCGGAACATCCGCTCGCCGACGCGATCGTCCGGGCGGCGGAAGGGCGCGGGCTGGGCCTCTCGCCGGTCCAGACGATGCAGGCGGTGGCGGGGTTTGGCCTTGTCGGAAGCGTCGCCGGTCGGACGGTTGCGGCTGGTGCGGATCGCTACATGGTGAAGCTCGGGCTTGATGTCGCGCCGTTCTCGGCACGGGTCGCCGAACTGGCCGACCAGGGCGCAAGTCCGCTTTATGTCGCGATCGACGGCAGGCTTTCGGCGGCATTGGCGGTGGCCGATCCGCTGAAGCGGACCAGCGCTGCTGCGATTGCGGCGCTGAAGGCGATGGGGCTGAAGGTGATGATGGTGACCGGCGACAATGGCCGCACGGCTCGCGCGATTGCGGCCAAGGCCGGCATCGACGATTTTGTCGCCGAGGTTCTGCCGGAAGGAAAGGTCAAGGTGATCAAGGACCTGCAGGCAAAAGGCGCAAAACTCGCCTTTGTCGGCGACGGCATCAACGATGCGCCGGCGCTGGCTACGGCCGATGCCGGCATCGCGATCGGCACCGGCACCGATGTGGCGATCGAAAGCGCCGATGTGGTGCTGGTCGGCGGCGACCTCACAGGTGCCCTGCATGCGATCGAACTGTCGCGCAAGGTGATGCGCAATATCGGTGAAAACCTGTTCTGGGCCTTCGGCTACAATGTGCTGCTGATCCCGGTCGCCGCCGGCGCGCTTTATCCGGCCTTCGGCTGGATGCTCTCGCCGATGATCGGCGCCGGCGCCATGGGGCTGTCGAGCGTGTTTGTGCTGTCGAATGCGCTCAGGCTGAAACGGGCGAGGGTGACGGATGTGGGAGCCGATGCTGTCATCGGGCGGTCCTCCTCATCTGCGAAATCTAGCACTTAGCTGAAGCTAAGATGCTGATTTCGCTTCTTCTCCCTCCAGGGGAGAAGAAAGGCGGTGGCGTTTTCCTCTCCCCTGGAGGGAGAGGACGGAAAATCACGGTCTTGGCGTCAGCCAAGTCGTAGATCTTCCAGGTGAGGGGGCTTTGTCATCCGGAAACGAGAACAGGCCCGGAAACGAAATAACGAAGGAGAATCAGATGAATATCGGTGAAGCCTCTGCCGCCTCCGGCGTCTCGGCTAAGATGATCCGCTACTATGAGGAAATCGGCCTGATTGCGCCGGCGGGACGCACGGCCGCCAATTACCGGGTCTATGACGAGGATGAGGTCAACCGGCTGCGCTTTGTCCGGCGCGCCCGCAATCTCGGCTTTTCGCTTGAGGAAACCGAGCGGCTGCTCAAACTCTGGGCCGACAAAGAGCGGGCGAGCGGCGAGGTCAAGGCGCTGGCGGTCAGTCATGTCGCCGATCTGCAGCGAAAGATTGCCGAGATGCAGTCGATGGTCGATACGCTGACGCATCTGGCCGACAGCTGTCACGGCGACGCGCGGCCGCATTGTCCGATCCTCGCCGACCTTGCCGGAAAGCCGGTGCGGCAAAAGGCCGGGCGCGCCGGGGAGAAAACCGCTTGACCTAGCCACCGGGGCAGGGTGCAGAAGCGTGACGAAGATATCCGTGACATTGGAGGATTTCCGGTAAAGGCCGGATCGGCTTTGTATCGGGGTATTACGTTAAAACAAAGAGATAGAGCATTTCAGGTGATCCAGTTTCATCGGAAATGCTCGAGAGCTTACAGGAGCGTGACGTGAGCATGCGTGCAGAATTTTCGGTCGAGGACATGACCTGTGGCCATTGCGAAAAGGCCGTGACAAGGGCGCTGGCCGACGCGCTGCCGGGGGCTGCCGTGCACATCGATCTGGCGGCCCATACGGTAAGCGTCGAGGGCGATGCTGGCGTTGCCGAAGCCGCGATCCGCGAAGCCGGCTATACGCCGGTCAAGGTCTGAGGCATCGCATGACCCGAATTCAGTAGTCGGGCTGTGGCGGAAAGGCCGATCGGCTGGGGAAAATGACGGTCGTTTCAAGTTTTAACGATTGTCGCGTCTAATTTAGAAAGTTGTTTGCCAGACAAGCAGATCTGTTGTCGGACGCGCCATGCGTTTGCCGATTTTCGAGGCTTGGGCATGCAGGGATTGACACGGGTTGGCGCCAGGCAGGACTGGCTTTTGCGGATGGGCGCCGAAGTCGAGGCGGCGCATGAGCGCGCCTATGGCGCCATGCGCATAGTGCACCTGCGCCAGACCATTCTGGTCGGGCTTGCGGTCTACAATGTCTATAACCTGACCAGCCTCTATCTGATGGCCGATATCCAGGCATGGACGGTGTTCCTGCGGCTGTGCGTGCTGACACCGGGTTCGCTGCTGATCTTCTGCCTCGTGCCGCGCCTGCCGGAAATCTGGCGGGAAGTGCTGCTGCTGCCGGGCGTGTTGGTCGCCAGCCTGCTGCCGCTGCTTCTGCTCTGGCAGTCGCAATCGCCGCTGGCCACCTACACGATCGGCGAACTGCCGCTGGCGCTTGTCTTCGGCAACATGCTGCTGGTGTTGCGTTTTCGTTATGCCGTGCCGTTCACCCTTATCACCTGCGGGGTCGCCATCGTGGTGGTGAAGACCAAGGTCGGCATCGATCCGATGCTGCATTTCCCTTTTCTCGTGCAGATCGTCACCGGCGCCTTCCTGACGCTCTATGCCAACTGGCATGTCGAGCGCGTGCGCTGCCGGTCCTACCTTGCCGAATATGATGCGCGGGGGCGTGCCGACCGGGCGGAAAGGCTGGGCGACCGGCTGCGCGACCTGTCGCGCACCGACACGCTGACCGGCATCGCCAATCGCGGCCATCTCGACGAGACGCTGGCGGCCTGGCTGGAAGACGGTTCCGAGGTGCTGGTGATGATGGTCGATGTCGACCATTTCAAAGCCTATAACGACCTGCTCGGCCATCCCGCCGGCGACGAATGCCTGAAGCTGGTGGCGCAGCGCCTGGCTGATTATGCGCGCTATTATGACGGCTTTGCCGCCCGCTATGGTGGCGAGGAGTTTACCCTGATTTTCCAGATGGATGCGGCCAATGGCGGATCCTTTCTCGCCGACCGCGTCGTCAAGGCGGTGCGCACGCTCGCCGTTCCCCATCCGGCCCGCACGGACGGGCTTTCGGTGGTCACCGTCAGCGCCGGTTTCGCCGGCACGCAAGCCGGACTGCCGCGCACGGCCGGCACCCTGCTCGCCCGCGCCG
>ERZ1034401.165-NODE-165-length-14204-cov-3.592480_pt1 | contig 14204 bp, 4 predicted proteins | sample MGYA00520601_ERZ1034401 | MGnify/ENA primary metagenome ERZ1034401 (study PRJEB33736, sample SAMEA104288476) | Azolla filiculoides | biome: Urban; feature: water surface; material: ditch water | place: Netherlands | collected 2014 ... | reverse complement strand
TGGTAAAATTTCATGTTTTCATATTCTAATAAGACCCACAGTCTAAAACGTGCAGTTTTTCACATTTTATAACACCATTAAAATTCTTGTAAATGTAAACTAAACAATTGATATTTACATAACTCCTTGTATCTATACTCTATACATAATTAAAAATGTTAAGTGCCACTATGGTAGAAATTATAAACATAAGAAGTTTTCATAGAATGTAGATAATTATTTAAAGCATATAAATGTAATAAGACAAAATTACAGCATGAGTGTCAAATGGTGGCATGCTTTCGCAATATCTTTGCATGAGAGCTCTTATAGAAGGGAACTCATTACGATGTAAAGTGGAGAGGAGGGGAGTACATTAACATGTATATTATTGAACATCCTATCAGAATTTCTACCTACAAACAAAAACTCTTTCAACTTATAATACAAATATATGTTTCTCCTTATTGTGATTCTATTTAATTATTTATATATCCTTTCTTGCTCAATGGGCGAAAATCTACATATTTACTTTAACCTAAAGGTTGTCGGCTTCATGATTATCTTTATAAACAAATAGACATGACTTGTCAAATAACGAGAAGTTATTTAAGCTTATCCAAAGATCTTTCTACTTCCCATGTTGCCTAGAGGGGAACCATACGTGATGCTTCCATTGGAAATATTTTATTCATACCTCTTACCTTTAGCCTCATTGTGCACACATTGCACTTAACCAAAGCATGACCATAAAGGGATGATTGAGCGAACAACATAACATAATGCGAGGACACAAGTTAGATAGAAAATAATAACATTGTATTATATCTTTATTTGTTCAAGTTTGTCTTGCTGAGAATCAAACTCAACTTCCCTTTTTTTGGAAAAACAAAACTCAACTTCCCTACTCTGGGAACACACCCTAGGAGCATCCAAGTGTGTGAACACCCCACCACTTTGTATCATAACTAATGTGTCATAGAACTAAACTCCTATGCCACATAGTTAGTAGGCAGTTAAGTCCCCACCTCTCTCCCAAAGATGTGGTTTCAGTAAGAGAGTATAGAGAGAACGTGACTATACAAGCACCTTCTCCTCTTTTTTGTAACTATTGGTTGTTGGTAGATTTGCTCTCACAAATCGTCCAAGATGTGGTTGCAAACGATTCGGATTTCCCGTTGGCTTTTCATGATTGCTGATTAAGGCGCTAATAATATTGCATGAATGCATGTATTAAGGAGGCATTGCATGTCCGGAATTTGGAGATAGGGAACGCTGCCCGAACAGGGTGTTACTAGCGCTACAACTTTAACGCTTCTACGATCATATGATTTGATCCACAGATCCGGTCCGGATCTGCAGCAAGGACAGCTGCATTTTGAAGCATGAGCGGTGATTTACCGCGACATACTTCCATTCATTTCAGGCTTACTGATCATGTCCTTGGCTGCTCTCACTTGCGGACCATTCCGCTCGCGCTCCCTTACATTTCTGACTGCGGCCATCCTGTGTGCTGTTGGCAGTTTCAGCAACGCCATTGCCGCAGAAGTCTACGGCGATTGGGAACTCGTCTGCACTGCGAATGAGGATATCAATCACACGTCACCGTGCCGTCTCCAACAAGCGCAGGCGGTCAACGAAGGGCGTGATGTCGTTTTCCTGTTCAATGTCATTGCTCAAGCCGATGGTAACGTCGGATTGATATCTGCGCCCTTGGAGACATATCTCCCGGCAGGAATCGCTCTGCGACTCGACAAGGGCAAGAGCCGGCAGGCTGCGTTCGAGACTTGTAATCTGGCTGGTTGTCATGCGGGATTTCGCCTGGATCAGGCATTCTTGTCCGGACTGAAGAAGGGACTGATCCTCACAGCGACCCTCATGGACACCAAGGCGACCAAGGTCGACGTCCCTGTCTCGCTGAAGGGCTTTGCCGCCGGTTTCGCCGCCCTACAAGCGCGAAAGTCGGGCGCTCGATGAAGCGCTCGAAACGAGACACTTCCTGCATAGGAGCGGTGGGCATCGGTACTGTCCTGCTCGTCACCGCCTTCGTACCAAAGTCGCCCGCACAGTCAGTGGCCGATGGTTCGACTTCGACGTCTGTAGCAGTAGATGCAAGCGGCCATCAGACCATTGGCGTCGCGGCTCCGAACGCGTCTGGTTTGAGTTTGAACGCGTATAGCAATTTCTCGGTGGGAGCGGCTGGCGCAGATCTCGACAATCGGACCTCAATGGCTCGGGCTATTGTCAATGAGGTGACCTCAACGCGTGTCTCTGAACTGCGAGGACCAATTGAAGTCCTTGGGCCGCGCGCGCACGTCATGATCGTCAATCCGAATGGGATTGTCGTTGATGGAGGCCGGTTCGTAAACGTGGGTGGTGTCGTTCTGGCGACCGGTAGCACCAGCCTATCGAGCCAAGTGATTGCCCCTGGTGTGACTTCGGAAAATCTCGTGATCGAAACCTCGCAGGGAAAAATCGATGTGACGGGCGCGGGTCTGGGTGGCGCCATGACCAGCCTACAGATGATGGCCGGCCATATCCGGATCGACGGCCCGGTTCTCAACACCTCCAGCAACCTGAGATCAGACATCCGCCTGACTGCTGGCGCAAGTCGTGTCGAGTACGACAGCAGCGTATTGCCAAACGCCGACCTGGAAAACTGGGGAACACTGACTGTACCGACAAATGCCGCCAATGCGCCTGTCGCGGTCGAGATCACTGAGCGTGGGAGTCTGACTGCAAATACCGTAAGGATTGAAACCACGGCTGATGGAGCGGGTGTGCGCCATGCCGGAGAGGTTTACGCGTCTCTCGGAGACTTTGCTATAAACTCGACCGGGAAGATCTCGGTTGCGGGTTCTATCTCTGCATTCGGACATGTTTCGATGCGCGGATCAGAGATTGCGGTTCAATCCGGTATCGGTCGGCCCCAGACCAAACTGGAGGCCATCAACGGAGCCTTGACGATTTTGGCCAGTGCTGGCGACATCGTCAACACCGGCAGCTTGTTGTCGGGCAAGCAAAAGGATGCTCAATCAGCGGAATCAAAGGGTGGGGTCACACTAAAAGCCGCCGGTTCCATTCGACTAATGACCGAACGCCCTGACCAATTGGCGATCGTGTTTTCGTCACAGGGTGACCTTGATGTTGATGCCGGCAGCGATATCGTCAACAATACCGGACGCCTTCTATCCAACGCGCGGACACGCCTGTCGGCCGGCGCGAATATCGAAAACAAAGTTGACATTGTTGCCGGCCAGACACCGGTCAGTCAGTTGCAGTTCGTGGAAACCCAAGGCAGCCGCCTCTGGTATACCTTGTGGCGCAAACGCAAATCTACCCTAGAGCGTCATATGGATTTCGGCAGCTTGCGCGTCGATGGCCAGGAAGCCTACATTGTTGGCTCCAGCGTTGAGCTTGTTGCCGGGGGGCAGTTCCTCAACAGTGGCGGCACCGTCAACGGCAACAATGGCAGCGTCCTTGTAACCGCGCGCTCGATCGTCGTGGAAGGGCTGGTCACAGGAACACTCGACTACCTGAGGGTCTGCGGATTTACCTGCAAGGCGACCGGGACATCCACGATCGGCGTTGTCGGCGGCCAGGTCAATGCATCCGGCAACATCAGCTTGACCGCAAGCGAGAGAATACGAAACGCCGGGCAGCTTGTTGCCTTTGGCGACATCACCTTAGCTGCGCCGCAGATCGAGATCGAGGGAACGAGGCTCGCATCGGTCTACACCCGGCCCGGGGGTCTCTTCAATCTCTGGAGCGGATCCTATGCCTGGATCTCGGAGTATGACGCTGGCGGAATATTATCTGCGCCATACGGATCGATTCAGGTCGACGCTTTCAGTCCAGTCAAACTGACCGCAGCAAGCCTGTCGGCAAACGAGGGAATCGAAATTCCGAATGGCGCGGTTGTTGTTTCAGCACCGATCAAGGGCGCCAAGCTCTGGCACAATCCGATTGGATTTTTCCGCGGTTTTGTCGGGGGATCTGGGCAATGAGACAGATCGTTTCTCTTCTCGGTCTGGTTTCGGCGGTAGCTGCTCTTGGGATGACTTCGAGTGCCTGGGCAAACCTGCTGATTGTACCGACAGACGTTTCCCTGACGAAACAGGACGCGCCTTCGGTTGAACCTTGTTTTCGCATAGCTCGGATCCGGATCGAAGGCTTTGCAGAGGTTGCCACTGCCGCCGAGATTGGATCGCTTGTCAAGCCGTTGGCGTTTGGATGCCAGGGGAATGGCAGCATCACGGCGCTGCTGAAGGCATTGAACTCCCACTTCGCCAACAAAGGCCTGGTAACCACGCAGGCGTGGTTGCCGCAGCAGGATATGGGCACAAGCCATGAGCTTGCGATTTCTGTCATCCCTGGTCGGGTCGATCGTATCGACTATCAGGAAAAGCCTATGGATGGACCGGGTATGCTCGGTGGTCTGGTCGGCGTCTCGGATCATCGTCCCGATAGTGCTGATGTCGATCTCTTGCGGCGCATTGGGCTCTGGCTCGATGGTATGGATGATGACCTGGATCGTTTGATTCTGTTGCCCGACCCCGCGCGTATCAGCATGGCGCGGACTGTTTCCAAAGACGAAATCCTGCAGATTGATACCGTACAGGATACGCTCGACAGCCTCAATCGCGTCGCCTCCAACAAGGCGAAAGCAGAATTGAAACCGGGTGCCCGGCCGGCCACATCTGTCGTTGTTGTACACAATCAGATCAAGGACACTTTCCGGCTTTACGCCGGCTATGACACGGAAAGTGTCGAAGGTTTCGATCAGTTGCGCTTTGGGACCACGATTGAGAAGGACAATCTGATTGGTATAAACGACAGTTGGCAAACGACCCTCAAGACCGGCGCATACAGCAACGACCTGTCCGGATCACTCACGATTCCTGTCGGGAACCACAATATATCTTTGAATGGGAGCTGGACCGACGCTCTGGTCAATCTGTCCGAGCTAAGCGAGCTATATACGACGGCTACGACATTCGGTGGCGGTTGGAACTGGATTGCGAACTCTTCGAAAACGCAAAAATCGGTCTTTGACCTGTCGCTATCGCGCCGCGAGCAGTTGCGCTACGTCAATGGGGAGCCGCTCACCCCCCAGGTCCTGTCTGTCGTCAGCTTTGGCTTGACCCTTGACCGGTACGGTCAAAAAGGAACCGTCAGCGGTCGACTGGGAGCCAGCTTCGGCGTTCCTGTATTGGGAGCATCCGACGATGCTTTCGATGCCACAGACACTGTGCCACGGACCCAATTCCGCAAGATCGAAGCCGGTCTTTCAGGCTACTATGTTCTATCTGAACTGGCGTCGCTACGCAGTTCTCTTTCCACTCAGGTTGCCGCCCACCCGCTTTACTCTGACGACCAGATGACACTGGGTTCGAGAAGCACTGTGCGGGGGTATTCCGGCGGATCAATCAAGGTCGACAGCGGGGCCGTCTGGCGCAATGAGCTTGTGCTCACGCTACCGCGCTCCAGCCCGGATGGCGCATCTTCAGGGCAATCATGGTTTGATGACGTGGCATCCAGGATGAACTTCTATGGTTTCGGTGACCTCGGGTTTGGGCGCGACATTGCCAATTCCCGAAATCCTTACCGCGTCTCTGCTGGCCTTGGTCTGCGGTACGCCGATGCCCGCCTGTCATTCGATGTCGGATACGGCTTTCGCCTGGCGGAAGACGACCGCACCTCTTTGGCTATGTCACCCGATCGGGGTGAGTTGTTTTTCAATCTCCGCTTCAAGGCCCTTTAGATCACTGGAGTAAACATGTTTCCGTTTTATGTTGGCCCATCAATTAGCTCTCATACCCGCTTCGGCGCTACCGCCGGAGCGCTTTTGATCAGCCTGTGTGCCAGTGTGGCGCAAGCCGATTCCGTTTCGGAGGGCAAATCCCAGCTTGAGAAGCAGGAGTTCACCAAAGCCGCCGAGACATTTGCCCAAGGGTTTGACAAGGGCGAAGGCGAGGCTGGCTTTTACCTGGCGCGCATGGTGGAGCTTGGAGTCGGCTTTCCGGCAGACCAGGAAAAAGCCCGCATCTTGTACCTGGCCTCTGCCGAAAAGGGCTCTGCCTCCGCCCTCAATCGCCTCGGATTGATGCATTTGCGCGGCGAGAATGTGCGTCAGGACTTTGTCGCTGCCGCTGAACTGATCTGCAAATCTGCCGATCTTGGCAATGTGGAAGGCCAGTTCAACTGCGGCGGCCTGTTTCTCGATGGCACCGGCCAACAGGTGAATGCGAGCACGGCATTTTCCTACTACCAGAAAGCTGCAGTTGAAGGACATGTTGGGGCAAAGAACATGCTTGCCATCATGACGCGTCAGGGGACGGGAACACAGGCCGATGGCAAGAAGGCTCTAGAAATGTTCACGGAAGTGGCCGCTCTGGGCAACCCCGTTGCGCTGTTTAATCTGGCTCAAATCTATGAGAACGGAGAGGGCACGCCTTCAAGCCCGATCGATGCGCATCTCTACTACAATCTTGCCAATGAACGCGGGCATCCAAACGCGCGTACGGCTCTCGAAGCGCTGACTGCGACCATGACGAGGGAGCAACTTGAGGAGGCGCAGACACGCGCCAGGGCCTGGCAAGCGACCGTCGAAGCCAGTTCCAAACCTTGAAGTGGCGGCAGGAGGCTCAACTCCTTGGGACCTCCACACGCTGCCGCCATTGTGAATGAGGCCGAATTTCAGCCTTTCCTGAGTATCCGGGCGTTTCTGCCCATCATACAGCCTCTCTACGTCGCCGTTAAATTGCATAAAGGTATTGCGTCATGTCAATTTTGGCTGGTCTGAAGAATGTATCGAAGTCCGGTACGGGAACCGAATGTGGTGTCCGGCCCCGTCGTGGGTTCCTCACGAGGCTGAGTGATGATCCGCTCAGCCGCTGGGCCTCCTGTTTGACATTCGCCAGCTTTTTGACGACCACAATTGTCGGCGCGTTTAGCCCGGTTTTGTCACCGGTCGCTTTTGCGCAGTCGATTTCGGACCCGACGGCGCCGATAGAATTTCGGCCATCCGTCACCAGTTTGGCAAATGGTACGACGACTGTCGACATCGTGGCGCCGAACGGGAAAGGCATCAGCCACAACAAGTTTCGCGAATACAATGTTGATGCGAGTGGCATCATACTCAACAATTCCACAGCGTCGGGCCTTTCCGTTCTCGGAGGGTCCGTTTCAGCCAACTCCAACCTGACTGGGGGTGGCCGCGCCGCTGCGGTAATCCTGAACGAGGTTACCGGCACGGCGTCGAGCTTGCTGGCCGGCCCCACGGAGGTGTTCGGCTCTCGCGCTGACGTTATCGTCGCAAATCCGAACGGTGTTGGATGCGTTGGTTGTACCTTCATCAATGTCGGGAACGTGGTGCTTTCAGGCTCCGCTGTCACCGACACACCGGCTGGTGAGAAAGTCCTGCAGGGTGCCACAGGTGATGTGGTTGTCTCCGGCGGGGGGATCAGTGCACCCTCCGGCCAATTCCTTAACAATGTGACACTTGCCGGTCGCTCTATAAGGCTCGACGGCAAGGTAAACGCCTCGGGGCATGTGAGTATAGCCGCCGGCGAAACATCGGTTGACGCTCGTACCGGTGTGGTTTCGCAGCAGCTCGTGAGCTCTGTCGGGCCAAGCACGGGGTTTGGGATCCAATCAACCAGCAATGGCGTGATATCCGCGGGCACGATTGGCGTTCTGTCTGCGGATATCGGGGTGAACGTCACGCTTGCTGGCAGCATTCAGGCCCTTGCGGACAACAGTGCTGGCAACCTGTCGATCCGATCTGCTGGAAGTGTGTTCTTGTCGTCGGCGGAGGCTTCAGGTGATGCCAGCCTTGATGCTGACGATGCGATCGAATTGAAACGGGATTTGATCGTTGCTGGCAGGATTGTCGTCACGGCCAAAGACGTCAGATTGCTTTCATCCTCGGGAGTAACTGCCGGCAAGGCACTTTCGATTGTCACCCGCGACACTGTTTCAGCTGTTGGCATGATCAAGTCAGGTCAATCCGCCGATATCCACGCAGACAAGACTGTCGAACTGGCGGGAATGATCGTTGCGCATGATGATCTGAATGTGAGCGGCGCGCGGTTATCGCTGGATACCGGTACGCTGTCCGGGGCAAACATCCATCTTTCCGCGCAGGCCGTCGAATTGTCCAATGCCTGGCTCTCATCGACCGAGAAGACCTATGTGACTGGCAACGACGTGCTACTCGATGAAGGCACTGCCTTTTCGACCAATTTAGCCGTGGTCGACGCAAAATCGACTCTCAAGATCGGAACATTGATCGACAGTCGGATTTATCCCGCGCTGACGCTTGCATACCAAAACCTGGAAATCACCCGTACCGGCACGCTGGCAAGCGACGTGCTGGATCTCGACGTGCAAGGCACGCTCGTGAACGAGGGACTGTTGTTCGGGCTCGACAGCGCGAACATCAAGTCCAGTTCCCTATTGAACGGGTCGTCCGGCACTGTTCGAAGTGATGGCGCAGTCCGGCTGGACATTTCAACTGGATTTGAAAACCTCGGTTCCGTTCTGTCGCCAGCAGCACTTGAGGTAGTGACGCAAGGCACTGTCCGAAATCAGGGTACACTGCAGTCAGCTGGAAGCCTCAGCCTGAACACTGCGGACGATGTTATAAATTCAGGCACCGTATCTGCTGGCAACGGCTTGTCTCTGAAGACGTCCGGGCTGGTTTCGAACGCGGGCTCGATTTCCTCTACCAATACGCTGACGCTCGAAGCGCAATCCTATCTCGGATCCTCGGCCGCCACGATCATAAGTGCCAAGGTTGCAGCCATCATTGATGGAGACCTTCGCAACCACGGCCTGATTGCTGCTTCCGATGACATGACCCTGATCGTTGGCGGCCTGATGGAAAACGGTGCCGCCGGAACAGTCACGGCATCCGCCCTGCAGACCGCAATCGAAGGAGATATGGTCAATCTCGGACAGATCGTTTCCACCACCAGCCTGAAGATCGTGACAAGCGGCCTGGCAACCAACAAGGGGCTTATCCAGGGGGGCACCTCGTTGTCTCTCGACGCTGCTGAGGGTGTTGTCAACTCTGGCAGTCAGGCAACCATCGCGGCCGGGGACAAGTTGACCCTCTCGGCTTCCGACCTTGCAAACGAGGGTGGGCGGATCGTCGCACAGGACGTCGTTGATCTGCAGCTGTCGGGCAACGCGACCAACAAGGGATTGATCTACGCCGCAAACCAAGGGCTGGTTTCGGCGGCAGGGCTTGATAACCAGGCGGGTGGCCAGATCGAGGGCGGTAGCCTTTCGATCACGCTGCCGGGCGGTTGGACAAATAGCGGCACGGTGTCGACCAGCGATGGCCTGACCGCCACGATTGGCGGTCAGTTTCGCAACCAGGGTAGCCTAGTTGTCGGTGGCGTGCTGACGTTGACAAGCGCTTCGCTGGTCACCGGCGGCTCCAGCCGTCTTCTCGCTCAGAACATTGATGCGATCATTGATGGGACAGTGTCCAATGCGGGTGCCTTCGAGGCTGTCGATGCCCTGTCGCTCAGGGCGGTGGGAGGCTTGTCCAACGCCGCAGGCGCGTCCATCAACGGAAAACAGGTTGCCCTCGATATTCGGTCAGCGTTCCTGAATGTCGGTCAGCTTCTGTCGAGCGGTACTCTGGACGTCATAGTGACCGGATTGCTGGCGAATGCATCAACGATTGCGGCCATGGGTGACCTTTCACTTCAGGCGACGACCATTGAAAACACCGGTGAACAGGCTCGGATCAGCAGCGGAAGCGATTTGCAGCTTGTCGTTGACGGCAATCTGACCAATGCACTGGGTCAGATTCTGGCAACGCGCAATGGTCGACTGAACGTTGGTGGCCTGTTGTCGAACTTGTCGGGCCGCATCGAAAGCGGCGCGGACCTCGACCTGGCCGCTTCGTCGGTGAGAAATGACGCCGCCGCCGACAGCCGGACCGAAGTCACACGTATCGAAACACTTGGAGCCGCAACGCTCAGCTTCTTCCTCAATCGTCCAAGCAGTCAGGATTATTTCAGCATCCAGACAGCGGTACGCGACGAGTTTTCAGGCGACGTCGTTACAAAGCAGGCTGGCGTCATTCGGTCTGGTTCCGATCTTTCTATCACCACCAATGCCTTGACCAATCAGCAGGGGCGAATCCTGTCGGCCGGTAACATGAGTGTGCGCGCGTCGACTGTGTACAACGATGCGGTTCAATACACGCTCAACCACTATCGCAATAGCTGGGGCTCAAGCCAGGAATGGCTGCAACCCTTCTACACCCCCACCGATATTGGCTGGTCGACGCATTCCTATAGCGCGGCCGCATTTCGCGATCCTGGCCTTCTGGCCGCAGCGCAGGGCGGTGACATCACGATCGTCATCGCGAAGGGGAATGCACCGGTCTCCAAGACCTATAGCGGTCGTGAGAAATACCGGGAACGTCTGGACCAGGCAGCCAAGCTCAACATCTACAGCTACACCGATGCTGCAAGCCTGCTCGACCTCGCAGCACTCGGTATCGATCCCAACAATGTGCCCGATGTCATTGTCATCGGCACGCGTTTCACCACACTCGGTGGAACCCGATATGACTTTCAGGGAAAGACCCTGGTTGGCCAAACCACGGCATCCCTTGGTTCGGTCATCAAGGCGAGCGGTGCGCTTGAGCTCAATGCCGCCTCGGTGACCAATCTTGGCACGATTTCCGGGGATACGGTGGCGATTGAAGCCGGCACCCTGCAGAACGGGCAGCCGCTGGTGTCGGCAGTCGACGGCTCTCAGTTGGGCGGGCCTGCTGGCCAGGCACTCGGAAACGTGCGTCCGGTCGCAATGACCGTGGACGATGTTGTTGTGCCGCCTCTGTCATTCAATGCTCAGCCGAGCCTGCCCAATGTCTCCGTCAACCGCGCCGACTTCGGCACGCTTGAACGCCTGACCGGATCACATGAGGCGGCGACGCTGCTGGGCAGTGTTTCTGTTCTCGGGCAAAACCTGTCGATCTTCGCCGATCCCGAAGCGGAAGCGCGCGCTTTTTCCGATGCGATGGCTAAAACGACGGGCGGCGCGCTGGTTATCACCGGCAAGACACCTGATGAAATCCGGACTGAGCTTTACAGCAATGCCCTTGCTTTCGCATCGGCCTCCGGTGCGCAATATGGCACGACCCTGACGGAGGCACAGCGCGCGGCGCTTGAGAAGCCGCTTGTCTGGCACGAGACACGGATCGTTGATGGCCGTCAGGTTCTGGTGCCGGTCCTCTACTTGCCACCGAAGGACGAATTGCTGCGCGGCCCACGCGGACCAGGCCTCATTCAGGGCAATGATCTCGTTGTTGAGGTCCAAGGTACGCTTGCCAACACGGGCGCCATGATTGCCCGGGATTTCGCGTCGATTTCAGCCCGCGATATCGTCAATGAACGTCTGGCCGATCTGGCAGCCCTCGAACGTGGCGATACCGACTTTGGCGGCACCTATGGTGGCGTCCTGGGCCGCAGCGACAGTGGTTTGATTTCTGCGGGAAGCCTCTATCTGCAGACGGATGCCAATTTTGCCAATCGCGGTGGTAAGCTTGCCTCTGCCGGTGACCTCAGCATTCGGGTTGGAGGAGATTTCACCAACGAGACGCTGAAGGTCGCTCGTCTTGTCGACAAGTTGGACGGCTGCGAAGGCAAGGCCTGTGGCACGCTGCGCACGGACTGGAGCGTGGCCGAGATTGCTGCCGGCGGTGACCTCACTCTGGTCGCCGACGGCACCTTGACCAACTGGGGTGGCAGCATTGGTGCGGTTGGGGATGCTGTTCTGGCCGCAGCCGACGGCATTCATATGCAGACCCTGCAGGATAGCTTCCTGCTGAAGGACGTCAAAGCACGCGGCTTCCTCTCCGGCAGCCATGTGGTCGAACATGCGATCCTGACCCAGGAAGCACAAGCCAAGTCGTTGACCGGCAATCTGTCGATCCTTGCCGGCTACTCTCTGTGTGCAGACGGCAAGCTGTGCGCCGCAGGAGACGGGACAGCCAATGCCGTTCTCAACGGAGCGGTGATCTCCGCCTATGAGGACGTCACCCTTGCGGCTCAGGGCGATGTCACGCTCGGTGCTGTCAGCACCAGCGTCGACAACAAGAACAAGCAGTGGGGTTTTGCCGGCTTGTCCTGGAGTAAGGTCAGGCAGGAATGGAATTCAGTCGACACGCGTGTGACCCGCATCGCCGGTGAAAATGTCGCCATCAATGCTGGTGGCGATATTACCGGTGTGGGCTCGAAGATTGCAGCAGCCAATGACCTGCTTATCCTCGCCGATGGCACGGTGAGCTTCAAGGCTGCCCAGGACCAGCGCTACTTTACCGAGAAGGGCTTCTCGATCGGCCTGACCTTCCCCGGTTCTGCGGGCATTGATGCGGCCTTGAAGGGCGGGAGTGGGCAGGAGGTTCTCACCGGCCTTGCCTCCATCAATCCGTTCACGGCAACGCTTGCCCGGTTGTCGCAATCGGAAAATGGCCTCGGTGCGGCGCTTGCATCGGCCTATGTGACCGTTGGTGGCCTCAATGGACTCAAAGGCGGGCCTGGTGCACTGGGAGCGCTGATCGATCCGACATCGCCCTTTCGTGATGCAAGCGGCGCGCTGACCGGTCAGTCGGTCCTGTCGAGTATCGGGATCAACATATCGAACTGGAAGACGGAGCAACGTTGGTCGGAAAGTGCGCAAGCGCAGCTGTCCGCCGGCAATGACCTTGTATTGAAAGCCGGCCTCGATGTGGTTCTCGCTGGTGGCACGCAGCTGGTGGCTAGAGGCGATGCCTTGGTCAAGGCGGAGCGGGACGTAATCCTTGCGGCTTTGGCCGACTATGCCGATACCAAGGCGCGCTCCTTCAGCCTGTCGATCAAGCCGCTGGCGCTTGAAGTGGGCGTCAGCGCCAGCCGTCAGAATGGCGAGACAACCCGCTACAGCAATGCCGCGATCGTGGCAGGCGGCACGGTGGATGTGACGGCCGGCCGTGACCTGATGCTGGCCGGCGGCAATATCGAAGGCAAGATCGCGGAGATCATGGTCGGTCGCGACCTGACGATCGCCAGCCTCCAGGATACCAACATCTATCGTGAAAAGACCTTTGGCGCTTCGATCAGTCTGACGCCGGCTGGCATCGGCGGCTCGCTGACAGCGGGCAAGACCACGGGCGACTACGCCAATGTCGCGCAGCAGAGCGGTATTTCGGCTGGGAGTGGCGGCTTTGATATCACGGTCGGTGGCAAGGTCGATCTCATCGGTGGGGCGATTGTCTCCGAGGCGCCGGCGGACAAAAACGCGCTTTCGGCCCGCGAGATCACCTTCCGCGATCTCGAGAATACATCGAAGGCGCAGACGGGTGGTTTTGGCGTCAGCCTGACACCGGGTGGTATTGCCTCCCCGATCGTCAGCCAACCGGCAACGACGTCGGAAAGTGGCGCGGTGCGCTCGACGATCTCGCCAGCCACCCTGTCCCTGAGCGGCCAGAGCCAGGATCTCGCCAGCCTCAACCGCGATCCGGCCCTTGCCAACACCCAGGTCGGCGCATTCGACATCGAGGCGCTGCAACAGAAGCAGCGTGATGCGGCGATCATCAGTCAGGCGCTTAACCTGGCGGTTGGCGACATTTCGCAAGTCGCGGGCTTCGCTGAGGGATCACCGGAAAAGGTTGCCCTGCATGCTGTGGCGGGGGCGGCAATCGCAGCAGTCTCAGGTGGCGATATTGCGCTGGGTGCACTGTCCGCCGCCGCTCAGGAAAAGATTGGTGCGATCATCAATGCCGAACTGGAGAAGAACGCGGCATTGAGCGATGCCGAACGGGCGGTGCTAGGCAAATGGGCCGCAGTTGCGGTTGGTGCCGCGATTGGTGGTGCCCAAGGTGCTGCAATCGCACTTGACGCACAGACCTACAACTATCTGACCCATGAACAACTGAAGAAGGCCCAGGCTGCAAATCGGCGGCTGAGGGATTGCATCCAGGAAAGTGGCTGCTCATCGGATGAACTCGCGGCGGCGAGCATCGAGGTGGCGCGGTACCAGAAGCTGTCCCAGGAGAACACCCAGGCCCTGATCGGAGCCTGCAGCAGCGATGCGATGACGGAAAGTTGCCGGTCGCAGATCACCGACCTCGTGAATTTTGTAGAGGAGGTTGACGATGCTTTCTCTCTGCCGGAGAACGATGGCGCGCCGCCCTACATTTTCGCAGCCGGCGCCAT
>ERZ1034401.162-NODE-162-length-14296-cov-3.767151_pt1 | contig 14296 bp, 15 predicted proteins | sample MGYA00520601_ERZ1034401 | MGnify/ENA primary metagenome ERZ1034401 (study PRJEB33736, sample SAMEA104288476) | Azolla filiculoides | biome: Urban; feature: water surface; material: ditch water | place: Netherlands | collected 2014 ... | reverse complement strand
ATGATAAATGCTTGGGTCGGCCGCCCAAAACGGCGCACTCTTTCGAGTGCGACGTCGGCTTAGGTAAAGCTGCCGTCTGCGGGATCGTACCGCTTTCCTTTGGCAAGTGAGGCGAATTCGACCAGTTCGTCTTCGTCCTGAACGCCGCTTTCGACCAGATAGATCAGCAAAGCGGTGGCATTGTCGGCCTGTTTTGTATCGAGGATCAAATTTTCCTGGCGACTGATCCGTCTTACCGCGCGTTCGACGATGTCGGCTTTGTCATGAGCCGAAGAGCCGAGGGATACAGATGCCATGATTGGCCTCCTCCCGTTTAAGGCTGACGCATTTGGAACACAAAACGTCGGCGTAGCACAAGTTGCCATCATGACTGTTTCCAGCCCGAATACAACCCATCAATCTCTACAGGCAAAAATTGGTCAAATGGTGATCCCGACGCGATTCGAACGCGTGACCCTCAGATTAGGAATCTGATGCTCTATCCTGCTGAGCTACGGGACCACTTCCTTCTCCATACAAAAGCAAAGCCGGCAAGCCAAGTGATTTTGCTTGTCCAGCCGTGCTTGCGTCGCCCAAAGGCCACTATTCGGTCAGGCGCCGCTCGGCCAGGCGCACCCAGTAGGAAATGCCATGGCCGATGACTTCGTCGTTGAAATCATAGGCCGGGTTGTGAAGCCCTGCCGAATTGCCGTTGCCGATCATGATATAGGCGCCGGGCCGCGCCTGCAGCATGAAGGCGAAATCCTCGCCCGCCATGGAGGCGTCGACATCGGTATCGACATTCTGGACGCCGACGATGTCGATGGCCGCCTGGGCGGCGTGGTTGGTCTCGGACGGGTGATTGACCGTTACCGGGCAGGCGCGTTCATATTCGAATTCCGCCTTGGCGCCGTTTGCCGCAGCGATCCCGTGCGCCAGTTCGGCGATGCGCTTTTCGGCAAGGTCGCGCACGTCCTCGTCCAGCGAGCGCACAGTGCCGGTCAGATAGGCCTCTTCAGGGATGATGTTGTGGGTCGTGCCAGCGTGGAACTGGGTGACCGACACCACCACCGAACGCAGCGGATTGGCGTTGCGGGCGGCGATCGTCTGCAGTGCGCCGACGATCTGCGCACCGGTGACGATGGTATCGATGGTGTTGTGCGGCTCGGCGGCATGGCCGCCGCGGCCGGTGATCTTGATGGCGAACTTGTCGGGTGCGGCCATGATGCCGCCCTTGCGAATGGCAAAGCTGCCGGCCGCCATGCCCGGCATGTTGTGCATGCCGTAGACTTCCTCGATGCCGAAGCGCTCCATCAGACCGTCTTCGACCATGGCAAGCGCGCCGCGTCCGCCTTCTTCTGCCGGCTGGAAGATGACCACGACATTGCCATGGAAGGTGCGGGTTTCGGCCAGATACTTCGCCGCACCCAGAAGCATGGCGGTATGGCCGTCATGGCCGCAGGCATGCATCCGACCCTCTGTCGTCGATGCCCAGGGCTTGCCGGTGATTTCGGTGAGCGGCAACGCATCCATGTCGGCGCGCAGCCCGATCGCGCGATCGCCCTGGCCGCGTCCCTTGATGACGCCGACGACGCCGGTGCGGCCGATGCCCGTCACCACCTCGTCGACACCGAATTCCTTCAGCTTCTGTTCGACGAAGCTGGCCGTGTTTTCAACGTCATAGAGGATTTCGGGATGGGCGTGCAGATGACGGCGCCATTCGGTGGCCTCCGACTGGAGTTCGGCGGCGCGGTTCAGAATTGGCATGTGGCTGTCCTGGTCGGTGCATTGCGGATCACGTGATTGTCGGCGCGGAATGTGCGCCTCCTGATTGACGTATTCAATAGGCTTTGCCATTGCTTGCATTGCTACGGCAAACAGATGCCGAATGCGAGATATCCCCAATGTGAGAGGATTGAAGTCGTGTCCACGAAGTTTCCAAGCATTTTGTCCTCAGCAGGAGCGTTGCGCCGCGTTGCGATCGTTGCCTGTCTGTCGGCGATTGCCGTGCCGAATTTCGCCGTGGCCAATCCGATGATCGTCGTTGATGTCAAGAGCGGCCGCGTGATCGAACATCAGGAAGCCTTCCGCAAGTGGTATCCGGCCTCGCTGACCAAGCTGATGACGGCCTATACCGCGTTCAAGGCGATCCGGGCCGGCGAACTGTCGCTGCAGAGCATCGTGACGATGAGCACGCATGCGGCCGCAGAGCCTGCCAGCAAGACCTATTTCAAGCCAGGCTCGAGACTGACGCTCGACAGCGCGTTCAAGCTGCTGATCGTCAAGTCGGCCAATGACATCGCGGTTGCGATCGCCGAGACGGTGAGCGGCAGCGAGGAACGTTTCGTCGCGCGGATGAATGCCGATGCCAAGGCGCTCGGCATGAGCTCGTCGCGCTTCGTCAATCCGAACGGCCTGCCGGGCAAGGGGCAATATACGACGGCGCGCGATCTTGCCCTGCTGGCTGCCGCCATCCGCAGCGAGTTTCCCGAATATGCCAGCTATTTCGCACTGGAAGGGGTGACGACCGGCAAGAAGAACTATGCCGCCTATAACCTTCTCGTCGGCCGGTTCGACGGTGCCGACGGCATGAAGACCGGCTATATCTGCGCCTCCGGTTTCAACCAGGTCTCGTCGGCGACCCGCAATGGCCGCACGGTGATTTCGGTCGTGCTCGGCGCCGACAGCCTTGGCGCGCGCGCCGACCAATCGGCAGACCTTTTGCAGAAGGGGCTGACGACGGCAACGGCCGGCGGGCGCCTGGAGAACCTTCAGCCCTATGGCGACGGGCTCGACCAGGTGGTGGATATCAGCAGCGAGATCTGCAATCCCAAGGCCCGCCAGGTTCGCAGCGAAGGCCGCGACGAAGTGGGGCGGATGAAGCTCCTGTCGCCCTATATCCATGAAATGGATCATCAACCGAGCTTCAGCTATGCCGGCCTCATTTCCGGCGGAGAACCGGCGGAAAAGGCCAAGGGCGGGGCGCAGATGAGCGAAATCGCCAATGTGCCAATCCCACGGCCGCGCCCGACCTTCTGATGTGTTGCCGCATTCGGCCGGATCTCTCAGTGAAAGTGGAAGACATGAGCATCGGACGTATCCCGGTATCGATCCTGACCGGATTTCTCGGCGCCGGGAAATCGACGCTGCTGAACAGGATCCTCAAGGATCCGGCGATGAAGGACGCTGCCGTCATCATCAATGAATTCGGCGAAGTCGGCATCGACCACCTGCTGGTCGAATCCTCCAGCGACACCGTGGTCGAACTGTCCGATGGCTGCCTGTGCTGCACCGTGCGCGGCGAGCTGGTCGATACGCTGGCCGAACTGGTCGACGGCATGCAGACCGGCAAGATCAAGCCGCTGTCGCGGATCGTCATTGAGACCACCGGCCTCGCCGATCCGGCGCCGGTGATGCAGTCGGTGATGGGCCATCCGGCGATCGCGCAGCATTTCGATCTGGACGGCATGATTACCGTCGTCGATGCCGTCAACGGATTGTCGACGATCGATGGCTTCACCGAAGCCTACAAGCAGATTGCCGTTGCCGACCGGCTGATTCTGACCAAGACCACACTTCCGGAAGCCGGTGATACGACGGCGCTGGTTGCGCGGCTCAGGGCGCTCAATCCGCGTGCGCCGATCACCAATGGCGATGCCGACGAGGCCGGCAGCGCCGCCGTGCTGGTCAACGGGCTCTACGATCCGGCCAGCAAGATCGCCGATGTCGATCGCTGGCTGAAGGACGAGGTGGGCCATGACCACCATGATCACGAGCATGAGCATCATGGTCATCATGACCACGCTGACCATCACCATCACCATCACGAGCATGACCACCATCATGACGTGAACCGACATGGCACATCGATTCGCTCCTATTCGATCATCCATGATCAGCCGATCGATCCGATGGCGCTCAACATGTTCATCGACCTCCTGCGGTCGACCCATGGCGAAAAGCTGTTGCGGATGAAGGCGATCGTTGCCCTGACCGACCAGCCGGATCGGCCGCTCGTGCTGCATGGCGTGCAGTCGATCTTCCATATGCCGGTGCGTCTGCCGGCCTGGCCTGAGGGGTCTGACCGCAAGACGCGGCTGGTGCTGATCACCAGGGATCTGTCGGAGGACTATGTGCGGGATCTGTTCGGTGCCTTCACCGGCCGGATTGGCATCGACCGGCCGGATCGTGCGGCCATGGTCGACAATCCGCTGGCGATCCCGGGCTACCGGATCTAGCGAGGAACGTTAGGCGCGGCCGTTGCCGCCCTTGCGGATCTGGAACCGGTGGCCGCTGTCGAGCGGCTGCGTTTCCAGCAGGGCGTGTCCGTCTTCGCGGCAAAAATGCGCGATGTCGATGACGGCCAGCGGGTCGGTGGTCTCGATCACCAACAGTGCGCCCGGCTGCATGTCGGCAAGCCGCCGGCGTGTCTTGAGGACCGGCAAGGGGCATTTCAGCCCCTTGAGGTCATAGACGACGGGTTCGGTCATGCCGACTACCAGAGTTTCCAGAACGGCTTCTTCTTCACCGGTGCTTCCGCGACGGTCGTTTCCGCCATCTGCGGATTGGGCTGCGGGACCGGAACGACGGACTGGCCAGCCTGTGCAGTTGCCGTGGCCTGTGCAGGTGCGGCCGACGGGGCAGCCGGTGCCACGGGTGCAATCGGGGCTGCCGAGGCGGTCGCGGTGCCGGCCGGAGCAGCGGTCGCCGTTGCCGGGGCCACTGCGACCGGTGCAACGGTCTGTGCTGTGCCTGCCACCGTTGTGGCGGCAGTCGCGGTTGTTCCGGCAGCCGGCGGCTTGGCGGTCAGCTGGTTGATTGCAGCCGGGGCCGAGGTAGCACTTGCGACCGCCGTCGGATTGACGTCGTCGATATCGAGCAGCTTTCCGGCTGCGAGAGCCGAACCGGTCGGTGCAAAAGCCAGGTCGTGCGAGCGCGACTTGCGCAGGTCAGCGACAAGCGCCTTACGCTCGGCTTCGCTCGGATCGTACCAGATCTTGCCGTCGAACTTGTTCAGCGCCTTGGCGTAGTTGCGGTCGTATTCCTTGTTGTAGCTTGCCAGTGCCATCTCAAGCGCCGGCGGAGTCGACATCGGCGGGCAGGCCGCCTGGGCGTTGAAGCCCTTGCCATCGGCCGTCAGCTGGTTGAAGACATATTTCTTCTCACACATTGACGTCCGGCGGGCGCTTGGTGACTTCGAAATTGTCGTAGCCGACCTTCAGCGTTTTCCAGAAGTCATAGTGCTGGCTGTGGCGATGACGGGCCATGTTTTCGGCCGTCATGCGGAACGGAAATGCCTGCAGCTGAATGCTCTGCTGGCCGCCCTTGAAGGCGTCGCGGGCAAAGGCATAGATCTCGAGGATCTGCGCGTCGGTCATCGAATAGCAGCCCGATGACGAGCAGGCGCCGTGGATCATCAGGTTGGAGCCACTGCGGCCGTTTGCCTGGTCGAAGCGATTGGGAAAACCGGTATTGATCGCGAGGAAATATTTCGAGTTCGGATTGAGGTGGTAAGGCGTCAGCGGATAGAAGCCTTCCGGCGCCTGCCGGTCGCCTTCCTTGACCTTGGGTCCGAGACGGCCCGACCAGGCGCAAATGTCGTACTCGACGACCTTGTCGAAGCGATTGTTGGTCTTGGCCTTCCAGACTTCCAGCACACCTTCTTCCTTGAAGATGCGCAGCATGATCGGCGCGTTGCGATCCATGCCCTTTTTCTGGATCTCCGCGACCAGGCGCGCCGGAAGCGGCTGCTGGATCTTGTTGGAGACCTTGGGGGAATCGTAGGTCGCACTTTCCAGTGTGTCATTGCAGCCGGCAAGTGCCGCGGCGAAGATCAATACAAGGGCTGTCGATTTCCAGCGCATTCGCAAAAGCTCTTTTCAAGAACAGATCAAGCGGCCTTGGCAGGTCAGGCCTCTTTTAGTTTATGACTGCTTTCTTCACAAATTATAAACCACGGAGCAATTCATTCCGGGGTGATTTTGCTGCGATACTGTTGCAAAGCGGCAGAGTGATGGCCGGACCGGCCGTCATCCTAGAGATTGCGGCCGATATCGAGGAATTTCTGGCGGCGGTCGTTGCGCAATTTTTCGCCCGACAACGGCGTCAGGTCGGCTAGCGCAGACGCGATGACGTCGCCGGTCGACTTGATCACGGATTCCGGGGCTCTGTGGGCACCGCCGACCGGTTCCTGGATGATGCCGTCGATGATGCCGAAGCCCTTGAGGTCCTCGGCAGTGATCTTCATGTTGGTCGCCGCTTCCTTGGCGCGGGTGGAATCGCGCCAGAGGATCGAGGCTGCCCCTTCCGGCGAGATGACCGAATAGATCGCATGCTCCAGCATGTAGACCCGGTTGCCGGTGGCAATCGCGATCGCACCGCCGGAGCCGCCTTCGCCGATGACGACGGACACCATCGGAACCTTGAGGCCGAGGCACATTTCGGTCGAGCGGGCGATGGCTTCCGCCTGACCGCGTTCTTCCGCGCCGACGCCCGGATAGGCACCTGCCGTGTCGATCAGGGTGATCAGCGGCAGGCCGAAGCGATCGGCCATTTCCATGACGCGGATCGCCTTGCGATAGCCTTCGGGACGGGGGCTGCCGAAATTGTGCTTCAGGCGCGACTTCGTGTCATTGCCCTTTTCCTGGCCGATCACGGCAACCGGCTGGCCGCGGAAGCGGGCGAGGCCGGCCTGGATGGCGGCGTCCTCGGCGAACTTGCGGTCGCCGGCCAGCGGTGTGAAGTCGGTGAACAGGTGGCTGGCATAGTCGACGAAATGCGGGCGCTGCGGATGGCGCGCAACCTGCGTCTTCTGCCAGGCATTGAGCTTCGAATAGATATCGGCCATCGCCTCTTCGACGCGGCCTTCGAGCCGGCTGATCTCTTCTGAGGTGTCGATGCTCTCGTCCTCTTCCGCGATCTTCTTCAGTTCGCGGATCTTGGCTTCGAGGTCTGAAATTGGCTTTTCGAAGTCGAGATAATTATGCATGGAGTCAGTTCCGATCGTTTTGTCCCTGGCCTTGCGGCTGCCGGGAACCGGTATTGCCGGTCCTAATCGTGGTTTTTCGCCTGTTTTGCAAGGGGGTGATGCGTTTGGACCAATTGCTGCAGTCTCTCGTCCAGCACATGTGTATAGATTTGTGTCGTTGAAATGTCGCTATGGCCGAGCAATTCCTGCACGGCGCGAAGGTCCGCGCCATTGCCGAGAAGGTGGCTGGCAAAGGCATGGCGCAGGACATGCGGCGATACGCTTGCGGCCGGCAGGCCGCTGCGAATGGCAAGATCCTTCAGGTCGCGGGCAAAGACCTGGCGCGGCAGATGCCCTTCCTTGCTGGCGGATGGAAAGAGGAAGGGGCTGTCGGCATGGCCGGGTGTCGCTGCCCGTGTTTCGCCGTAGCGGGCCAGTGCCTCGATGGCGGTGCGCGACAGGGGAACCAGCCGTTCCTTGTTGCCCTTGCCCCTGACGACGAGAAAACGCCCCTCCTGGGCCAGCACCTTGACCGGCAGCGAAACCAGTTCGCTGACGCGCATGCCGGTCGCATAGAGCAGTTCCAGCAGGACCAGCAGTCGGAGCCTTGCAGGCTGGTCCGGACCTGGCAGGGCGGCTTCCTGATCGGCAAGCGCCAGCATGTTGCCGACATCCTCGACGCTCAGTGTCTTTGGCAGTGAGCGTGCCTTTTTCGGCGCATCGAGGATTGCCGTCGGATCGTCGCCCCTCAGGCCTTCGGCGTAGAGAAACTTGTAGAACTGGCGCATCGCCGAAAGCCTGCGGGCCTGCGATGTCGCCTGAAAGCCGCGCTTTGCCAGATCTGACAGATAGGCGGTCAGGTCGGTGCGGCCGGCACTGCCCAGCGTCGTCTTACGGTTCGTCAAAAAAGAATGCAGGTCGTCGAGGTCGCGTTCGTAGGAGGCGAGCGTATTGGCGGCGGCGCCGCGTTCGGCGCTCATCATTTCGAGGAAGGCCTCGACCCGTGCCTGGCTCAGATCCGCCACCTAATTTTAGTCCTTGCTGTTGTTCGACGTTACTGTTCGACCGGGTTCACGCGTTCCGAGGGGATCTTGATCGTTACATCCCGTTCCCGGGGCTCGACGAAGACCGTGAGTGACCACATGATGGCATAGATGATGCCGGCGATCGTTGCGCAGATGAACAGAAAGCGAAACAATGTCGGCATGAATGGTCCTTGGCCTTCGAAGCGTTGAACATAGGGAATAGGCATTGTGACTTGCAAGGGTGCTGTGATCCTTGTGTCGATTTGCGTCAACGGCTTGACGCTTGCCCTGCATTTGTCAATACCGTGATGAAACAGTTGCGAACGGGCCGATGACCGATACGATCCTCAATCTTGCCTCTAGTCTGGGCGAGCGCGCCAGGGCAGCGCTCGGAAGACGCAATCTGGTTTTCGTCGGCCTGATGGGGGCCGGCAAGTCGGCGGTCGGGCGGATGGTGGCCAACCAGCTCGGCCTGCCTTTCGTCGATACCGATGTCGAGATCGAGCGCGTGTCGCGCATGTCGATCAGCGAGTTGTTCACGGCCTATGGCGAGGATGAATTCCGGGCACTGGAAACGCGGGTGATCAAGCGCTTGCTGCGTTCGGGTCCGCGCGTTGTATCCACCGGCGGCGGCGCCTTCATCAATGACAAGACACGCAAGCAGATCGAACGAGGCGGTATCTCTTTGTGGCTGAAGGCTGATCTCGATGTTCTGTGGGAACGGGTCAACAAGCGCGACCATCGGCCGTTGCTGAAGACGGAGAACCCCAAGCAGACCCTCAAGGATCTGATGGACAAGCGCTATCCGATCTACGAACTGGCGGATCTGACAATCCAGTCACGCGATGTGCGCAAGGAAGTGATTGCCAACGAGGTTCTGATGGCGATCATCGAAAAGACTGGCATCGAAAAAACTGGCCCCGAAAAGACTGGTATCGAACAGAGCGGCAAAGGTGAGACGGTATGAGCAAGGTCGAGAATTCGGAACGTCTGGTGCATGTGCCGCTTGGCGAGCGCGCCTATGACATCCTGATCGGGCCCGGTCTGCTTGCCCGTGCCGGCGGCGAGATTTCCAGCCGCATCAAGGGCAAACGTGCGGCTATCGTCACGGACGAGAATGTCGGCGCCCGCTATCTCGACGGCCTGATGGACAGCCTGCAGACGGACGGCATCGAGGCTGTGTCGGTGACCTTGCCACCCGGCGAAAAGACCAAGAGCTTTGCCAGCCTGACCCAGGTCTGCGACGTGCTGCTTGAGGCGCGCATCGAGCGCAATGATGCGGTGATTGCGCTCGGTGGCGGCGTGATCGGCGATCTCACCGGCTTTGCCGCCGGCATCGTGCGTCGCGGCGTGCGTTTCGTGCAGATCCCGACCTCGCTTCTCTCGCAGGTCGATTCATCGGTCGGAGGCAAGACGGGGATCAACGCCCGGCAGGGCAAGAACCTGATCGGCATCTTCAACCAGCCGGATCTCGTGCTCGCCGATACCGACGTGCTTGATACGCTGTCGGAGCGCGAATTCCGCGCCGGCTATGCGGAAGTGGCGAAATACGGCCTGATCGACAAGCCGGATTTCTTCGAATGGCTGGAAACCAACTGGCGTGATGTGTTTGCCGGCGGTCAGGCCCGGATCGAGGCGATTGCCGTCAGCTGTCAGGCCAAGGCCGATGTCGTGGTGGCCGACGAGCGCGAAAACGGTCGCCGGGCGCTGCTCAATCTCGGCCATACCTTCGGCCATGCGCTCGAAGCCGCCACGCAATATGACAGCAAGCGTCTGGTGCATGGCGAAGGCGTGTCGATCGGCATGGTGCTGGCGCACCAGTTCTCCGCCCGGATGAACCTTGCCAGCCCGGACCTCGCGGCCCGCGTCGAGGCTCATCTGCGTGCGGTCGGCCTGCCGACCCGGATGGACGAGATCCCCGGCGAATTGCCGCCGACCGACGTCCTGATGGATGCGATCGCGCAGGACAAGAAGGTGAAGGGCGGCAAGCTGACCTTCATCCTGACGCGTGGTCTCGGTGAAGCCTTTGTCGCCGATGACGTGCCTTCGTCTGAGGTCGTCTCCTTCCTCGAAGAGAAGCGGGCGAAATGACGGCCGCCGGGTCCTTGCTGGCACGCGTGGTGAATGCGCTCGTGCGCGGCCTGCTGCGCGGCTTCGGCGTGCAGCCGACGGCCGAGACGCTGGCCTTGTCCAGCCATGACCAGTTGCATGCGGCACTCGATCTCATCAATCGCGATGGCCAGTTCGACAAGGAGCAGAAAGACCGGCTCAGCGGTCTTTTCGATCTCGAGGAGCTCGAGGTTTCCGATGTCATGATCCATCGCACGGCGATGCGAGCGATCAATGCCGACGATCTGCCGGACGTGGCCGTGCGCGCCGTGTTGGAAAGCCCCTACACGCGCATGCCGCTCTGGCGCGGCTCGACCGAAAACATCATCGGCGTCGTGCACGCGAAAGATCTCCTGCGGTCGCTGGCCGAACCCAATGTCGAGCCGGAAAATCTCGACATCATCAAGATCGCGCAGAAGCCGTGGTTCGTTCCCGATACCACGACGCTCAAGGAACAGCTCAACGCCTTCCTGCGCCGCAAACTGCATTTTGCCGTCGTCGTCGACGAGTATGGCGAGGTCCAGGGCGTCGTGACGCTGGAGGATATTCTGGAGGAAATCGTCGGTGACATTGCCGACGAGCACGATGTGGAGCTGCAGGGCGTTCGGCAGGAGTCCGACGGGTCGATGGTGGTTGATGGCGCCGTGCCGATCCGCGATCTCAATCGCGCGCTCGACTGGGATCTGCCGGACGAGGAGGCGACGACGATTGCCGGCCTCGTCATCCACGAATCACGATCGATCCCGGAAGAACGGCAGGCATTCACCTTCTACGGCAAGCGGTTCATCGTGATGAAACGGGAAAAGAACCGCATCACCAAGCTGCGCATTCGCCCGATCGAAGCCGTCAAGACAGAGGCTTGATCGGCCGCCGGCTCTACCAGCGTGTCGGTTCGCCCGGTGCTGCCGGCTCGATGGCCAGCGCATGCAGCCCGGCGTCGAGTTCCGGCTTCAACAGATCCGTCACGGCTCGGTGGCGGGCAAGACGGCTAAGGCCGTTGAATTTTGCAGAGACGATGCGCACCCGCATATGGGTCTCGCCGGTGCCGGTAATGTCCGGCTGATGACCGGCGTGATGGGCGCTTTCATCGATCACGTCCAGCCGCTCGGGGGCCAGTTCCTGGCGCAGTGTTTGCTCGATGCGGTTGCGCACGGACATATCGTGTTCCCTGTGGTCTGGCTTGCGGAAAAAGCCCCACAAAGCGCGCAACATTCCGATTTGTCAATTCTTGTCGCGCCACTGTCTAGGCACCATAATTACCGCATGAAACTCGACTCGAAATACTTCGATCGGATCCGCACCAAGCGCAAGCGTGTGGCGGAGCCCGAGCCATCCAATCCAACCTGTCAGTGGGACGGCTGCGAAAAGCCGGGTGTCCATCGCGCTCCCGTGGGTCGCCACGCCGAGGGTCAGTTCTTCATGTTCTGCTTCGAGCATGTGAAGGACTACAACAAGGGCTACAACTATTTCTCCGGCCTGTCGGACACCGAGATCGCCCGCTACCAGAAGGAAGCTATCACCGGACACCGGCCGACCTGGACGGTTGGCGTCAACAAGGCGGCCAAGACTAGCCCATTGCATTCGACGGCCCGGTCCGGTTCGGCTGCGTCACAGGCGCGCATGAAGGACCCGTTCGGCTTTGTCCAGCAGGGTCGTACGGGCAATGGTTCTCGCTTCCAGCCGCAGCTGCGCAAGCTGAAGACCATGGAGACCAAGGCACTGGATACGCTCGGTCTTTCGGCCAATTCGACGGCAACCGAGATCAAGACCCGCTACAAGGAGCTTGTAAAAAAACACCATCCCGATGCAAATGGCGGAGACAGAGGTTCTGAAGAGCGTTTTCGCGCTGTTATTCAAGCCTACCAATTGTTAAAGCAGGCGGGTTTCTGTTAATCCGAGAAGCAGCAGCGACGATATGCGGCCGGTCGGAAGCGCCTGGCATGGAGAAACGATGAGCAAAATTGATCTTGATATTTCCAATCTCCCCGACACGACCGTGTCGGTGCGCGAGGTTTTTGGAATAGACAGCGATATCCGCGTCCCGGCTTACAGCAAGGGCGACCCCTATGTGCCGGATCTCGACCCGGACTACCTGTTCGACCGCGACACGACGCTGGCGATCCTGGCCGGCTTTGCCCATAACCGCCGCGTCATGGTGTCGGGCTTCCATGGTACCGGCAAGTCCACGCATATCGAGCAGGTCGCCGCCCGCCTCAACTGGCCCTGCGTGCGTGTCAACCTCGACAGCCATGTCAGCCGTATCGATCTCGTCGGCAAGGACGCCATCGTGCTCAAGGACGGCAAGCAGATTACCGAATTCAAGGACGGCATCCTGCCCTGGGCCTACCAGCACAATGTCGCGCTCGTCTTCGACGAATATGATGCCGGCCGCCCGGACGTGATGTTCGTCATCCAGCGCGTGCTGGAGAGTTCCGGCCGCCTGACGCTGCTCGACCAGAGCCGCGTCATCCGCCCGCACCCGGCCTTCCGCCTGTTCGCCACGGCCAACACCGTCGGCCTCGGCGACACCACCGGCCTCTATCACGGCACGCAGCAGATCAACCAGGCGCAGATGGACCGCTGGTCGATCGTGACCACGCTGAACTACCTGCCGCACGACAACGAAGTCGGAATCGTCGCCGCCAAGGTCAAGAGCTTCGGCGCCACCGCAGAAGGCCGCGACACGGTTTCGCGCATGGTTCGCCTTGCCGATCTCACCCGCGCCGCCTTCATCAACGGCGATCTGTCGACCGTGATGAGCCCGCGTACCGTGATTACCTGGGCCGAAAACGCCGAGATCTTCGGCGATGTGGCCTTTGCCTTCCGCGTCACCTTCCTCAACAAGTGCGACGAGCTGGAGAGGACGCTGGTCGCCGAACAGTATCAGCGCGCCTTCGGCGTCGAGCTGAAGGAAAGTGCCGCCAACATCGTGCTTGGCGCGTAAGGGAAACGATCAGCATGGCAGGGCGCGGCGACAATAGCAGGGCCAAGACGGGCGCAGGCGTGGACACGGAGCCGATGCGCCGTGCGATCACCGGCTGCGTCCGCTCGATTGCGGGCGATCCGCAGGTCGAGGTGGCCTTTGCCAATGAACGGCCCGGCCTTGCCGGCGAGCGCGTGCGCCTGCCGGAACTGTCGAAGCGCCCGACCGCACACGAACTCGCCGTTACCCGCGGTCTCGGCGACTCGATGGCGCTGAGGATTGCCTGCCACGACCAGAAGATCCATGCGACCATGGCGCCGCAGGGTGCCGATGCCCGGATGATCTTCGACGCGGTCGAGCAGGCGCGCGTCGAGGCGATCGGTTCGCTGCGCATGCCGGGCGTTGCCTCCAACATCCAGTCGATGAACACCGAGAAATATGCGAAAGCCAATTTCTCGACGATCAGCCGCCAGGAAGACGCGCCGATCCAGGAAGCCGTCGCCATGCTGGTGCGCGAGAAGCTCACCGGCCAGAAGCCGCCGGAGACGGCCGGCAAGGTGCTCGATCTCTGGCGCTCGTTCATCGAGGACAAGGCCGGTGCCGATCTCGACAACCTGCCGAATGCGATCAACGACCAGCAGAATTTCGCCCGGGTGATCCGTCACATGCTCTCGGCCATGGAAATGGCCGAGGATGTCGGCGACGATCAGGAACAGGGCGAGGACGACGAATCGACCGACGAGGACCAGCCGCGCAGCGGTGACGAGGACCAGGAGAGCGCCGAGGAAGAGGCGGGTTCCGAATCCGCGCCGGCCGACGAGAGCGAAGCCTCGCAGGAGCAGATGGACGACGGCGAAATGGACGGCGCGGAGATTTCCGACGACGACATGGCCGACGAGGGCGAGGACGACAGCGAGACACCCGGCGAAATGCGCCGCCCGTCGACGCCGTTCGACGATTTCAACGAGAAAGTCGACTACAAGATCTTCACCGAGGAATTCGACGAGGAGATCACCGCGGAAGAGTTGTGCGACGAAGCCGAGCTCGACCGGTTGCGCGCCTTTCTCGACAAGCAGCTGGCCCATCTGCAGGGTGCCGTCGGCCGTCTGGCCAACCGGCTGCAACGCCGCCTGATGGCACAGCAGAACCGGTCCTGGGAGTTCGATCTCGAGGAGGGTTACCTCGATCCGGCCCGTCTGGTTCGTCTGGTCATCGATCCGATGCAGCCGCTGTCCTTCAAGAAGGAAAAGGACACCAAGTTCCGCGATACGGTCGTGACGCTGGTGATCGACA
>ERZ1034401.160-NODE-160-length-14342-cov-3.954924_pt1 | contig 14342 bp, 17 predicted proteins | sample MGYA00520601_ERZ1034401 | MGnify/ENA primary metagenome ERZ1034401 (study PRJEB33736, sample SAMEA104288476) | Azolla filiculoides | biome: Urban; feature: water surface; material: ditch water | place: Netherlands | collected 2014 ... | reverse complement strand
TGCCGGAGGCGCCGGGACATCAGATCGCCATCACTCGCCGAGGCCGGCAAATAGCGCGGTGGAGAGATAACGTTCGGCAAAGGAGGGAATGATCACCACGATCGTCTTGCCGGCATTTTCATCGCGGCTGCCGACCTTGATCGCAGCGGCCAATGCGGCGCCTGACGAGATGCCGACCGGTACGCCTTCCAGGCGGGCGACAAGACGGGCAGTTTCGAAGGCTTCTTCATTGCTGACGGTGATGATTTCATCATAGATCGTGGTATCGAGGATGGCGGGTGCAAAACCGGCCCCGATGCCCTGGATCTTGTGCGGGCCGGGCGCGCCGCCGGACAGCACCGGGCTGTCGGCCGGTTCGACCGCGACGACCTTCACGCCGGGCTTCTTTGCCTTCAGCACTTGGCCGGCGCCGGTAATCGTGCCGCCGGTACCGATGCCGGACACGAGGATGTCGACGGCGCCATCGGTGTCGTTCCAGATCTCCTCGGCTGTGGTCTTGCGGTGGATCTCCGGATTGGCCGGATTTTCAAACTGCTGCGGAATGACCGAATCGGGTGTGGCTTCCGCCAGTTCCTGCGCCTTGGCGATGGCGCCCTTCATGCCCTTCGGGCCTTCGGTCAGTACGAGTTCGGCGCCGAGCAGCGCCAGCATCTTGCGGCGTTCGATCGACATGGTCTCGGGCATGGTCAGGATCAGCCGGTAGCCCTTGGCAGCGGCGGCAAAGGCCAGCGCAATGCCGGTATTGCCGGAGGTCGGTTCGATCAGGGTTGTCTTGCCGGGGACAATCTTGCCCTGCGCTTCCAGGCTTTCGATCATCGCGACGCCGATGCGGTCCTTGACCGAGGCGATCGGGTTGAAGAATTCGAGCTTGGCCAGAAGATTGGCCTTCACGCCCTTTTCCCGGGCCAGCTTGTCGAGGCGAACGATCGGTGTGTCGCCGATCGTGTCGGTAATCGAGTTGTAGACGCGGCCGCGGCCCGGTTTCCTGTCATTCGTCATCTATCTCTCCCTGCGGTAGGTTTTTGTTGACAGGAAGGATAGGCCCAAACGTTGCGCACCGCCAGAACCTCCAGTCTAAGTCACGGTCCGTCCAGAGCAAAAAGCATGCGCATTCGCGGTCTTCGCGACATCTCTGTGTCAGGCGCTGCGTGTGGCGATATAGGCCGCCGTCCCGGCAAGGATGCCTGCCGCCGAGCGATTGAGCGCTTTCAGCGCCGATGGTCGCTTCAGCAGCGTGCGGGCCTGTGACGCCAGAAGGATGTACGGAATGAGAACTGCCATCAGAACGATGAACGTCAGCCCGACCAGCAGCGCATAGTCCGCCATGTCGATTGCTTCGAGCGGCAGCAGCGTCGGCACAAGAGCAATGTAGAACAGCATGGTTTTTGGGTTGCCGAGCGTCACCAGAAGCCCGGAGAGGAAGGAAAGACCGGCATGTGTCGAGCGTTGCGCCTCGATCGACTGTGGCAAGAGCCCGGCAGTCCAGAGCTTCCACGCGATATAGATCAGATACATTGCGCCGACGAATTTGATCACCAGAAACGCCGTGGCAAAGGTCTTAGCGACCAAGGCGAGGCCGAGGATCACGGCGGTCAGATAGACGAGATCGCCGAGGATCAGGCCAAGTCCCATGAAAAATGTCGGGCGGAAGCCCGAGCCGAGCGCACGTGCGACAATCGCCGTCATGCCGGGCCCCGGAATGGCCGCAGCAATGAAAAGTGCGCCGCAATAGGCAAGCACTGTCGTCAGAGTCATTGGCAGTCCTCCGGATTTCGGTGCGTCCCATGCGAACGCATTCGATATTTGAACGCAAGGATGAGCAGGCAATGCTGTAGACCCGCAATGCCGGACTTGCAACGGTGACACGATGCGCCGTTGCCGTCAGTCGGCGACTGAGCCTATGGCAATGAGAGACCATTTCGGAGCCGCTTGATGCCTACATTTCCGACACTTCTTGCCTTCGCACTGATTTGCCTCGGCATGGTGCTGACCCCAGGCCCGAACATGATCTATCTGGTCTCGCGCTCGATCTGCCAGGGGCCGGCAGCCGGCCTTGTCTCCCTCGGCGGCGTGGCCCTCGGCTTCCTGTTCTACATGCTGATGTCGGCGCTCGGTATCACCGTCCTGCTGATGGCCATTCCCTTTGCCTATGACGCGCTGAAACTCGCAGGCGCCGCCTATCTGGTCTGGATGGCCTGGCAGGCCGTGCGTCCAGGTGGCCGCTCGCCCTTCCAGGTGCGCGACCTGCCGAAGGATGGACCACGCAAACTGTTTGCCATGGGTCTCGTCACCAGCCTGCTCAATCCGAAGGTCGCGGTGCTGTATTTGTCCCTGCTGCCGCAATTTCTCGATCCGGCTCGTGGCAGCGTCTTTTTCCAGTCGGTCGCCTTGGGCGCGACCCAGATCGTCATCAGCGTTTCGGTCAATGCGATGATCGCGTTGATGGCCGGCTCTATTGCGCTTTTCCTCGCTGGCCGGCCGTTCTGGATGGTCGTCCAGCGCTGGCTGATGGGCACGGTGCTGGCCGGACTTGCGATCAGGATGGCGACTGAAGCGCAGCGTTGACGCTCAGAACATCGGCCGCATGAAGCTGCGTTCATAGCTTATGATGCAGCGCGCGTCCTCCGCATAGGCAAATGCCGTCTGGCACTCGGCATCTGCCGCCATCTGCTGGCGGTATACCTCGTAGTCGGCGAGCGACGGGAAGCTGAACAGCGCGAGCGCGATGTTGTTCGCCCCTTCATGCGGCAGGAAATAGCCGTGATGGGTGCCTCCCAGCCGGTTAACCAGCGGGATCCAGAGCGCGGCATAGTGTTCGAACTCGGCCAGCTTGTAGGGATCGATCACGTAGCGCAGCGTGCAGGTTATCATGGAGTTCAGGCCTTTCTTTTGAACGGGACGAATGTCGTGGGTGACAGGTTCAGCGTCGTTGCGACGGCGGCAAGCAGGATTGCCGCACCACCTGCGGCCTGTCCGGGCGTCAGCACGTGGCCATAGGCCAGCATGTCCACTGCGATCGCGACGACGGGATAGAGAAAGGACAGGGTCCCCGTCAGGACCACCGGCAGCTTCTGGATCGCGGAGTAGAGAAAGGCATACATGGCGCCCGTATGCACGACACCGATGATCGCGACCATGGCAAGGCTCTGCGGTGAGGCCGGTAGCCGGTCGAAATCGGCGAGCGGCAACAGCATGACGATACCCGTGACGACCTGGACAAGGGCGATCAGATAAGGCGACGTCCCCTTCAGGTGTTTGGTGACGAAGGCCGCGATTGCATAGCAGAACGCGGCAAGAAGCGAGAGCAGGATGCCGGCCAGATAGCCATCCGGCGTGCTGCCGCCGACGGGCTCTCCTGCCAGCGTCATGGCCAGCATGCCGGCAAACGCCAGTCCCATCCAGCCGAGTTTGGCGCCGCTGACGCGCTCTCCGAGGAAAATCATGCCAAGGCCAACCAGCATGAAAGGCTGGACATTGTAGACAATGGTCGTGACCGAGATCGAAGCGAGCGGATAGGCAGAAAACAAGGCGAGCCAGTTCAGGACCAGCGCAATGCCGCCCGCGACCGCCATGGCAAACCGCTTCAGATTGAAGGCGGGATCCGAAAAGGTGCCGAACCGGAGGCAGAGAAGGGCCAGCACGGGAGCGCCGATCAGGCAGCGGAAGAACACGACGTTATAGGGTGTCTGGCCTGATTGCATGACGAACCAGCCGATTGTGCCGGATGTGACCATGGCAATGGTCATGTCGATGATGCCGCGCTTGATGGTGGGGTTCATGGTCGCCTCCGGTGATGCGCGGATTCTATCCGTCTTGTTTGGCGATTTGCTTTCTGGAAATTAGGTGTATGATCGGATGGTCAAAATAATATGAGGAAAAATGGCGATGAACATGCATCTTGTTCAGGTGCTCGATAACGTCGACCGCAGCATTGTCGAGGCTTTGGCCGCCGATGCGCGCCTGTCGTTGAAGGAACTTGCCGCCAGGGCCGGCCTTTCATCGCCCGCATGTTCTGAGCGGTTGCGCCGTCTTGAGGATCGTGGGGTTCTACAGGGATATGCGGCCGAGGTTGCGCTGGAGGCGCTGGGCTATCCGTTGCAGGCGATCGTGCGCGTTCGTCCGCTGCCGGGTATGCTGCATATCGTCGAGAAGATCATTCTGGAGACGCCGGAAATCATCGAATGTGACAAGGTCACGGGCGACGACTGCTTCATCTGCCGGGTCGCGGTGCGCAGCATGGCCGATCTCGACCGCGTTCATGACCGCATCATCGAAAAGGCCCAGACCAATACGTCCATGGTCAAGTCGACGCCGCTGAAGCGCCGTCTGCCGCCGATCGTCGGATAAGCGTCAGGCCACCCGATTCGGGCAGTCTTCAGACGCCCGTCGAACCGAAGCCGCCGGAACCGCGCGCTGTTTGGGATGTCTCGGTGACTTCGGCAACCCGTGCCTGCGTGACCGGAGCAATCACCATCTGGGCAATGCGCATGTCACGGGTGATGACAAAGTCTTCGTCGCCAAGATTGACCAGCAGGACCTTCACCTCGCCGCGATAGTCGCTGTCGATCGTGCCTGGTGTGTTGAGGCAGGTGATGCCGTTCTTGAATGCGAGCCCGGAACGCGGACGAATCTGTGCTTCGAACCCTTGCGGGATCTCGAAGATGAAGCCTGTCGGCACGAGAGCCCGTTTGCCGGGGGCAAGCACCAGCGGCTGCCCGGCATCGACGGCGGCGCGCAGATCCATGCCGGCCGCACCGGATGTCTCGTACGCGGGCAGATCAAGGCCGCGCCCATGCGGCAGCCGGACCAGGTTCAGGGTCGGTGTGATGTCTGTGTGGATGGTCATCAGCCATTACTTTGCCCTCACTTGGCCAAGGTCAATTGCAATGCCGGCCTTTAATCGCTAGATAGCCCGCAATTCCACAGGATTCACGACATGGCCGAAACGCTCGCAGAGGCAGTCTCCCGCCGCCGCACCTTCGCTATTATCGCTCACCCGGACGCCGGCAAGACGACGCTCACCGAAAAGCTGCTGCTGTTCGGCGGCGCGATCCAGCTCGCCGGCGAGGTCAAGGCGAAGAAGGATCGTATCCAGACCCGTTCGGACTGGATGAAGATCGAGCGCGAGCGCGGCATTTCGGTCGTGACCTCGGTGATGACCTTCGAATACAATGACAAGGTTTTCAACATCCTCGACACGCCGGGTCACGAAGACTTTGCCGACGATACCTACCGCACGCTGACGGCCGTCGACGCCGCGGTCATGGTCATCGATGCAGCAAAGGGCATCGAGCCGCGAACGCTGAAGCTGTTCGAAGTCTGCCGCATGCGCGACATTCCGATCATCACATTCATCAACAAGATGGACCGCGAAAGCCGCGATCCCTTCGAAATCCTCGATGAAGTCGAGGAAAAGCTGGCGCTCGACACCGCGCCGATCACCTGGCCGGTCGGCCGCTCGAAGACATTCAGCGGATCCTACAATCTCGCGGAAAACACATTTCGTGGATCCGACAAGCAGGTTGACGGCCTGCCGGTCAACAGCCCGGCAAATGTTGCAGAGCAGCTGCCGGAAAACGAGCGCGCGGCCTTCATCGAAGAGCTGGAACTGGCGCGCGAAGCGTGCCGCCCGTTCGACAAGCAGGCTTTCCTCGAGGGCCACATGACACCGGTTTTCTTCGGCTCGGCGCTGAAGAACTTCGGCGTGCGCGACCTGATCAATGCTCTGGGAGATTTTGCCCCTCCGCCGCGCGACCAGGTGGCCGATATCCGCAAGGTCCACGCCGCGGAAGACAAGATGACGGCCTTCGTCTTCAAGATCCAGGCCAACATGGACCCCAACCACCGCGACCGCATCGCTTTTGCCCGCATCTGCTCCGGCAAGCTCGAGCGTGGCATGAAGGCGCGTCTGGCCCGCACCGGCAAGCAGATGGGCCTGACGGCACCGCAGTTCTTCTTCGCCTCGCAGCGCCAGCTCGCCGATACCGCTTATGCCGGTGACGTGGTTGGCATCCCGAACCATGGGACCTTGCGCATCGGCGACACGCTGACCGAGGGTGAAAACCTTGTCTTCCAGGGCGTGCCGAACTTCTCGCCGGAAATCCTGCGTCGCGTGCGTCTTGAAGATGCGATGAAGGCGAAGAAGCTCAAGGAAGCCCTGCAGCAGATGGCTGAAGAAGGCGTCGTGCAGCTATTTTCTCCGGAAGACGGATCTCCGGCGATCGTCGGCGTGGTTGGCGCTCTGCAGCTCGACGTTCTGAAGGAGCGTTTGGCGGGCGAATATACACTGCCGGTCTCGTTCGAAATGTCGCGTTTTTCGGTCTGCCGCTGGATTTCCTCCGATCAGCCCGCCGAACTCGACAAGTTCATGACCCAGCGCCGTGGCGATATCTGCCGGGATCTGGACGGAGATCCGGTGTTCATGGCGCAGGACGCGTTTTCGCTGCGCTACGAGTCGGAGCGTTTTCCCGCGATCAAGATGGTGGCGATCAAGGAATATCACGTCGCCAAGGCGGCGTGATCGTTCTCTGCGAGGCATCGGCAAGTCCGCGCACCTGAGGCACGGGCTGCCATATCCGTATCCGTGACCTCGGAAAAGATCAGCCCGTCCGGACGATCTGCATGCCGCCGTCACCATCGACATGCACCTGCAGCCCCTCGTAGCTCGCGATCTTCGGATGGCGCGTGTCCAGCGCATGGCTGTGGGTGGCCGTAACCACCATGACATCCGATCCCGCAGCTTCGCCGGCCAAGACGCCGGCCATAACGTCTTCGAACACCAGGCAGCGGGCCGGATCGACGCCGAGATGGCGTGCGCCGAGCAGATAGCCTGCGGGGTTAGGCTTCCCGATCTTCACATCCTCGGCCGTGACGATCTTCGGGGGCTGCGGCAGGCCGGCGGCCTCGATGCGCGCCCTTGCCAGGAGTGCGGGGGCCGATGTGACGATGGCCCAGCGCGCCGATGGCAGACCGTTGAGAAAGTCGATCGCACCGGGAATGGCGACGACACCCTCGACGTCTTCGATTTCACCGCGCTCGATTTCCAGGGCTTCCGCTTGCACGTCCACACCCGGCAGGGCGAGGCCGCTGATCGTGTCTATGCCACGCTTGCCATGCATTGTCGGCAGGAAGGCCGCGACATCGAGCCCGTGGCGCGCGGCCCATTTCCCCCAGACCCGTTCGGCGGCGGCGATGGAATTGAGCAGCGTACCGTCCATGTCGAACAGGAAGCCATTGTAACGCTTGTCGAAGACGGGGTTCGGGGCAAAGGGCAATCGCTAAATCCTTGAGCTACGAAAACAGGGTGACTACGGACCTAGCCATTTTTGACTTTTGTCGCAAATGCTTCGGTGCGCGGTTGTCGGCATTTTGCATGACAGGCGCGCTACTCTGGTCTAAAACAACTCATCGAGAGACAGGGGCGTTCGTCGAAAGATGGACTGAGAAGCACCCTTCGAACCTGAACCAGATAATGCTGGCGGAGGGAGTCGCTTGGGAAGTGTCCGCGCGCACCTCGTGCATCTTCCCGTCGGCTGCCCCGCCTGAAAAGGGGCGCCCGTGAAATCCATCTCCACTATCGTTGCCAATGTCCTGTCGATTGCCGGATCCGATCCGTCCGGCGGTGCCGGTATCCAGGCAGATCTGAAGACATTCTCCGCGCGCGGCTGCTACGGCATGGCGGCAATCACGGCGCTGACGGCACAAAATACCCAAGGCGTCTCTGCCGTGCAGGTAGTCGACCCGGAATTCGTCGCTGAGCAGATCCGGATGATTTTCGCCGATGTGCGCGTCGATGCCGTGAAGATCGGCATGATTGCCAATGCCGGCATTGCCCGCGCAGTCGCCGGCGCGCTCAGGCCGCATTCCACCATCCCGATCGTGCTCGATCCGGTGATGATCGCCAAGGGTGGCGCAGCACTGCTGGACCCAGAAGCGGTTTGCGTGCTCCGCGATGAGCTCCTGCCTCTGGCAACGCTTCTCACCCCCAATCTTCCCGAAGCCGCCGTGTTGCTGGATGAGTCGGAGGCAGTCAGCCGTGAGGTGATGGAATCGCAGGCCGTTCGTCTGATACAGCAAGGCCCAAGGGCGATATTGCTGAAGGGCGGACATCTCGCCACCACCGAGAGCCCCGACATACTAGTGTCCGGCGAGCGCTTTCACTGGTTCGAGGCGCCGCGGATCGTCACGAAAAACACCCATGGCACAGGCTGTGCGCTGGCGAGTGCTGTCGCTGCCGAACTCGCCAAGGGGCTGTCTATTCTGGACGCGGTTGCGTCCGCCAAGGACTGGCTGGCCGGTGCAGTCGCGACATCAGGGACGTTGACGGTGGGCTCGGGGACGGTGGGCTCTGGACATGGCCCCGTGCATCATTTCCACGCCCTTTGGAAATAGTGCCCCTGGTCTATTCTCCGGCAGATGCGGGAATATCCCGGATGTCGTTCGCCCATCTGAGCGCCGAGCCGGTCCAACTCTGATGGCGTGGCACGAATGCCTGTCGCTGATCGATCGTTCCAAGGCGGATGGCGATGCTGGCACCAGTGGCGTCGACCCGCCAGAGTGGCGAGCCGCAGGTGTCGCAGAAGTACTGATCGCTTGGCCTGCCGCTGTCGCCGATCTTGCGGTATCGACGCGCCGTGCCGGCCAGGATGCGGAAATCACCTGGTTCAACACCGACGCTGACCCGGTACGCACAACCGGTGAGCCGCTGGCAATCGGCACAATGGCATATGCCGACGTCCTGTGGATCGACCTCGGCTTCATAGCGGATAGCGCCGCAATGGCAGTTGCCTGTGATGTGCATGCTCAGTCTCCCAAAAAAGAAAACCCGGCGGAGGGGGGCCGCCGGGCAAGAGGGAACTTGACTGTCAAAGCCTTGCGGCTGAGGGGTTAATGATCGACCTTGATAAAAGTTCCATTCTGCAATTCGTTCATCGCCTGCATCAGTTCCTCGCGTGTGTTCATCACGATCGGGCCGTGCCAGGCGACCGGTTCCTTGATCGGCTTGCCGGTGACCAGCAGGAAGCGGATACCCTGCTCGCCGGCCTGCACGGTGATCTCGTCGCCGGTGTCGAAGACGACCAGCGTCCTGTTGCCGGAGAGGTCGCGGATATTCAGTTCCTCGCCCCTGTATTCCTTCTCGACCTTCACGCCGAACGGAGTGGATGCGTCGCGGAAGCTGCCGGAGCCTGCAAAAATATAGGCAAAAGCGGAGCGATAGGTGTCGACCGGAATGGTCTTGCGTTTGCCGGGCGGCACTGAAATGTCGAGATAGACCGGCTCGGCTGCAATCCCGTCGACGGGACCAGCCTTGCCCCAGAACGCGCCCGAGATCACCCTGACCGCGGTGCCGTCATCATCGACCACGACGGGAATGTCGGCGGACTTGATGTCCTGGTAGCGTGGTGCAGTCATTTTCAGCGATGAGGGTAGATTGGCCCAGAGCTGGAAGCCGTGCATTCTGCCGGCAAAATCGCCCTTGGGCATTTCCTGGTGCATGATGCCGCTGCCGGCCGTCATCCACTGCAGATCGCCCGCGCCGAGCAGGCCGCGATTGCCGAGGCTGTCACCATGTTCGACCGTGCCGGCCAGCACATAAGTAATGGTCTCGATGCCGCGATGCGGGTGCCAGGGGAAGCCGCGAATATAGTCGGACGGGCTATCGTTGCGGAAATCGTCCATCATCAAGAAGGGATCGGTCATCGACGGATCGCCGAAGCCGAAGACACGGTGCAATTTAACGCCGGCACCTTCCATGGTGGGCGTGGCGCGGCGTTCATGCTTGACGGGTCGGATCGACATCGGATGCTCCTTTGAGCGCGTACGCGGTTGACGCCAATATAGCCGAACTTAGCCAAAGCCGAAGGCAGGCACCGGGAACGCAGTGTTCACAATATTCGCCGAGGTTCGAAAAACACCCGGTCAGTCACAAAACTCGATTGTGCAGTGCAGAAAGTGATTGCGACAATCGTCAAAATTCTGTCATCAATGACGCGACGTTTACAAATCATTAGCCAATCGGGCGAACACTGACGGAAAGCATGCCGACACCGGATCGGCAGCTTGCAGGAGTTGTGAAAACGCATGTGTCGTTGGGCAGCCTATCGCGGCGAAGCGATCTATCTTGAAGAGCTGGTCACCTCACCGGCGCATTCGTTGATAGAGCAATCGCACTGCGCCACCCGCGCAAAGACAGCCACCAATGCGGATGGTTTCGGCATAGCCTGGTACGGCGACCGCCCGGAACCTGGCCGTTTCCGCGATGTGCTTCCCGCCTGGTCCGATTGCAATCTGAAAAGCCTTGCCAGCCAGATCCGATCGCCGCTGTTTCTTGCGCATGTCCGCGCCGCGACCCACGGCACGACCCGCCGGGATAACTGTCATCCTTTCGTCAACGGCAACTGGTCCTTCATGCATAACGGCCAGATCGATCATTTCGATCGTATCCGCCGGCCGATGGAAACCATGCTCGACGACGAGCATTTCCATGCGCGTGTCGGCACCACCGATTCCGAGCTTCTGTTTCTGCTTGCTTTGCAGTTCGGCCTGAAAGAAAGGCCGATTGCCGCCATGAGCGAGGCCGTGGGCTTTGTCGAGCGCATGAGCATGCACATGACCGGCGAAGCGCGCGTACGCTTTACGGCGGCCTTCTCCGACGGTCGCACGCTCTATGCCGTGCGCTATTCGACCGATGCTTTCGCGCCGACGCTCTACGCGGCCCCGATGGGCGACAAGGGCGGTTACTGTCTGGTCTCCGAGCCGCTCACTGATGAGACCGACAAATGGGTCGAGATCCCCGCCAGCAGCGCGGTGATCCTCAGCGAGAAAGGTCTCGATGCGGTCGAGTTCCGCCCGTCCGCCGACGACGCGCGTTTGCCTGAACCGGCACGGGTGCCGGCAATGGCGCTCTGATCGCGCCTCGGCAACCAGATCGCCAGTTGATCGCCGTTTAAAGGGGAATACCCAGCTCGATGCGCAGCTTGCGTGTCAGGCCCGCACTGACCGACCATAGGACCGACGCAGATATTCTGCGGCCTCCTCTGCGGTCAAAGCTGATACGGGTGAAACAGAGACCCATTTGCGCTTGGCGAAGTAGGGGGCCTGCTCGATTCCTTCCAGCGCGGTCAGGATCTCGAAGCTCTCCTCGCTCACCTTGAACGTCAGCCGGTTTTCCGCATCGGTGATCAGGCCGAACACCTTGTCTCCAACCTTGGCGACCGATGATTCCCATTGATCAGCCATGGAGGTGCCAGGCAGCGCCTCGACAAATTGTTGGAACCCTGTGCGGCTGAAAAGGCTCATGGCTTTGCTCCTCCGACCTGCGTCGCGATCCACAGTGCAAGCCGCTCCGCGACCTCGTCCTTCGACAGGTCCGGCCAGGCCTCGACGCCGGTCTTCGAGATCATCCGCACGCGGTTACGATCTCCACCCATGATACCGGTTTCCGGCGAGACATCGTTGGCGACAATCAGATCGGCACCCTTGCGCTCCAGCTTGGCGCGACCGTTTTCCTCTATGTTCTGGGTCTCGGCGGCAAAGCCGACCACCAGTTGCGGTCTTTGCGAATGATGGCCGATCGTCTTTAGGATATCCGGGTTTTCGGCAAGCTGCAGGGGAGGGGGCGCCTCTCCCGGCTGTTTCTTGATTTTCTGGCCCGAGGAACTCGCAACACGCCAGTCGGCGACGGCGGCGACCATGACGGCGATATCGGCAGGCAGTGCTGCAAGCACCGCGTCGCGCATCTCTTCCGCCCGCTCGACATGCTGTGTGTTGACGCCGGCGGGATCGGCGATCGTCACAGGCCCGGAGACCAGCGTCACTTGCGCACCGAGCCGCGCAAGGGCGGCCGCGATCGCGTGCCCCTGTTTTCCGGAAGAGCGGTTGGCAATGTAGCGCACCGGGTCGATCGGCTCATGAGTCGGACCGGATGTCACAATGGCTTTCAGGCCCGCCAGCGGCTTTGGTCCCGACAGAAGGTTTTCGACGGCGGCGACGATATCGAGCGGTTCGACCATGCGGCCAAGGCCTCGCTCGCCGCTTTCCGCCATCTCGCCCTCCAACGGCCCAACGACATGCACGCCGTCCTTTTTGAGGGTCGCCAGATTGCGCTGTGTCGCTGATGCAGCCCACATTTTCGGGTTCATCGCCGGCGCAACCATTATCGGGCGATCGCTGGCAAGCAGCACGGCGGACGCAAGATCATCGGCCAGGCCATGCGCCATCTTGGCCATCAGGTCTGCGGTGGCCGGAGCAACGACAACAAGATCGCATTCCCGCGCCAGCCGGATATGGCCGACATCCTGCTCGTCCTCGCGGGAAAACAGGTCGGTATAGACATGGCCGGCAGAAAGCGCACCGACAGCCAGCGGTGTGATGAATTCCTGTGCCGCCCTCGTCATGATCGGCCGCACCACTGCGCCGCGTTCGCGCAGCCGACGGATCAGGTCGAGGCTCTTGTAGGCGGCAATGCCGCCTGCAACGATCAGGAGAATGCGCTTGCCGCCCAAGGTCATGGATAAGGCCCTTTCTGTCAGCGCGACCCTATCGCAATTCGGGCAAGAGGCAATGTCGGGAGGTTGTTGTGGTAAACGTGCGGAAAGGGCTCAGTTTGCTGGGGTCAGTTGAAGCGGAACCTCGGCAACGGTACCGCTGACATCTTCCAGATAGTGCAGCCCGGCTCCAAGCGTCGATGCCATGGATTTGACGATCCGGCTGCCGAGGCCCGTGCCCGTCGGAGCCTTGCCGGTGTCAATGCCGATGCCGTCATCCTCGACCCGCAGCAGAGCCTCTGTATCGGACAGTCGTTTCAGCTTCACCCGAATATCACCGCCGCCGCCGAGATTGGGATAGGCGTATTTGAAGGCATTGGTCACGAGTTCCGTGACGATCATCCCGACCGAAACGGCCTTGTCGGCCGTCAGCGAGATGGGGTCGGCATCAAGCAGAAGCCGAACCGGTCTTTCGGCGCTGTGCAACGAATTGAACAGTTCGGCCGTTAGGCGGCCGAGATACCGGTCCAGTTCCACCCGGCTGACATCCTCGGATGTGTAGAGACTGCGGTGCATGCCGGCGATCGCCGAGATGCGCGCCTGGGTCTCGGCCAGTTCCGCCTTGACCTCGTCGCTCTTTGCGCTGGAGATCTGCAGCCTGAGCAGGCTCGCGACAAGGGCCAGGGAGTTTGCTACCCGATGGTTGACTTCGGCAAGCAGCGCTTCCGCGCGCTCCTTGCCCAGACGGATTTCCTCGTCCGCCCGCTCCTTGGCGGCACGTAACTGGGCATTCGACACTGACTGCTCGATGGCGCTGGCAAGAAGCGGAAGAAAATCGTCGCTGACCGATTTGATCACATAGTCGGCGGCGCCTGCCTTGATGGCCTCGATGGCGATCTGGGCCTCGTTGGAGCCGGTGACATAGACGACCGGCATATGGAAACCCTGCTCGCGCAGGTTCGCCATCACTTCGTGACCGGTGGTTTGGCGCAGGTAGTGATCGAGGACGACGACGTCGAAATTGCCGCCCTGCAGTAATGACAAGGCGTCATGCGTGGTTTCCGCATGCGCGACCTCGTGTCCCATGCGGCCAAGCGATTTCTGCACCAGCCGGACGATGGCGGCGTCGTCGTCGATATAGAGGACGCGGAAGCTCATCGTCACCAATCCGCTTTCAGGGGATCTGCATGACGGAGAAGAACAGTCCGAGTTGGCGGATAGCGTTGGCGAAGTTGTCGTAGTCGACAGGTTTGGTGATATAGACATTGGCCCCAAGGTCGTAGCACCGCTGTATTTCGCGTTCGTCATCCGTCGTGGTCAGGATGACGACCGGCAACCGTCGCGTATGCGGGTTGGATTTCACTTTTTCCAAGATGTCGGTGCCCGACATGTCAGGCAGGTTCAGATCGAGCAGGATCAGCAGGTAGCGGTCTTGCGAAACTTGGCCGCTGCGGTCCTTTCCGAGAATGAAGTCGAGCGCATCCGTGCCGTTCGTAAATGGCACGATTTCGTTGTTGACGCCGGCACGGCGCACATTCTTTTCGATCAGACGGGCGTGCCCCTCATCGTCTTCAACCATCACAATGGTGACTTCTTTGCCGACAGCTTTCATCATTAACTCCGTACTAAGCGTGACAGATCGGATGGCAGCCGCAGAACAAATGTCGAGCCTTCACCCAAACGGGAGGAAACACTGATTTCCCCGCCAAGGTTCCGTGCCAGAGATCGCACATGCGCAAGACCGATGCCTTCGCCGGTCTTGTCTTGCTGGCCCGCGCGACGAAAAAGTTCGAAAACGCGTTCCTGATCCTGCTCCGCGATACCACGGCCGTTGTCCTGAACTTCGATCCGCACCAT
>ERZ1034401.158-NODE-158-length-14585-cov-3.708672_pt1 | contig 14585 bp, 15 predicted proteins | sample MGYA00520601_ERZ1034401 | MGnify/ENA primary metagenome ERZ1034401 (study PRJEB33736, sample SAMEA104288476) | Azolla filiculoides | biome: Urban; feature: water surface; material: ditch water | place: Netherlands | collected 2014 ... | reverse complement strand
GCAGTCGCCGCGGGCCAAAACCCGCGGCGATTCTCGTTAAGCTCCACCGGACAAAATCCGGCGATTTCCACGGTTCGAAACCCGATACGGCTTTTCGAGTGACCGAAGAGGCGACAAGCCCACGGTCCGACCTTCATAAGAAAAACAACAGGTCTCCTACATGTTTGGCTTTCTCTTGCGGCGGCTTGCCGTCTTGATCCCGACCTTCATCGGCGTATCGATCATAGCCTTCGCCTTCATCCGGCTACTGCCGGGTGATCCCGTCGCGCTTTTGTCTGGCGAGCGCGTGATGTCGCCTGAGCGACACGCGGAAATCAGCGCAAATCTCGGCCTCGACCGGCCGATCGTCGTGCAGTATTTCGACTATATCAGCGGCGTCATGACGGGTGATTTCGGCACATCGATCGTCTCGAAGAGCCCGATCATCGATCAGTTCTTCGCGCTGTTCCCGGCGACAGTCGAGCTGTCCTTCTGTGCCATCATGATCGCCATCGCCATCGGCGTCCCAGCCGGCATCATCGCTGCAATCAAGCGCGGCTCGGCCTTCGACCAGACGATGATGGGCATCGCACTCGTCGGCTATTCGATGCCGATCTTCTGGTGGGGCCTGCTGCTGATCATCCTGTTTTCCGGCATCCTGCAGTGGACGCCGGTCTCGGGCCGTATCTCGCTGATGTTCTTCTTCCCGCCTGTCACCGGATTCATGCTGATCGACAGCCTGCTGTCGGGCCAAAAGGGTGCCTTCTCATCGGCCCTCAGCCATCTGATCCTGCCGTCGATCGTGCTCGCCACCATTCCGCTTGCCGTCATTGCACGCCAGACACGGTCCGCCATGCTCGAAGTGCTGTCGGAGGATTATATCCGCACCGCCCGCGCCAAGGGACTTTCGCCGTTCCGCGTGGTTGGCCTGCATGCGCTTCGCAATGCGATGATCCCGGTGATCACCACGATCGGCCTGCAGATCGGCGTCATGCTTGCCGGCGCGATCCTGACCGAAACGATCTTCTCCTGGCCCGGTATCGGCAAATGGATGGTCGACAGCGTTTTCCGCCGCGACTATCCCGTCATTCAGGGCGGTCTGCTGCTGATTGCCGGCATCATCATGGTCGTCAACCTGATCGTTGATCTCCTATATGGCCTGATCAACCCGCGCATCCGCCACTAGAAGGATAAAATCCCATGGCTGAGACCATTCAAAGCCAGCCGGTCACCACAGCGGCAATGCGCCGCCAGATGCTGGCCGAGTTCTGGTTCTATTTCTCCGAAAACCGCGGCGCCGTCATCGGCCTCGTCGTTTTCATCGCCCTCGTGCTGATCGCGGTGTTTGCACCGCTGGTCGCACCGCATTCGCCATTCGAACAGTATCGCGATGCCATTCTTCTGCCACCCGCCTGGCTTGAAGGCGGCAGCTGGAGCTATCCGCTCGGCACCGATCCCGTCGGTCGCGATATCATGTCGCGCCTGATCTACGGATCGCAGTATTCGCTGTTCATCGGCGTGTTCGTCACGACGCTGTCGTTGACCACCGGCATCGCCATCGGTGTCATTGCCGGCTACTATGGCGGTTGGCTCGACACCACGATCATGCGCCTGATGGATATCATTCTGGCATTTCCGTCGCTGCTTCTCGCACTGGTGCTTGTCGCGATCCTCGGACCCGGCCTGACCAACGGCATGATCGCCATCGCATTGACCCTGCAGCCGCATTTCGTCCGCCTGACGCGTGCCGCCGTGATGTCGGAAAAAACCCGTGACTATGTGACGGCCGCACGGCTGGCCGGGGCAGGGCCGTTCCGCCTGATGTTCCGCACCATTCTGCCGAACTGCATGGCGCCACTGATCGTCCAGGCGACGCTGTCGTTCTCGAACGCGATCCTCGATGCCGCCGCACTCGGCTTTCTCGGCATGGGTGCCCAGCCTCCGGCACCTGAATGGGGCACCATGCTGGCGGAAGCCCGCGAATTCATCCTGCGTGCCTGGTGGGTCGTGACCTTCCCGGGTTTGGCAATCCTGATCACGGTTCTGGCGATCAACCTGATGGGCGACGGCCTGCGCGACGCGCTCGACCCCAAGCTGAAGAGGTCCTGACATGGCACTTCTCGACATTCAAAACCTCACCGTCGAGTTCGAGACCGCTTCAGGCTGGTTCAAGGCCGTCGACGGCGTGTCGCTTTCGGTCGATGCTGGCGAAGTTCTGGCGATCGTTGGCGAAAGTGGCTCCGGCAAGTCCGTTGCCATGCTGGCGGTCATGGGGCTTTTGCCCTGGACGGCCAAGATCACGGCCGACCGCATGCTCTTTCTCGGACGCGATATCCAGGGCATGTCGCCTTCCGATCGGCGCAAGCTGATCGGCAAGGATGTGGCGATGATTTTCCAGGAACCCGTCGCCAGCCTCAACCCGTGCTTTACCGTCGGCTTCCAGATTGAGGAAGTCCTGAAACTGCACATGGGCATGGGTGCCAAGGAACGCCGGGCGCGCGCGATCGAGCTGTTCAAGCTCGTCGGCCTGCCGGATCCGGCTGAACGCCTCAATCACTTCCCCCACCAGATGTCGGGCGGCCAGTGCCAGCGCGTGATGATCGCCATGGCGATCGCCTGCAATCCGAAGCTGCTGATCGCCGACGAACCGACGACGGCGCTTGACGTGACGATCCAGAAGCAGATCCTCGATCTGCTTATGAAGCTGCAGGTCGAGACCGGCATGGGCCTGATCATGATCACCCATGACATGGCGGTCGTGGCCGAAACGGCCGACCGCGTCATCGTCCAGTACAAGGGAAAGAAGATGGAGGAGGCCGACGTGCTGTCCCTGTTCGAAGCCCCGAAGAACCCTTATACCAAGGCGCTGCTTTCCGCTTTGCCGGAAAATGCCACCGGTGATCGCCTGACGACGGTCTCCGATTTCATGGCAGCGTCCCAGACGACGGGAGGTGCCGCATGAGCACTGTGGTCGAAAACACCAGCGGAACCCCGATGCTGGAAATCCGCGACATCAAGCGCGACTATCATGTGCCGCAAGGCTTCCTGAAGGCCGACAAAACCGTGCATGCGGTCAAGGGCGTGTCGTTCAAGCTCGAAACCGGCAAGACGCTGGCTATTGTCGGTGAAAGCGGCTGCGGCAAGTCGACCCTTGCCCGCATCCTGACCTTCATCGATGAGCCGACTGGCGGCGAATTGCTGATCGAAGGCAAGAAAGTCGATACTCGTCCGGGCCACCTGACCGCCGAGATGCGCCAGAAGGTGCAGATCGTCTTTCAGAACCCGTATGGATCGCTCAATCCGCGCCAGAAGATCGGCGACGTTCTGGGCGAGCCGCTGCTGATCAACACCAAGATGACGGCATCGGAGCGCCGCGATCGCGCCAATGAAATGCTGATCAAGGTCGGCCTGGGTCCGGAGCATTACAACCGCTATCCGCACATGTTCTCCGGCGGCCAGCGCCAGCGTATCGCGATTGCCCGTGCATTGATGCTCAATCCGAAGCTTCTGGTACTCGACGAGCCTGTTTCCGCACTCGACCTGTCCGTTCAGGCACAGGTGCTGAACCTGCTCGCCGACCTGCAGGAAGAGTTCGGCCTGACTTACGTGTTTATCAGCCATGACCTCTCGGTCGTGCGCTACATCGCAGACGAAGTGATGGTGATGTACTACGGCGAGGCCGTCGAATACGGCACGCGCGATGCTGTTTTCAACGATCCGCAGCATGAGTATACCCGCACTCTGTTTGCCGCGACCCCGCGCGCCGATGTTGAATCAATCCGCGCCCGCATGGCAAAACGCGGCAAGCTTGTCAGCACCGGCTAACCGATCAACGCCGATCAATCTGGGGGAGGGGCGCCGGCGGCGCCCTTTTTCTATTCCGGCAGATGACCGTATGAAATCTTCGGGCTGTCGAAAACCATGGTCGAGCGGATGGTCTTGATCTCTGCCAGCTGATCGAATTCCTGCCAGATCAGCCGCTTGTAGTCGGCCATGTCGCGGACAGATATCTTGAGCAGAAAATCAAAATCGCCGGCCACCGCATGGATCTCGACCACTTCCGGCAGGCGGCCGACCATCTGGATGAACCGATCACCGACCTGTGGTGTGGTCCGGTCCAGGGTGATTTCCACATAAGCCTGCAGGCCCAGACCGACACGGGCCGCATCGATGATCACCGCCTGGCGGATGATGCCGCTATTGTAGAGGCGCGCCAGTCTGCGTGACAAAGGCGCGGCGGTCAGACCCACACGATCGGCAATCTCCGCATTGCTGAGGCTCGCATTTTCGAGCAGGCATTCGATAATGCGGCGATCGATGCGGTCGAGTTCGAATTGCGGCTCAATGGTCATGGCACCAAGCTTACCAAATATCGCGCAATTTTCTAGCGCTTAATGCATATAATTCGCAATTCCTCAAAGCTTTTATACTTCTAGAGGAGAAAATCAGGCGCGACTTTGCTCGAATGAATTGCTATGATTTGCGCATATTACGCACCATTCAAGAAGGTTCTTCATGTTCGACAAGCTGGCTTCCCAACCGAACGATCCGCTGCTCGCTTTGATCGGGCTCTACAATGCCGATGCACGCGCAGATAAAATCGATCTCGGGGTTGGCGTCTACCGGGATGACCTTGGGCGTACGCCGGTGCTGCGCGCCGTCAAGGCCGCTGAGAAACAGCTGCTTGAAACCCAGGAAAGCAAGTCCTATGTCGCCCCGGAAGGCGACCGGGTCTTCCTCGATTTGCTCTGGGATCTGGTTGGTGGCAAGGATACGGGCAAGTTCGCTGCCGGCGTGCAGACACCTGGCGGCTCCGGAGCGCTACGTCTAGCGTCTGATCTTTTTGCCCGTGCCGGAACCCGCCGCCTCTGGCTTGGTCTGCCGAGCTGGCCGAACCATGCCGGTATCTTCGGTGCGACCGGGCTTACCGTTGAAACCTATCCCTATTTCGATGTGCCGACGCAGTCAGTGCGCTTTGCCAGCATGATGAAAGCGATGACCGGCGCCCAGGCGGGCGACGCCGTGCTGATCCATGCGAGCTGCCACAATCCCACAGGGGCTGGCCTGACGGCTGCGCAGTGGCAGGAACTGGCGGCCATTGTTGCCGAGCGCCGTCTCATCCCTCTGATCGACAGCGCTTACCAAGGCTTTGGCACCGGCATCGATGAAGATGTGGCGGGGCTGCGCCAGGTGATCAAAGCCGCGCCTGAGGCGCTGGTGGCCGTCTCCTGCTCGAAATCCTTCGGCATCTACCGCGAACGCACCGGCGCGATCTTTGCCGTCGCCGAAACGCAGACCGCCGCCGATATCGCCCGCTCCAATCTCGTTACCATGGCCCGCACGAGCTATTCCATGCCGCCGGATCACGGTGCTGCCGTCGTTCGCACCATTCTTGCCTCCGAGACGCTGCGCAGCGACTGGGTCGTTGAACTGAATTCGATGCGCGACCGGTTGAACGGCCTGCGCCGGGAACTGGCCCATGCGCTATCCGATGGCTGGCAGCTTGCGCCGCAGATTGCCGAGCAGCAGGGCATGTTCTCGCTGCTGCCGCTGAGCGAGAGCGAAGTGCTCGATCTGCGCAAGGATCACGGCATCTATATGCCGACCTCCGGCCGCATCAACATCGCAGGACTGAAAAGTGCCGACATCGCGCGGGTTGCCTCAGTCCTCAAGCCATTGCTTGGATAACAGCCCATGACCACCGCAACCGTCAACCCGATGGCGCCCACAGAGCGTCACCGGCTCTATGAAGACGTGCTGGCGATGCTGTCCGGCACGCTCTTCGTGTCGCTGGGAACGCTGATCTACACCAAGACGATGCTGACGGTTGGCTCCACCGCCGGTCTGGCCTTGCTGATGTCCTACGCGTCTGGCTGGGGTTTCGGGCTGATCTTCTTCCTGGTCAACCTGCCGTTCTATATCCTTGCGGTCAAACGCATGGGCTGGGGCTTCACCATCCGCACGTTCACCGCAGTGGCGCTGGTTTCGATCCTGTCAAAACTCAACGGGGCGTGGATCGATTTCTCCCATCTCGACCCGCTCTATGCGACGATCATCGGTGGCGGATTGATCGGCACGGGCCTCTTGATGCTGTTTCGCCATCGCACGGGCCTTGGCGGCATCAATATCCTCGCACTTTACCTGCAGGAAAAGCTCGGTATTCGGGCCGGATACGTGCAACTCGGCGTCGATCTGGCAATCCTCGCCGCGGCCTTTTTCATCCTGCCGGCAGACCGCCTTGCCTATTCCGTGCTGGGCGCTGCGATCGCGAACCTGATCATCGCCATCAACCACAAGCCGGGTCGTTACATGGGCTTGAGCTGAGCGACGTTCCTGCCGAAACAGCAAGAACGTCGTCTTCGATCAGGCCAGGGCAGCATCCACGATCACCAACGGGCGACCTTGCGTACAGTTCTCGATGCGCGCATCCACGCGGTAAACCTGCCGAAGCAGGGCAGGGGTGATCACATCGGCCGTCGGGCCATTGGCAACCAGACGACCGTCTGCCACGACCAGAGAATGGTCGCAGTAGCGCATGGCATGGTTGAGATCATGAAGCGCGATCAGGACCGCCATGTCTGTCTGGCGAGCAAGCTGGTGCATGTGTTGCAGCACCTCGATCTGCCGGAAGAGATCGAGAGCAGACGTCGGCTCGTCCATCAGCAGAATTTGCGGCTTGCGCACCAGTGCCTGGGCAATGGCGACCAGTTGCCGCTGGCCACCCGACAGTTCACCCAGATCGCGGAACGCAAGATCGGTGATGCGAAGCGATGACAGGATACGGTCGATATCGACCAGTTCCTGATCAGCCACCTTCCAGCCGGAGCCCTGCTTTGAGGCGAGCAAAACGCTTTCATAGACGGTGAGTACGGCATTGGCGCCGGTATCCTGCGGCATGTAGCAAATCGGCCGAAGGCTTTCCTCCCCACTGACATGCACAACGCCGTCACCCTTCAACAGGCCGGCGATGCGTTTGAACAGCGTCGATTTTCCCGCAGCATTCGGGCCGATCACCGCTGTCAGCATACCGCCGACGATATCGCCGGTGGTGATATCGGTAAAAATGCGGTTGCGGCCATAGTGAGCGCCAAGCGCCTCGAGCTTCAGGGCTACCATGCGCGCCTCCGATGGGTGAAAATCAGCGAGAAGAAGAAGGGCACACCAACGAGCGCGGTGATGACCCCGATCGGCAGAATTGCGCCCGGGATCAGCATTTTCGAGACGACCGAGGTCACCGACAGCAGCAATGCGCCGCAGATCACCGAACCAGGCAGGAAAAAGCGCTGGTCTTCGCCCACCAGCATGCGGGCGATATGCGGGCCAACCAGGCCGATAAAGCCGATCGTGCCGACGAATGACACGGGGATCGCCGCAAGCAGACTGACCAGCATCATCGTTTCCAGCCGCAAAGCCTTGACGTTGACGCCGAAGGACGCGGCCTTGTCATCACCGAGACGAAGCGCGGTCAAAGCCCAGGCCTTGCGGGCAAAAAGCGGCACGCAAAACACCAGAACGGCTGCGGTCACACCGACCTTTGCCCATGTGGCCTTTGTGAGCGAACCCATGGTCCAGAAAACGACGGCGGCAAGCGCCTGTTCGGATGCCAGATATTCCAGCAGTGACAACAGTGCATTGAAGGTGAAGACCAGGGCGATGCCGAGCAGGACGATCGTCTCGACGGTCACGCCGCGCAGTGTCGAAACGCTGTAGATGAACAGCGAGGCCAGCATCGCCATCAAGAATGCATTGATCGGCACCATGTATTGCACGGCAGCCGGAAAGACGGCAACGCCGCCGACCAGCGCCAACGCTGCGCCAAAACCGGCGGCGGCCGAAATGCCGAGCGTGAACGGGCTTGCCAGCGGATTGGCCAGAATTGTCTGCATCTGCGCACCGGCGAGCGACAGGCTGGCGCCGACGGTCACCGCCATCAGCGCGATCGGCATGCGGATATCCCAGATGACGACCCGGATCTGGTTGTCGGCTTCACTTGGCGACAGGATCGTCGAAACGACCTGGGACAGCGTATAACGCGCCGGTCCGAGTGCCATATCCACGGCAACACTGACAATCAATGCGATGAGCAAAGCGCTCAGGATCAGGACGCGGCGCGCGGTCAAGGCGCGGTAGCGACCGCGCCCCTCGACCCCGGCTGTGTCTTCAGTCACGACGACCATCCAATGCTATCCTTTTCAAGCGAAGCGAAATCGCCGGGCTTGGCAACCTGCGGCGAGAATTTCTGGTGGACCTGCGGGGCCGCAAAGGACGGCGCCGTGAGAAACGGCAAAAGGGCAACAATTGCCCTTTCTTGCGACCAACATCGGAGCCTATCCAGCAAACGGAGGCCGGCGGGTTTCCCCGCCGGCAAGAACCATCAAAGGCCAGCCTTCAACGAGGCGAAATAGCCCGGCTGGTAGTCGACCGGCAGGAAACGCTCATGCATTTCCTTGAAGGTCGCATCCGCATCGAGATCCTTGAACAGGTCTGGATGCAGCCACTTGGCGATCTGCTGAACAGCGACGAACTGGTAAGGACTGTTATAGAACTGGTGCCAGATGGCGTGGACATTGCCATCCTTGACCGCCTTCACATCGGTAAAGCCGGGACGTTTCATCAGATCGGAGAGCTTCTGGGCAGCGACCGCCTTGTCGGCACCCGGACCGACGCCGACCCACTTGCCACCGGGAACATACAGCTCCCAATTGGAGCCGGTGACGATCACCTGGTCCGGATTGGATGCGATGATCTGCTCCGGGTTGACCGTGCCGAAGGTGCCGGGGATGAAGTCCTTGGCCATGTTCACGCCACCGGCGAGTTCGACCATCTTGCCGAAGTTCTCATTGCCGAAGGACATGCAGCAATCGTCGGAGTAGCCGCCGGCGCGCTCGATAAACACGACAGGCTTCTTCAGGTCGGCAGCCTTGGCGAGCGTGTCGGTGACACGGGCAATCTGCTCGTCATGGAACTTGACGAACTCCTCGGCGCGTTCTTCCTTGCCGAACAGCTTGCCGATAATGCGCATGGAATCGTCGGTGTGTTCCATCGGCTTTTCGCGGAAGTCGATATAGACAAGCGGAATGCCGACGGCTGCCAGCTTTTCGATATAGCCGCTTTCCTCAGTGGCAGACTTTGCTTCCGTGTTCATGATGATCACGTCAGGCTTCAGGACGACAGCCTGCTCGATGTCGAACGTGCCATCCTTCATGCCGCCGAAGGTCGGGATCTTTTCCATCTCCGGAAACTTCTTGAGATAGATGTTGTAGCCGTCGAGATCGGCCTTCTTGAAATCGTCGCGCCAGCCGACAACGCGGCCGAACGGCTTTTCGGTGTCCAGCGCTGCGGTAAAGTAGATCTGCCTGCCTTCGCCGAGGATGACGCGCTCGACAGGCACGTTCACTTCAACTTCACGACCCGTGATATCCTTGATCTTCACGGTCTCGCCAGCATAGGCGGCCGTGGAAAAAAGAACGAGCGAAATCGCGGCGGCGGAAGCCACCTTGTCGAGATAAAACACTGTCGCGTCTCCTGTTTGAGATTGTGCGGTGATTTATGTTTTTATGACTTTCCCAGTCAACAATTATCTTTTAGAAGTGTTCCAACCTCTCGATCACTTCCGGAAGATCCAGCCAATGCAAGCTGTTAGCACTCTATCGAATCACGATCTGCGCGACGAAATTAAAGCCTATTGGTCGCTCAGAGCCGAGACTTTTGACACCCAACCCGGTCATGAAATCTTTTCAGAAGACGAACGGGCGGCTTGGCACGCTCTGTTTAGAAAGCATCTTGGCGAAGGGCAGGGGAGGGACGCGCTGGATCTGGCCTGCGGCACCGCAGTCGTATCCCATATCCTCGACGACCTAGGTTTCAAGGTTACCGGTCTCGACTGGGCAGAGCCGATGCTTGAGCGCGCCCGCGCAAAGGCCGCAAAACGTGGCCGGGAGATCCGATTCCTGATGGGCGACGCAGAAAACACCATGGAAGCCGACCAGTCCTATGACGTGATCACCAATCGCCACCTGGTCTGGACGCTGGTCGATCCGCTTGCCTGTTTTCGCGAATGGCACCGGGTGCTGAGAACGGGTGGTCGCGTGCTCATTGTCGATGGCGACTTCGTCAATGTGTCACCCCTGACCCGCCTGATGAAGCGCTTGACCCGTTGGGCAGCCCGCATCGGCCTGGCCAGGGATGCCATGCATGGCGCACCGAATTCAGACATGGCGGAAACGCACAATCGCATCCTGTCGCGCGTCCATTTTTCGGACGGCGCCCATGCCGATGCCGTGGTGGAACTGCTGAAAAAAGCAGGCTTCGAAAAGATCACAGTCGACACAGATCTCGCCTCCATCCACCGCACCCAGCGCAAGAATTTCTCTTTTCTCAAGGGACTGGAGCGGGCGACACAGCACCGCTATGCCATCTGCGCGGAGAAATAGGCGGCGACTGCCTCTTGCATCGCATATGCAGAGGTAATACTTTTATTTGATCAGGTATTACCGAGGTTGACATGGCGACAACAGTGACATCCAAGGGGCAGGTCACGATCCCCAAACCGGTACGCGACCTGCTCGGCATCGTGCCGGGCACGGAGGTCGAGTTTCACCGCGCCGCAGATGGCAGCGTGGTGCTGACCCGTGCCGATCGCAAGGTCGGAAGAAACCGTTTCGGCGCGTTGCGCGGCCATGCCGGCGAAGGCATGAGCACCGACGCGATCATGGCCCTGACACGAGGCGAAAAGGATTGATCCTCGTCGATACCAATGTTCTGCTCGATCTGGTTACCGACGATCCCATCTGGGCACCGTGGTCGGTGGACCGGCTGGAGGCTGCGGCCCTTGAAGGACCGCTCCTGATCAACGACGTGGTCTATGCCGAACTTGCAGTGCGCTATGCCAAGATCGAGCGGCTGGACGAATTTGTCGCAGCGGCTGGCCTGATCCAGGCTCCGATCCCCAAGGCAGCCCTGTTTCTCGCCGGCAAGGCCTTCACCGCCTACCGCAAATCTGGCGGATCACGCACCGGCGTGCTGCCGGATTTCTTTATCGGAGCGCATGCTGCCGTCGGCGGCTTCCCTGTGCTGACCCGCGACAGCGGTCGCTATCGCAGCTATTTCCCCAAGCTGACGCTGATCACGCCCGAGACCTGAGTGCGGGTGAGCATTGATCTTTTACCCAAAGATGGGTCCCAGGATTTGAAACGTCGCATTCATGCATAGAATGTCCGGCATTTGGGATATGCCATGCGCATCGGGGCCTGTACTATCTCTTGCATGATGCGTCGCGCCGATCGGTCCCATGCCACGCAGCAGTTGGAGAAATTCCCGCCCGTGTCCGGCATCGTCCTTGACTCCCAGCCTCTCACTTTCGCCGCCCTCGACGCCATCGGCTCGGGTCGCGTGTCCGTCAGCCTGAGCCCCGCCGGCATGGCGCGCGTCCGCAAGGGCCGCGAGGGCGTGGAAACAGCCATTTCCCGCGGGGAAACCATCTACGGCGCCAATACCGGCGTCGGCGCGATGAAAGATACCGACTGGAGCGAAGACGAGATCGGCACCTTCAATCTCGGCCTTGTGCATGCGCATCATTTCGGCACCGGCGCACCGTTTCCCGTTCCGACCGTGCGCAAGGCCATCGCCATTCGCATCAACACGGCGCTGACCGGTTACGCCGGATGTTCGCCGGAACTGGTCGAGGCATTTCAGGCCCTGCTGGAAAAGGACGTCATCCCGGTCGTGCGCCGCACCGGTTCGATCGGCTGTGCCGATATCGGCCTGATGGGCCAGATCGGCTCGGTCCTTACCGGCGTCGGCGAGGTCTATTACCAGGGCCTGCGCCGCAAGACCTCGGATGTATTTCCCGAAGTGGGTATTGCACCGATCAGGCTCGCACCGCGAGATGCACTCGCCTCCTTGTCCGTCAATGGCGTCGGCTATGCCGCGAGTGCCGTGGCACTTCGCGATGCCGCCAAGGTCCTGCGGGTGCTGATGGGCACGGCGCTGATGTCGTCGGCAACGCTTGGCGCAGCACGTGCGCCCTGGCGCTCGGCGATCACGGTCGGTTGCGCCAGGCAATCCGAGATCGGCAGGTGGCTGACCGAAACGTCAGGGAAGTGGGACTGGAAAGATGCGTCGCATGTCCAGGATCCGTTGAGCCTGCGCATGCTGCCGCAGATCTTCGGCGTGGCGGTTGCCGAGATCTCGCGCATCGGAGCTGTCGTCCTCAACGCAACCGGCCGCAGCGATGACAACCCGGTCGTGGTCGATGGCGAGGTCCTGACCTCTGGCGGTTCACTGCCGCTGGAAGTTGCGATTGCGATTCAGGCCGGTCAGTTGATCCTTGCCCATGTCGCACGCAACATCTTCAACCGCTGCGTCCTGCTGGCCAACGGTGGCAGACGTGGCTTGCCGGTCAATCTCGTGCCGTCAGGCGCGGTGGCAACGGGATTTGGCCCGGCGCTCAAACTGGTCGGTGATCTCTATATCCGCGTACTGTCGATGACATCCGCTCTATCGCCACAGTCGCTGGTTGTGGCCGACGGCATCGAGGACGAGGCAGCATTCCTGCCGCTGATCGTCGAACGGCTCGAGCGGCAGGTCGAGGCCCTGAAGCGCATGGCAGCACTCGAAGCTCTGTTTGCCGCGCAAGGCACGGACATCCTCGGCGACCAACCGGAAGGCGTCGCCGCCTTGCTGCATGAGGTCACGCGCAGCCATTCCGCCTTCTACCGCTCCGACAGGCCACTGTCTTCGGAGGTCGAGGCCCTGGAAGACGATCTTGCCGCACCCGGCACGTTGGCACGGCTCGTCGCGGCAGCGCCGCTGCCTGTCTTCGATAGCTTTTTTGCACTTTGATCCGACGATCTGCCATCAGGCTCAAACGGCAGTTCGTTCAGAATATCGAGCGCCACGGCCATCGCTGCATCGGCGACAGGGGAAGGGCGGCGCACCAGCGTCAGGCGAATATCGTAGTGATCGGGCAGGGGAATGGCGTCCATCTCACCCTCCAGCCCGGCCAAAGCTGAGACCGGCATCACGGTGAGATAGCCATGATCGACCACGAGATTGGCGATGACGGGGATCATGTCGATTTCGGTAACCGACAGACGGTCTCGCTGCTCGCGCGGCAATTCACGGTCGATCAACTGCGTGATCTTCTGCCGCAGGCCCGTGCGTGACGAGGGCGCAGCAATCCGGCGAGCCGCCAGAATTTCCGGCATGTCGGCCAGCGTCCTGCCGGCGAGACTGCCCGCCGATCCGACCAGCGCCAGCCCGGATTGCCAGACAGGCTGTGCCGTCAGGCCATCCGGTATCTGGTCACAATCGACCAGGACCAGATCGTAGAGGCCGGCATTCAAACCGGCCAGCAGTTCATCGGCGCTGGCGGAGGTGACAAAAAGCGGAGCCCGCGCGCGTCGCTTTGGCCAGGCGGCGACCAGCGCTGCGATAATGCGGGCGACCCGGCTGCCGGATCCGAGTGGTGAAACCGCCCCCAGGCGGGTGGTCGCGCCAAGCCGGTGAAACCGATCTTCCGATCCCTCATTCAGACGGCTCCAGACCTGATCGAGGTCTTCGGCCAGTGCCAGCAGGCGGCGGCCGACATCTGTCAGCACCACTCCCGCTTGACCGCGTTTCATCAGCTCGACAGCCAATTCGGTTTCCAGTCGCCGCATCTGGCGCGTCAATTGCGGCTGGCCCATGCCGATTTCCATCGCAGCCCTGCGGATGCTGCCGGCGCGGGCGATGATCAGGAAGCGCTGCAGAGTGGCAAGCGAGATGGAGAGACGTGTCGCTGCGACGAGAAAGGGAAGGGAGGCGGTGAGGGCCGGGGGCGGTGCATCTTCGGTTGATGCTGGCTTGGTCGGTTCCCGTCCGAGACCAGCAATCGCCAGAGAGAGTTCCGCAGCGCGTGACAACGACACTTCCAGTCTTCGCCCCTCCAGCGTCAGCAGGTTGCGACTGCCCGACGTTGCGAACATGGGGGTGGCCACAGCCGCCTGAAACCTGCCGAGCGCCGCCGAAACACTGGAGACGGGACGCTCCAGGCGGGCAGCGGCTTTGCGCACGCCACCGGCAACCAGAACCTGATGCACCGTCATCAGCGTCGCGATATCCAATCTCTCACCTTTCCAATGTCAGGAGACGGAGCATAACTTGTCCATGAATTGGGATATGCCACAAAACTGTGCGCATGCCTAATCTGATTTCCAGAGCCGGATCGACCGGCAAGGGAGATAAGCTGATGGCTGATTTCGATCTGGTGCTTTCGGGCACGGTTGTCCTGCCCGATCGCATCTTGCAAAATGGCTTCGTTGCGGTACGCGACGGTGTTGTCGTGCTGGTCGGGCAGGGGGAAGCGCCAGCGGCGCACGAACGCCATCTTCTGCCGGATGCTCTGATCTTTCCCGGCGCCATCGATGCGCAGGTGCATTCCCTGTCCCAGAAGGGCCAGGAGGATTTTATCTGGTCGACACGATCGGCAGCAGCCGGTGGCATCACCACCATTGTCGACATGCCATATGATGAGGGGCACCTCGTCTGTTCGGCTCAGGCCGTTGCGGAAAAAGTCGCGCATGCCAGCGCCCAGGCACGTGTCGATTTTGCCCTCTATGGCACCG
>ERZ1034401.157-NODE-157-length-14854-cov-3.577269_pt1 | contig 14854 bp, 9 predicted proteins | sample MGYA00520601_ERZ1034401 | MGnify/ENA primary metagenome ERZ1034401 (study PRJEB33736, sample SAMEA104288476) | Azolla filiculoides | biome: Urban; feature: water surface; material: ditch water | place: Netherlands | collected 2014 ... | reverse complement strand
AAAAGATCGCAGTCGATGAAACCTGCCGCAGACCAGCAAGGGGTGCAGCATGGGAAAGAGGATGGGAGACTTTCGGTGATCATCCGTAACGGGGCGGATCTGGCCTTCGGACTTGAGGCTCTGGTTGCAGCCCATCCCGGCCTTCGGCCGATTGCCGAGGGCTGCGGCGAATTGCCGCTGCGGCTGTCGGATGCCGATTTTTCCGGGCTGGCGTCAATCATCGTCTCCCAGGTTGTGTCGCGGGCAAGCGCCGATGCGATCTGGCGGCGGATGACCATCGCGCTCGGCGCGCGACCGACCGCTGCCGGCTACCTCGCCCTCGATGCCGCCGACATCGCCGCCTTCGGGCTTTCGCGCGCCAAGGCCGAGACTCTGCGGACGGTGGCGAATGCGGAGACGGAAGGCGGGCTCGTGTTGGCCGAGATCGCGGCACTGCCGGCGCCGGAGGCCGTTCGGACGCTGACCGCGCTGAAGGGTGTCGGCCCCTGGACCGCGGAGGTCTACCTGATGTTTTGCGGCGGCCATGCCGATATTTTCCCCGCTGGCGACGTGGCGCTCAGGATCGCTGTCGGCGATGTTCTGTTTGGCGGAAGACGACCGGAGATTGCCGAGGTCAAGGCGGTGGCCGAGGCCTGGTCGCCGTGGCGTTCCGTGGCGGCCCGGCTTTTCTGGGCCCATTATGCAGGGATCACCGGACGGGTGGCGGTGCCGCGCTGAGCACCGCTTTGATGCGCCATCATTATTGGGCTTCACAATGCTGTAACAACGGACCTAATATAGAATAGCAGATGCCGAATCGATCAGGAGAACGCCTTGACGATTGCAGTTTCGCCCCAGGCCCTGCCGGCGCTCGTTCTGAACGCCGACTACCGGCCACTGAGTTACTATCCCTTGTCGCTGTGGTCCTGGCAGGACGCGATCAAGGCGGTCTTCCTCGACCGTGTGAACATCATCGCCGAATATGATCAATCGGTCTGCTCGCCGAGCTTTTCGATGCGGCTTCCAAGCGTCGTCAGCCTCAAGACCTATGTGCAGCCGACACGCAATCCGGCCTTCACCCGCTTCAACGTCTTCCTGCGCGACAGGTTCGAATGCCAGTATTGCGGCTCGGAAGACGACCTGACCTTCGACCATGTCATTCCGCGTGCCCATGGCGGCGAGACGACCTGGGAAAACGTCGTGGCGGCCTGTTCGCCCTGCAATCTGCGCAAGGGGTCGAAACTGCCGAGACAGGCCAGCATGTTCCCCCATCAGAAACCCTACCGGCCGACGGTGCAGGACCTGCACAACAACGGCCGACGGTTTCCGCCGAACTACCTGCATGACAGCTGGGTCGACTATCTCTACTGGGATTCGGAACTGCAGCCGTAAGCGATCAGCGTCGCATTCGGGAGAGGCTTTCGAAGGCGCCTTCGGGCTTTCAGCGGCGCTTGCGCACAGTCGCCCAGATCGCGATTGCGGCGAGTGTTGCACTGGTCAGGACATTCCAGCCGGCAAAGGACAGGCCCAGCACCCGCAGCGTGGCTTCGGTGCAGGACGGCGCCTTGGTGCTGTTGAGCGCTTCGAGGACATTCGTCGGGGTTGCGCCACCGGTCGCGCCGATGCTGCAGCTGGCCGGGCCGTCCCAGAACTTCCACTCGACGCCGGAATGGTAGATGCCGAGCCCCATGCCGACCAGCATCAGCACGGCAATGATCAGGAACAGGCCACGGGTGACGACCGGCGGCAGGCGCAGCGTCGACGCGGCAAGTGCCGCAACGCCGACGCCCAGGCCGATATAATAGGGATTGCGCTGCATCAGGCAGAGCGCACAGGGCACATAACCGCCGATATATTCAAATCCAAGAGCGGATCCGACGACGAGCGCCATGCCGAGGGTGAGGATGCCTGCAAGGGCCGTGTCGGAATTGGCGAGGGAAGCGACAGCGCGCATCGGATATCCTTCAGAAGACAAATTCGACCGGTGAGGCGATTGACACCGCAGGGTCAGGAGCAATGTGTGTGCTGCGCCGGGCAGAAGGCAAGATGGTGGAACAGCCGCGTGGCGCGGCATTTCCGGTCCGGAATTCAGCGGACCGTTTTTATTCAAGCGGTCGATGGCTGTAAATGGCCGTCACGGCCGCTGTGGCATCCTGCAAAGGAACTTTCATGTGATCGCTTCCATGGGCAAAAAGGTGGTTGACCTGCTCGGTCTCCTTCGTATAGTCCGGCGCTGTCCACCCGGCGTTTGACGCTTTGTGCCCCATTGGCGGAACTGGTAGACGCGCTCGACTCAAAATCGAGTTCCGAAAGGAGTGCTGGTTCGATTCCGGCATGGGGCACCACATCACCTTCCAGATCTTGTTTTGCTGATCGTTGTGAATATTTCCCTGCGCTGGGAACAAGGCGCGGGTGTGCTGCCACGTCGACCCGCCTGCACCACGGCCACGGTTTTGCTGTGACGGCTGCGCCAGCTCGTGATTTTCTGTCGCTTGTGCAAAAGGCGAAAAATCAGCTGCCTAATTCCGGGCCGGGTGCCGATTGTTGCAAATTTGCCGACACTCCCCTTAAAGATGATTAATCTAGTCATATTTTGTTGCCCGTCGGAAACTCCGTTTATATACCGGCGCTTAGCGCGGCAGGCCGCCCATCGATACGGGTTCGCTGCTTCCCCATATCCGTGATCTCTCCCAGGTCACTTTCCGAAATTCCTCGCCTCCCGAAAAGGATCGCGCCATGACATTTTCTCTCAATCAGCTCCGTCCGCATGGTCATCTTCTGAGCTCCACCACACTGGCGGGTGCCATGGCTGTTGCATTCATGCCGGTTGCGGCTCTTGCGCAGGACCAGGCGGATGGCACAACGCAGCTTGCGCCGATCGTCGTCAATGGGGCGAGCACAGGCACTGCCAGCGAGGACAACAATACCGTCGTTCCCAAGCGCTCCTCGTCCGCATTGAAAACCGACACGCCGCTCGTCGAGACGCCGCGCTCGGTTTCCGTCGTGACCCGCAAGGAGATGGAACAGCGCGCGGTCACCGACATGATCCAGGCAACGCGCTACAGTTCCGGCGTGACCACCGGTGCGTTTGGCTACGATCCACGTTTCGACCAGATCTATATCCGCGGCATCGAAACGACGACCGCCGGCGACTTCCGTGACGGTCTGCGCCAGCCGATCATGACCTATGGCTCGTTCGCGACGGAAGTCTATACGCTGGACCGGATCGAGGTGCTGAAGGGTCCGGTATCGGTGATGTACGGTGCGGCGAGCGCTGCCGGTATCGTCAACCGCATTTCCAAGCTGCCGCAGGAAGAAGCCCATCACGAGGTTGAACTGCAATACGGCACCGTCGGTCGCAAGCAGGCCGCCTTCGACTTTGGCGGCCCGATCAATGACGAATTGTTCTACCGTATGGTCGGCGTCGCCCGCGAAGGCGAAGGCAGCTATGACATCGCCGACGATCGCTATCTCCTGCAGCCGTCGTTTACCTGGAAGCCGAGCGATGACACGACATTCACCGTCTACGGCCTGGCGCAGAAGGGCGAGACAGGCGCGAGCGCCTGGAGCTACCTGGAGGGCGATGACGTCTTCCTCTATACCGACCCGGACTTCAACAGCCAGAAGGTCGAGCAGTATCAACTTGGCTATCAGCTCGAGCATGAGTTCGACAACGGCCTGACCTTCCGCCAGAACGCCCGCGTCGGCGATGTCGATCTCACAGCGCACTACCTCAACCGAGTCCTCGTCAATGCCGATGGCACGTGGCCGACGACTTCGGTGACGGACGACATGCGCACCTACCAGATCGATAACCAGCTCGAAGGCCAGTTCGATACCGGCAGCATTGCCCACACACTGCTCACGGGTCTCGACTACACCTATGTCACCTCGGATTTTGCCATGGGCAGCGGCAGCGTGGCTGCGGGCGCGCCCGGCTCCAGCGTGGCGATCCCGGCGCTCACGACCTTTAGCGGCAGCGACCTCAGCCAGACCGGCATATACGCCCAGGACCAGATGGAATTTGGCAACTGGCGCGCCGTGGGCGGTCTCCGTTATGACTGGGCGCATCAGGAATCGACCGACAAGGTTGCTGGAACCACTGATGTGAAGGATGACGGCGTCCTCTCCGGCCAGGTGGGGCTGCTCTACCTCTTCGACAATGGCATCGCGCCCTATGTCAGCTACGGCACATCCTTCGTGCCGTCCACGAACCTGTCCGTTACCGGTGAGGTGCTTGACCCGACGAAGGGCCGGCAGATTGAGGCAGGCGTCAAGTATCAGCCGGACGGCGAGAGCTTCTCGTTGAACGCCGCCGTCTACCAGCTGGTGGAAACCGGCAAGCCGCAATATGCCGGCTATTCGAGCTTCTATTATTATGAGAACTCGGGTGAGAACACCTATACGGGCTTTGAACTCGAAGGACGCAACGAATTCGACAATGGCATCAGCCTGGTCGCGGCCTATACCTACGCGCATGCCGAAATCACCGACAATATCGATCCGACGCTGATCGGCAATGCGCCTTCCACGGCTCCGCGTCATGTCGCATCGCTGTGGGTGAACTATGCTGTTCCGGATGACTCCGTTCTGGCGGGCCTCAGTGTCGGTGCCGGCATCCGTGCCATGGGCGATTCCTTCACCAGCGACGCCAACACCGGCAAGAACGCCGGCGCCGCCTATTTCGATGCGGCGCTGTCCTATGACTTCGGCGCAAAGTCACCGGACCTGAAAGGCCTCTCGCTCTCGATCAGCGCGACGAACCTCGCCGACAGGCGCGAAGAGGTCTGCACCGACGGGTATTGCTATACCGGCCAGAGCCGTACGGTTCTCGGCTCGCTGAAATACAAGTGGTAGCCGTCTGAAGCCCGCGTCGGCTTCTGGACAATTGCCGTCCCTTTCCTGTTCCAGCGCTCATGCGAGATGCCGGAACAGGCGTTTCAGGCGCGGCCGATGATGCGGAAACGGGCGAAATCGCCACCTGAAATGTATTGTGGAGCAAGCATGACCGAGAATGCCTATCATTTTCCCGGGACGGTCTATTTCGACATGCAGCCGGCTGCGGGCGGAGAGCCCTATCGGATCTTCCTGTTCACGCCGAAGGGAGAGCCGCCGGCCGAGGGTTGGCCGCTGCTGGTCACGACCGACGGCAATGCAACCTTTCCCTTTGCCGTCGCCAGCCTGGCGACGCAGGCGCCGTACCCGGCCGGAACCAATGTCGAGTGGGGTGTTGTCGCGGCGATCGGATATCCCGGCGACGAACCGTACGATGCCCTGCGACGGGCATGGGACCTGGGGCCGCCGCCGATCAAAACCTATCCGCCCTATTTCGAAGGCGGGCCTCCCGTGCGCATCGGCGGCACCGGAGAACTGCTCGACTTCATCGAGAGACAACTGCTTCCGCATCTCGACGGCATCGTGAAGATCGACGCCGGCCGCCGGTCGCTGTTCGGACATTCCTTCGGCGGCCTTTTCACCCTCTACGCTCTCTTCGACCGACCGGGGCTGTTTTCCAACTGGATCGCCGCCAGCCCGACGATCTACTGGGAAGGCAGCGAAATCCTCAACAACGAGGCGCGTCGTGCAGACATGAAGGGCCGCCGGATCTTCCTGCATCTGTCGGCCGGCGAACATGAGGGGGATGCGCTTGCGCCATTCCAGTCCCGCAACCCGGATGCCGGCACTCGTCTCGAGAAGAAGAAGGTCGAGAGGACGGTTGCACTGGCGCAGGAAATGGCGGAGAGGCTGAGCCGCCGTCGCGACGGCATTCGCACGGCGTTCGAGATTTTCCCCGGGCAGACCCACATGTCCGTCCTCGGACCAGCCGTCAATCGCGCCGTGAGCATCGCATTCGAGGTGGTCGGCCGCGACGCCTGACCGATGCCGGGCTGAAGGCTGCCTTCATTCCCGTCGCCGGCCCCGGGCTGGTCGCATGGCTGGACACATTTCTCCGAACCATGATAGTCGCTTGTGCTGCGCGATGGCTGGTCAATTCCAGACATCGCTGCAATTGTTGAATTCAGGCGTTCGTCATGCGGCGCCGCCATTCTCTTGAGAGAGCACGACTATGGCAGACGAGATCAAGGCAGCAGGCAAGATCAAGGCAGGTGGCAAGAAAATTCGTATGGGCCAGGCGGTCCGCCAGGTGACGGTCGATGCCGGGCTGCTGCCGAAGGTGGCCGGCGCGCCGACTTCCAAGGCTGCAGGGGGCAAGGCTGCAGAAGGCAAGGCGCGCGTCAGCGTCGTTTCGCCTGTTACGCCGGCGGTTCTTGCCATGCGCAAGTCGATGAAGCAGCAGTCGGCGAAGGCCAAGGTTGCCAAGGTCACCGCCGCGATCGATGCCGGCGGCGTGCCGGCGGCGGAAGCCAAGGCGCTGGTGTTGGCCCATCTGGCCAAGATCGCCGGGACTTCGGCCGTTGCCGAAAAACTCTATCGCAGCCAGCATCTCGAGGCCTTCGGCGGCCGCACGCCGGCCCAGCTCGTCCGTGCCGGTGAGCTCAGGGCCCTGCTTGTGCATCTGAGCGCCGCCATGCCGGCAACCAAGGCTTAACCGCAGGTCCTTGCCGCCCTTCCGGCTCCTGATCGCGATCCCGTACGGTGGCTTGCTGTCGCCGTATTCAGGGGGGCAACGTCTGCTTCGCACCTGCACTGCAACCGCTTGGTGATTGTGCATGTGCGAGATGGATGTTAGCACTTCTGCGATGAACACCTGGAAAAAACGGCATGTTGCTAGAGCCTAGCGCCTCCTTCGAGGCGTTGCAGCGCGATTTTCGCTGGGAGATTCCGGCTGATTTCAACATCGGCCGGGCGGTCTGCGACGATTGGGCCCGGCGCGATCCCGATCGGATCTGCCTCGAACATTTCAGTCCCGACGGCCGGCATCTCTCGCTGACCTACGGCGCGCTTGCCGCGCAATCGTCGGCCTTTGCCCATGCGCTGGTGTCACTCGGTGTCAAACCGGGAGACCGGGTGGCGCTGCTACTGCCGCAATGTTTCGAGACCGTAATTGCCCATCTGGCGATCTACAAGATGGGCGCGATTGCCCTGCCTCTGGCGCTTCTGTTTGGCGCGGAGGCGCTGGAATACCGGCTGAGCAATGCCGGCGCCACGGTCGTGGTGACGAACGCATTCGGACTGTCGCGGCTGGCGCCGATCCGCGCCCGACTGGATGGCCTGCGACATGTCGTGTCGATCGATCCAGCGGATGCGCCGGTGCGGTCATTCGCGACGCTGGTCGAGCAGCATCCGGATAGCTTCGACATCGTCGCCTCCGGCCCGGACGATCCGGCGCTGATGATCTACACGTCGGGCACGACAGGGGCGCCGAAGGGCGCCCTGCATGGTCACCGGGTGCTGGCCGGGCATATGCCGGGTTTCCAGCTGGCGCATGATTTTCCGCCGCAACCCGACGACCGGATGTGGACGCCGTCGGACTGGGCCTGGGCGGGCGGCCTTTTGAATGCGTTGCTGCCTTCGCTGCTGCTTGGCATCCCGGTGGTCTCGTCGCCGGCGCAAAAATTCGATGCGCATATGGCCTTCCGGATCATGGCGGAGATGAAGGTGCGCAATGCCTTCATTCCGCCGACGGCGCTCCGGCTGCTGGCGGCGGTGGAGCAGCCGCGTCAGCACTATGATCTGGTCCTGCGCAGCATCGGTTCGGCCGGTGAATCGCTCGGGCGCGAGACCTATGAATGGGTGAAGACGGCGCTCGGCATCGTGCCGAACGAGTTCTACGGCCAGACCGAGTGCAATTTCGTGTTGTCGTCGGCGGCCCATCTCGGTGTGTCGAAAGCCGGCTTCATCGGCAAGAGCGTGCCCGGGCACCGGGTGGCGATCATCGACGAGGCCGGCCATGAACTGCCGGCGGGCGAGACCGGGCAGGTGGCGATCGCCAGGCCCGACCCGGTGATGTTTCTCGGCTACTGGCAGAATCCGGAGGCGACGGCCGCCAAGTTCGTCGGTGACTGGATGAAGACCGGAGATCTCGGCCGGCAGGACGAGGACGGCTATGTGCAGTTCTTCGGCCGCGACGACGACGTGATCACCTCGTCCGGCTACCGGATCGGACCGGCGGAAATCGAGGATTGCCTGATCAGCCATCCGGCCGTGCGGCTGGCGGCGGTGATTGGCAAGCCGGATGCGCTGAGAACCGAGATCGTCAAGGCTTTCGTCGTGCTGCAGGCGGGTTTTTCCGGCAGCGAGGCGCTGGCGTCAGACGTCCGCGATTGGGTCAAGCATCGGCTGTCGATGCATGAATATCCGCGCGAAGTGGCCTTCGTAGAGGAACTGCCGCTGACCACCAGCGGCAAGGTCATCCGGCGATTGCTGCGCGACCGCGAGGTCGCGCTTTCGTCCGGCTGAAGCCATTGCCAGGCTGATGCTCAGCTGCCGAAACGGCGGCTGAGGATCTTGTCGCGCAGGATGCGGGCGATGTTGCGGGTATTGCGATACATGTGTAGTTGCGTGCCGACCTGGCGCACGTCACGATCGGCATTCGACCTCAGGCCGATCACCAGCGTGCCCATGGCCTCGCGCTCCTGCCAGAAGCGGCTCATGATCGGATGGTCGGGGACCGCGCAGCTGTCGGTGCGCTCGATATTGGCATCGTCGAGATGCCATTCGGTCAGGTCGGCCATCAGCAGCTTGCCCGGCGAGAAGCGGGCATAGTCCTCGTCATAGGCGGTCTTCCAGGTATAGGCCTCGCCGGCCATGATGAAGACGACCATGGAGGCGACCGCGCTGCCGTTCAGGTCGAGCGTGTGGATGCGGACCTGGTCTGCTTCGGCCAGATTGGTGATGGCCTCGCGGGCAAAGGCCGCACGCAGACGGTCGGTGATCATCGCCGAGCGCTTGCGGCCCTTCCAGCCGCTGGCCTCGAGCGCTAGAAATTCCTCCATGCGCAGGCGGATCTCTTCCGGCTGACGGGCGACATTGTAGCTGACAGGCCCCAGTTCGCTGAGCAGGCGGAACTGGCGGCGCATTTCGCGCAGATGGTTCTTCGCCAGGCTGTTCTGCAGGTAGGTCTGGCCATCCTCTGCGCTGTGCAGCATCGGGCGTTCATAGGGGCTGGTGATGGTCAGCGGCAGTTCGCGACCAAGCGCCACGGCCTTGGCAAGATGGGCGAAGCGGCCGTTCAGCCTGAGGTCCGGCAGGACCAGCACGCCGGGCAGCTTGGCTTCCGGCCGGGCAATCGCCTCGAACAGGTTGTCAAGCGTTTCGGCAGCGCCCTCGGCATCGACCAGCGGCGTGCCGAGCGGGCCGAAGGGATTGGCCCAGACGCGGATGATCGAAGGGCCGACCGAGAAGCCGGGTTTCTCGACGGAGAAGGGAAACAGCATGCGCAGGCGCGAGCGTCGCTCGTCTTCGTCGCGGATCACGGCGAGGCGCACCTGGCGTTCCTCGAGCCGCGGCATGGCCGGCGCAAGGAAACGCGGCGCGAAGAAGACGTTGGCTTCCATGACGCGGTAGGTCAGGTGGTCGAGTTCGTCCTGCAGGTCGTAGCCCATCTGACCTGGATAGATGCTCAGGTGGCGGCCCGGGCGGCCGACGGCCATCTCGGTATCGGCGCCGACACGCATCTCGCGGCGGTTGGCGAGGCTGCCGATCAGGCGATTGGCATCGCTGTTCATGCTCTCGTTGTAGATGGGCTTTTCCGGCATGGTCAGGCAGCCCCTTTCGTCTTGTTCATCAGCGACAGGGGGTCGGCGAAGGCAAAGACCACGATGCCCAGGGCACGACGCACGGTGATGTGCAGGAGGATGGCTTCGACCATGGTGGCAGCCGCCGTTGCAATGGCAGCACCGGCCAGGCCGTAGATGGGGATCAGGGTCACGTTCAATCCGATATTCGTCGACAGCGCTGCGACATACAGCAGGACGCAGAGTTTTTGCCGGCCGGCCATGGTCAGCAGCATTTCGGCAGGGCCGACCAGCGCCTTGGCCATGTTGCCGGCAAACAGGATCACCATCAGATGGTAGCCGGCGGTGAAGGCCGCGCCGAACAGCGAGAGCAGGACATTGCCGAGGATGAGCACAAGGCCGCCCACGGCAAGCGATGGCCAGAAACTCCAACGGGCCGCGGTGCCGGCAAAGCTCGCCAGCGACGCCTTGTCGCCCGCCGCCATCATTGCGGAAAACTGCGGCGTGGCGCCGGCCTTGACGGCAAAATAGACGAATTGCACCAGCGCCATGGTCTTGGCTGCGGCGAAATAGATGCCGACCTGGTCGGGCGGCAGATAGAGACCGACGACGACGACATCGGAATTGGTCAGCAGGAAGCCGAAGCCTTCGATCAGGAAGATCGGCAGGGCGACCCTGAACCAGGCGAGGAAATCGATCTTGCGGGCGCCCTTGTCGAAGCGCTGGACCATGCGGTGGTCGATGGTGAGGAACTGACCGATCGTCGTGACATAGGTGGCGGCCAAAGCGGCCTGCATGGCGGTGGTGGCCGTCGGCGGCGCGCCCAGTGCGACGGCGGCAAGCATGAAGGCGAGGATCAGCGTCGGGCGGATGATATAGGTCGGGCTCATCGCCGTGACCGGCCAGCTGTTGGCGCGGGCCGTGCCGTCGAGCACGTCGCCGAGCGCAATCATCGGCAAGGCGAAGAAGGCGAGGAACAGCGGCACCATGTAATAGTGGTCGATCACCGCACCGAAGACATGCAGCCCGGCAAGGCCGACCAGCGCGATCAGGCTGGCGCAGCTCATGGCGAAGACGCGGGCGGTCATGGTCAGGCCGCGGATTTCGTCATGGGCGTTGGCCACCCGGTACTGCGGCAGAAAGCGGATGATCGCGGTGTGGAAGCCGAGGCAGGAAAGATTGCCGAACAGAACCACGAGCACCCAGACGAAGACGAAGATGCCGTATTCGAACTCGCCCATCAGGCGGGCCTGGATGATCTGCGAGGCAAAGGCGATGCCGGCGCTGGCGACGCGGATGGCGAAGGCGATCAGGGTCATGCGCTGGGCGCGGCCGGTGTCGTCGTTGCGGGCAAGGATGCCGCAGAGTTTGCGGACGAGCGGATGCAGGCCCGAAGGCAGCCATTTTTCCGCTGTCTGGAGAACCGCCATCACTGATACGCACAACTCGTTGCAGGGCTTTCGATGCGGCTGAAGATCGCAGCGGGGAGCCTGAATGATTGGTCTGACGGGAAAAACAGCGAGACGGATCAGGCCGCAGGCCGTCAGACGCGACGTCCGCAGACTGGCAGAACACGGTTAAGAAACGGTTCAAGGGCTGATCTATATGCCAAACAAATGGGGCGGCTCGAAAGCCGCCCCCATTGAGAAAAACGTCGTCTTCCCAAGCGCGTCAGGCGCTTTCGAACGCGCCGTGGCAATGCTTGTATTTCTTGCCGGAGCCGCAGGGGCAGGCTTCGTTGCGGCCGATACGACCCCAGGTCGAAGGCTGGTCAGGATCGCGGTTTTCCGGTGCGACGAAACCGGCGGTGCTTTCGTCTGCACCTTCGCCGAAGTCGTCCTCGCCGGTGGTCGCATCGATATGATGACCTTCCATAGCCGGTGTCGTCGGTACTGGCGGGGCATCACGAACCAGCTCGACGCGCGACATCTGCATGGTCGCTGCATCGCGCAGGTTGGCGAGAAGGGCCTGGAAGAGTTCGAAGGCTTCGGCCTTGTATTCCTGCAGCGGATCACGCTGGGCATAGCCACGGAAGCCGACGACCGAACGCAGATGGTCGAGGTTGACGATGTGCTCGCGCCACAGGTTGTCAATGGTCTGCAGGATGACCGAACGTTCGACATAGGCCATCAGTTCGCCGCCGAAACGCTCAGCCTTGTCGGCGGCTGCCTTGTCGGCGGCTTCGGTAATGCGGGTCAGGATATCGTCTTCGGCAATGCCTTCTTCGGCGGCCCATTCCTCGATCGGCAGATCGAGATTGAGGGTCATCGCGACCTTCTGCTTCAGGCCCTGGACATCCCACTGCTCGACATAGGCATGTTCGGGAATGTGAATCGACACCATGGTCTCGATGACTTCGTGACGCATGTCGGCGATCGTCGAGGAGACGTCGGCGGCATCCATCAGCTCGAGGCGCTGCTCGAAGATGACCTTGCGCTGATCGTTCAGCACGTCGTCATATTTGAGCAGATTCTTGCGGATGTCGAAGTTGCGGGCTTCAACCTTCTTCTGGGCGCGTTCGAGCGCCTTGTTGATCCAAGGATGCACGATGGCTTCGCCGTCTTTCAGGCCAAGCTTGGTCAGCATCGAATCCATGCGGTCCGAGCCGAAGATGCGCATCAGGTCGTCCTGCAGCGACAGGTAGAACTTGGAGCGGCCCGGGTCGCCCTGACGGCCGGAGCGGCCGCGCAGCTGGTTGTCGATACGGCGGCTTTCGTGGCGTTCGGTGGCGATGACGTAGAGGCCGCCGGCTTCCAGCGCCTTCTGCTTCAACGCCTGCACTTCGGCACGGATCGCCGCTTCCTTGGCATCGCGCTCGGCGCCCGGCTCCATGTCGGCCAGTTCGTGCTCGAGACGCATGTCGATATTGCCGCCGAGCTGGATATCGGTGCCGCGGCCGGCCATGTTGGTGGCGATGGTGACCGCACCGGGAACACCGGCCTGCGACACGATATAGGCTTCCTGCTCGTGGTAACGGGCGTTCAGGACCTTGAAGTCCTTGAAGCCGGACTTGCTCAGCATGTCGGCGAGCAGTTCGGACTTTTCGATCGAGGTGGTGCCGACCAGAACCGGCTGGTTGCGCTCGCTGGCCGCCTTGATCTCGTCGATGATCGCCTTGAATTTTTCCTCGAAGGTCCGGTAGACCTCGTCGTCCTCGTCGATGCGCTTGATCGGCAGGTTGGTCGGGACTTCGATGACTTCGAGACCGTAGATGTTGGCGAATTCTTCCGCCTCGGTCGATGCCGTGCCGGTCATGCCGGCGAGCTTGGAATACATGCGGAAATAGTTCTGGAAGGTGATCGAGGCCAGCGTCTGGTTTTCCGGCTGGATCTTGACTTTTTCCTTCGCTTCCAGCGCCTGATGCTGGCCTTCGGAATAGCGGCGTCCCGGCATCATGCGGCCGGTGAATTCGTCGATGATGACGATTTCGTCGTTGCGGACGATATAGTCCTTGTCGCGGCTGAACAGCTTGTGGGCCTTCAGCGCATTGTTGATGTGGTGGACGATCGCGACATTCTCGACGTCGTAAAGCGATTCACCCTTGAGCAGGCCAGCCTCACGCAGGAGGTTCTCGAGCTTCTCTGTGCCGACTTCGGAGAAATTGGCCGAGCGCTGCTTCTCGTCGATCTCGTAGTCTTCGTCGCTGAGAAGCGGGATATAGGCGTCGATCGTGTTGTAGAGGTCCGAACGGTCGTCGAGCGGGCCGGAGATGATCAGCGGGGTGCGGGCCTCATCGACGAGGATCGAGTCAACTTCGTCGACGATCGCGTAGTTGTGGCCGCGCTGGACCATCTGGCCGCGCTCATACTTCATGTTGTCGCGCAGATAGTCGAAGCCGAGCTCGTTGTTGGTGGCGTAGGTGATGTCGCAGGCATAGGCCGCGCGGCGCTCGTCGTCGGTGATGCCATGCACGATGACGCCGGTCGACAGGCCGAGGAAGCCGTAAAGCCTGGCCATCGTCTGGCTGTCGCGCTTGGCGAGGTAGTCGTTGACGGTAACGACATGCACGCCCTTGCCGGCGAGCGCGTTGAGGTAGACGGCGAGCGTTGCCACCAGCGTCTTGCCTTCGCCGGTCTTCATTTCGGCGATCGAATTGTCGTTGAGGATCATCGCGCCGACAAGCTGTACGTCGAATGGTCGCATGCCAAGGGCGCGGCGCGAGCCTTCGCGGGCGACGGCAAAGGCCGGGACGAGAATGTCGTCGAGTGTCTTGCCGGCGGCCAGCATCTGGCGGAACTCGTCGGTCTTGCCGGCCAGTTCACTGTCGGAAAGTGCCTTCATGCTCTCTTCAAGCGCGGCGATCTGGGCAATGCGCGGCTGGTAGGAACGGACACGACGCTCGTTCGACGAGCCGAAAATTTTGCGCGCAAGTCCACCAAGACTGACCATATCGATGGTCCTTTCTGACCTTCGTCATAACGTTTACACGCCCAACTGCTTCACTTCTGTCCAAGCATTTAGGCGCCATGCCTCCAGAAACTACTCTGGACGCGAGGTTGCGTGACAGATAAGAGGGGGGTCGAATGATGTCAACGGCGCAGGCGCGTGCGAAAGGCCTGCGAATTACGGGCATCGGACAATTTTTTGCCCGATTCGAGCGGTCTTCAAACGGTTCACCATCCGAAAGGTCTTTCATGCTTCGCGTTAATAAGTTTCTGCTTGCTGCCTGTGTCTCCCTCGTTGCCCTCCACGGCCCGGTGTTTGCCGAGGATGCCGTGGTTGCCAAGGTCGGCACGCTCGAGATCACCCAGTCTGAACTGGATCTGGCCATCGCCAACCTTGATCCGCAGCTGTCCCAGCTGCCGGACGAACAGAAGAAGGTTGCCGCTCTTTCCGGCGCGATCGACGTCAAGCTTCTGGCCGGCAATGCCGAAGCCGCCGGTCTCAAGACCGATCCGGAATATGTCCGCCGCATGCAGTTCATCGCCGACCGCGAGCTGCACAACATCTATTTCAAGAAGAACGTCGTCGACGCCGTGACCGAAGACGAAGTCAAGGCGCGCTACGAGAAGGAAATCGCAGCGCTTCCGAAGCAGGACGAGATCCGTGCCCGCCACATCCTGGTAAAGACCGAGGAAGAAGCCAAGGCGATCATCGCCGATCTCGATGCCGGCAAGGACTTCATCGAACTGGCCAAGGAAAAGTCGACCGACCCGAACAAGTCGGAAGGCGGCGACCTCGGCTACTTCGTCAAGGGCCGCATGGTTCCGGAATTCGAAGAAGCCGCATTCGGCATG
>ERZ1034401.156-NODE-156-length-14856-cov-3.642389_pt1 | contig 14856 bp, 15 predicted proteins | sample MGYA00520601_ERZ1034401 | MGnify/ENA primary metagenome ERZ1034401 (study PRJEB33736, sample SAMEA104288476) | Azolla filiculoides | biome: Urban; feature: water surface; material: ditch water | place: Netherlands | collected 2014 ... | reverse complement strand
CACCTATTCCAAGACGCCGGTGAAGACGCAGTTCGGTTTCCACGTCATCAAGATCGAAGACAAGCGCGAAGCCGCGCCGCCGAAATACGAGGAAGTGGCTCAGCAGGTTCGCCAGCTGGTGATGCGCGACAAGTATCTCGAAGTGATCGAGAAGGCCAAGGCCGACCAGAAGATCGAGATCGTCGACGAGACCCTGCGCAAGGGTTATGAAGACGCGAACAAGCAGCAGGCCCAGCCGCAGCCGTAACGCATCGTTTGTTTCCCAGACAAAGGCCCGCAGATTGCGGGCCTTCCACTACAGGCCATGATCATGTCTTCCAGCATTTCCCCGCTTGCTCCGAAATCCTATGCCGACATGCCGGCCATCCGCGGCGTGCGCATGGCCACGGCCGCTGCCGGCATCAAGTATAAAAATCGCACCGACGTGCTTTTGATGGCGTTCGACAAGCCGGCCAGCGTGGCCGGCGTGTTCACACGGTCGAAATGCCCGTCTGCGCCGGTGGATTTCTGCCGCAAGAACCTGGCGGCCGGCGTGGCGCGCGGCGTCGTGGTCAATTCCGGCAATGCCAATGCCTTTACCGGCATCAAAGGCCGGGCTGCGACCGAACTGACCGCAAAATCGGCGGCAGCGGCGCTTGGCTGCGACGAGAGCGAAATTTTCCTGGCCTCCACCGGGGTCATCGGCGAGCCGCTCGATGCGACGAAGTTTTCCGGCGTGCTGGGCCAGATGGCCAAGGACGGGACCGGTGATTTCTGGCTCGAGGCTGCCAAGGCGATCATGACCACGGATACCTATCCGAAGGTTGCCACCCGTACCGCCGAGATCGGCGGGGTCACCGTGACGATCAACGGCATAGCCAAGGGCGCCGGCATGATCGCGCCCGACATGGCGACGATGCTGTCGTTTGTGGTCACCGATGCCGATATCGCAGCGCCGGTGCTGCAGAGCCTGCTGTCGGCCGGTGTCGAGCCGAGCTTCAACTCGATGACCGTCGACAGCGATACCTCGACCTCCGATACGCTGATGCTGTTTGCCACGGGGGCTGCTGCCGAAGACGGACAGCGCCGGATCGAGACCGCGGACGATGCCGCTCTCGCCGGCTTTCGCGATGCGCTGAACGCGCTGCTCAAGGATCTGGCGATCCAGGTGGCGCGCGATGGCGAAGGTGCGACCAAGATGCTGGAAATCACCGTGACCGGTGCGACAAGCGATGCGGCGGCAAAGACGATCGCGCTGTCGATCGCCAATTCGCCGCTGGTCAAGACCGCGGCTGCCGGCGAAGACGCCAATTGGGGCCGTATCGTCATGGCGGTGGGCAAGGCCGGCGAAGAGGCCGATCGTGACCGACTGGCGATCTGGTTCGGCGATGTGCGCGTTGCGGTCAATGGCGAACGCGATGCTGGCTATTCGGAAGAAGCGGCATCGAATGTGATGAAGGGACAGGACATTCCGGTGAGGGTCGATCTTGGCCTCGGCAATGGCTCGGCGACCGTGTGGACCTGTGACCTGACCAAGGAATACGTGGCCATCAACGGCGATTACCGGAGCTGATCGCCGGCATGCTTGCAACTGTACCCGACCAGAACCTGCCCCTCGTTCGCCGCCTCGAAGCGGTCGGTTTTCGCGCATGGCCGGCGACCAGCGTCGTCTATGACGGCAGCTGGCAGATCCGCCTGACCGGCAGCCATCCGTCCAAGCGGCTAAACTGCATCGTTGCGCTCGATCCGTCCGACAGCCGCGATATCGGCCTTCGCATCGAGAAGGCCGGGCGCCGCTTCGAAGCGCATGGCCGTCCCCTGCTGATCCGCCAGACGCCGCTATCGCCGAAACCGATGATCGACTTCCTCGAGGCCGACGGCTGGGAGCGTTTCGAGGAAGTGCTGACGATGACCTGCGACCTGTCGCGGATCGATCTGCCGGATACGCTCGATCATCTCCCGACCCATGACATCGGACGCTATGTCGATGCCGATATCTCCGTGCACGGGGAAGACCTGGCGCTGAAGCCATCGCTGGCCGAAATCATCAGCGCGATCAAGCCGCCGACCGGCATGTTCGTCATCGAGGATCCGCAGGACGGACCGATCGCGACAACGCTCTGCGTGCAGGACAATGACCTTGCCGGGATCATGTCGCTTGCGGTTCGACCAGACCGGCGTGGCCAGGGGCTCGGCATCGAGGTTCTGACCTCTGCGCTGCGCTGGGCGCGCATCGGCGGTGCCCGCACCGCCTGGCTGCAGGTGGTCGCCGACAATGCGCCGGCGCTCGCGCTCTATGCCAAGATGGGGTTCGAGGAAGCCTATCGGTATTATTACTGGCGAAAGGCCGAGGCATGAGCGCGACGCCGAGACCGATCCTCCTGGTTGCTGCCTGCGCTCTGGTCGATACCGACAACCGAATCCTGCTCGCCCAGCGCCCCGAGGGCAAATCGCTGGCCGGTCTGTGGGAATTTCCCGGCGGCAAGGTCGAGACCGGCGAGACGCCGGAGGAGACGCTGGTGCGCGAGCTCGACGAGGAGCTGGGCATCCAGACCAAGGTTGCGTGTCTTGCGCCACTGAGCTTTGCCAGCCACACGTATGAAACATTCCATCTGCTGATGCCGCTCTATATCTGCCGTCGTTACGAAGGCATTCCGCATGGACGCGAGGGACAGGCGATCAAATGGGTGCGGGCCAAGGCGCTGCGCGATTATCCCATGCCGCCGGCCGACGAGCCGCTGATCCCATTCCTTCAGGATCTGTTGTGAGCGCGGGATATTTTCTCAAGCGTTCTTAATACAAAGTTTATAACCCTCGGGCAAAACTGATCGCTGTTCATGCGTCATGCGTGTGTGGAGCGTCATATGGCAAACGAAGATTTCTGGCGGGCTGCCCGATCCAGGGAACGGTCTTCGGTGAAAACCGGAAGAACCGGAGTTCTCAATATCGCCCTGCTGTTCGGTACGGCTGCGATTGCGCTGTCGCTTGTTGTCACGCCGATGCTTGCCGACAAGACCGAGAAGAAGACGCTGGCCTTTCAGCCGGACGAATACGACATGATGAGCACCGGTTCGATCCCAAAGGCTGATGGCGGGAAGCGTTATACGATCCGCCGCAGCGTGCTGCAGGAAACCCCGGGCTCGGTCTGCATCATCGATGGCTTCGGCCAGCGCTGTTAAGGCAAATAGGTTCAAGCAAGCTCGCCTTGGTGGCCGAGTTCCGCGTTCTACTGGAGCGAAGATGCGTTTGATCAGCAGGTTTATCTCGGATCGCCAAGGCGCCACCGCGATCGAGTATGGATTGATTGCGGCGATCATGAGCGTCGCGCTGATCAGCGGCTACGGGGCCTTCACCAACTCGCTGCAGAATACGTTCGGCGTCGTTGAGGACAGCGTCACCAACGCCGGCAACTAGACCGTTTCCATGCTTGCCAGACTTGCCAAGGGCTTCTAGCCGGGTTCACCGGTGCCGGATGTGTTTGTCTTGCGATTCGGATCCAGCGCTTCGGCGAGGCGCATCTTTGCCGATCCCGGCTTGAGCGGCTTCTGCTGGCTCTCATGCGGCGCCCAGCCCGATACGAAGATCATCGAAAATGTCGCCCGAATGCGTCCGTCCGGATCGGCGTAGCGTTCGGCATAGAGGTCTGCTGCTCGCAGGAAGAAACCTCTCGTCAGCGGCTTGCGGCTGCGCCCGATCAGGGGATTGGCCATGCCCATCGCGCGCAGGTCGCGCATCAGGGCAAAGAGATTGTCGTAGCGGACGGTAAAGCTTTCCTCGTCGATGACAGGCAGGGCAAAGCCTGCGCGCTGCAGCAGCGAGCCGACGTCGCGGATATCGGGAAACGGGATGACCCTGGGACTTGCGCCGCCATAGAGCTCGGTTTCGGCGGTGAGTAAAACGTCGCGGAGTTCAGCCAGCGTGCCGGCGCCGGGAATGGCGGCGAGCAGGAGGCCGTCTGGTTTCAGGGCGCGGCGCATCTGGATGAGCATGCCGGGTGTGTCGTTGGTCAGGTGCAGGGACAGCGGCGATAGGATCAGGTTGGCCGATTCTGCGGCCAGCGGGACGCTTTCGAAATGCGCCGTCGTCAGGCTCTGGTCCGGATCGCCGAAGACCGTGCTGGTTTCGACCCGATCCAGGCTGTCGATCTTGCCCGTCGCCAGCGCCGCTTTTGCCGCGACGCCGGTTGCGCCGAACAGTTCAACAGCCCGTTCGAAATGGCGCTCGACCAGAGCCAGCCTGTCAGCCAGTTCGCGGCCGGCAAGCTCGAGCAGGAAATCGCTGCCCTTTTCGGCGCGGGTTCGCGCCTTTTCGCGATTGGCTGTAATGAGGCCTTCGTCGAAGAGCGGATTCATGCGGCAATTCCCTGTACGATTCGGGTCTGGCTAAGGCGACATATCGCGCCTAAACTCGTGTCATGCTGGCTCACATAGTGCAGAAAACGCTCGCCGTCAGCCGGGAAAGACCCCGGGCGCTGGCGTTTGGCCTGTTCGCGCTGTTTTATCCGCCCTGCTGTGCCCATTGCCATGCCCGAATGGCGCGCCATGCGGTCTTGTGTCCGTCCTGCTGGAGCCGGCTGCCGTTCATCGAGCGGCCGTTCTGCGAGGTGCTCGGAACGCCGTTTGCGCATGATCCCGGCGACGGCATGGTGTCGGGGGAGGCGATCGCCAATCCGCCTGTGTTCGACCGCTTGCGTTCGGTGGCCCTGCATGACGGGGTTGCGCGCGATCTGGTGCATGACCTGAAATATCGCGATCGGGGCGATCTGGCGCCGATGATGGCCGGCTGGATGGCGCGGGCTGCGGCCGCCGAACTGGCGCAGGCGGACGGCATCGTGCCGGTGCCATTGCATCGAACCCGGCTCTTTCGCCGGATGTTCAACCAGTCGGCCGAACTGGGCCGTCATCTGGCCGCGCTGTCCGATATCGCCTTCATGCCGCAGGTGCTGGTGCGGCGCAAGCGGACGGAGCAGCAGGTGGGGCTGACGGCCAATGCCCGGGCGCTCAATGTGCGCGGGGCGTTCACCGTGCCCAAGGAGCGGCAGGACATGGTGTTTGGCCGCCGCCTGATCCTGATCGACGACGTCTATACCACGGGTGCGACGGTGAGTGCGGCCACCACTGCCCTGAAAAAGGCAGGCGCTGCGGATGTCACTGTTTTGACCTTTGCAAGGGCTGTGTCCGGGCCTATATGAGGGCAGTATTTTTCAACGTCCTACCCTCGTGACGGAGTTTTGAATGGCAGGTGTTACGATCTATACGCGCCAGGGCTGCGGTTATTGTTCGCGGGCCAAGGCATTGCTGGCGTCGAAAGGCGTCGATTTTGTCGAGCATGACGCAACAGGCAGAGCCGAACTTCGCAATGAAATGATTTCAAGGTCCAATGGCGGAACGACCTTTCCGCAGATCTTCATCAATGACATGCATGTCGGCGGTTGCGACGATCTGCATGCGCTCGATCGTGCCGGCAGGCTCGATCCGCTGCTCGCTCAGTAAAGGATCTATCCCATGGTATTCAAGGCTGCTGCCGTCCAGATGTGCTCCGGTGTCGATCCGGAGAAAAACGCGGCTTCGATGGCGCGGCTCGTGCGCGAGGCTGCGGCCCAAGGTGCTGTCTATGTGCAGACGCCGGAGATGACCGGTGCCGTGCAGAAGGATCGTCCGGGCCTGATGGCTGTGCTGCGCGACGAGGATACCGATATCATCGTCAAGACGGCGTCGGATCTGGCGCGTGAGCTTGGCATCCATCTGCATGTTGGCTCGACCGCGATCAAGCTGGGTGACGGCAAGATTGCCAACCGCGCCTTTCTGTTCGGTCCCGATGGCCACAAGATCACCTCCTATGACAAGATCCACATGTTCGACGTGGATCTCGACAATGGCGAGAGCTGGCGCGAAAGCTCGGTCTACCGGCCGGGCACGCGGGCGGTGGTCGCCGACCTGCCGTTTGCCAAGGTCGGCTTCGGCGTCTGCTACGACGTGCGTTTCCCGCATCTGTTCCGGGCCGAGGCCATGGCCGGGGCGGAGATCCTGACGACGCCTGCCGCCTTCACCAAGCAGACCGGCGAGGCGCATTGGGAAATCCTGCTGCGCGCACGGGCGATCGAGAACGGCGCCTATGTGATCTCAGCCGCCCAGGCGGGCGTGCATGAAGATGGCCGCGAGACGTTCGGCCATTCGATGATCGTCGATCCCTGGGGCAAGGTGCTGGCATCGGCGGGTGGCAGCGGCGAGGCAGTGGTGATGGCCGAGATCGATACCGATGCCGTGAAAGCGGCGCGGGCGAAGATCCCGAACCTGAAGAACGGCCGCGATTTCGAACTCGATTTTGCGCCGGTCCTGGCGAAGGGAGGCGTGACAGTTTGATCCGCTATTCGTTGTGCTGCAATAGCGCTCACGAATTCGAGGGCTGGTTTTCCGAGAGCGCAGATTTCGAACGTCAGAAGGCCAACGGCTTTCTGACCTGTCCGGTCTGTGGCTCCGCCGAGATCTCCAAGGTGCTGATGGCGCCGGCGGTTTCGACGGCCCGGCACAGGGAAACGATGCAGGCGCTTGCCATTTCCAGCGCGCAGAAGCAGGCCGTGGTCAAGCTGAAGGAAGCGATCCAGGAGATCCGCGCCAATAGCGAGGATGTGGGGGACCGGTTTTCCGAGGAAGCGCGCAAGATCCATTACGGCGAGGCGGAAGCGCGCGGCATCATTGGGCAGGCGTCACCGGTCGAGGTGAGGTCGATGCTCGACGAAGGCATCGAGATCGCGCCCTTGCCGGTCCTGCCGGACGATGCGAATTGAGCGCGGCGGCTCACCATATCGCACTCTACAATTTCGGTCTTCATGTCGCCGAGCATGACGACCCGGTGGTTGCCGGCTTCGTCAGGCGTGAACCGTTCAACTTCGAGGCTGCCCGACGCGCTGACGGCTATGTCGGTCGCTCCGGTTACGAGGGAGAGCCGGGGCCCGAGAGCTGGGGACGGCAGGTGTTTCCCAGATTTCTCAACGGAAGCGGCCGCGAAAGTGGGCCGTCCTCGCTGTCGCTCTGGCGCGACATCGAAAGCCTGATGGCATTTTCCTATTCGGGCGTGCATGCCGAGGCGCTGAAGAACGCGCGCCGCTGGAACGTTGTGCAAACGTGGCCGCCGCTCGTCTTGTTCTGGGTCGAGGCGGGACGCAGGCCGGATTGGGCCGAGGGTGTGGCACGTCTCGAAGCGCTGGCCGACCGGGGCGCCTCGGCGCAAGCCTTCACCTTCAAGCAGTCGTTCGATCCGCATGGCGCACCCTATCGCATCAACAGGGACCGGGTGAAACGGATCGCCACTGAGAACATGGCCAGCCAGCACGACCTGCTGGAGGTCGTGAAGACATTGCCGGCCTGATTCGGTTCAGCCCTTTAAGCCGCCGTCATCCAGGTAGGCTCGCTCTTCCGCCGTCGATTCACGCCCGAGAGCCGCATTGCGGTGGGGGAAGCGGCCGAAGCGGGTGATGATCTCCTGGTGGACAACCGCGTAGCGCAGGCATTCTGCGTCATCGACCCGTTCGTGATGGGCGGTGAATAGATCCATGCTGGTTTGCTGGTCGGCGGGATCTTCGGAATGCTCGAAGGGCAGGTAGAAGAAGATCGCCATCGGCGGATCGACGTCTCTGTCGAAGCCTTTGCCGACGGCTTGCCTTGCGATGGACAGGGCAAGCGGGTCGGTGGCGAATGCATGGCCGCTGCCGCGGAACATGTTGCGTGGGAACTGGTCGAGCAGGATCAGCAGGGCAAGCGTGCCTTCGGGCGTCGCGCACCAGTCGCTGCATTCGTTTCGGGCGGCGGCAAAATGCAGATCGGTAAAACGCGCCTTGAGCTCGGCGTCCAGCGCATCATCCTTGACGAACCATTTTTCGCGTCCGGCATCGCGCCAGAAGGCGATGACTTCCTGCACTGCGCTCATGCGGCCGGCCGCTTGGCAAGCACCATGTAGTTCACGTCGATATCGGACGAGAGGTTCCACTGGTTCTGCAGCGGATTGAAGAAGACACCCTTCATCTCGACGATCTGCATGCCGCTCGTCGTCAGAGGCGCTTCGATTTCCTCCGGGCGCACCAGCTTTTCGTATTGATGCGTGCCGCGCGGCAGCCAGCGCAGAACATATTCGGCCCCGACGATGGCAAGTGCTGCGGCCTTGAAGGTGCGGTTGATCGTCGAGACCAGCATCAGGCCGCCGGGGCGGACCATGGAGGCGCAAGTCGACAGGAAGAAATCGACATCGGCGACGTGTTCGACGACTTCCATGTTGAACACGATGTCGAAGGTCTCGCCGGCTTCTGCGAGCGCTTCGGCGGTGACGGCGCGGTAGTCGACCGGCACGCCGCTCTGACCCGCATGGGTCATGGCGATCTTGATGTTCTTTTCGGAGGCATCGGCTCCCAGGACGTCGGCACCCATGCGGGCAACCGGTTCCGACAACAGGCCGCCGCCGCAGCCGATATCGAGGATGCGCAACCCCTCCAGCGGGCGATGGCCCTTCGGGTCTCGGCCGTAATGGGCGCAGACCATGTCGCGGATATAGGCAAGGCGCACGGGATTGATCTTGTGCAGCGGCCGGAACTTGCCGGTCGGATCCCACCATTCCGCCGCCATGGCGGAAAAGCGATCGACTTCGGACTGATCAATTGTGGTGCGTGCCTCTGCGGTCATGATGCTGCCCTCTTAAGGTGGTTGCGCTTCAAGTCGGATTATCGGCCCACAAAGTCAAGGGTGGCATGGTCGCAGGCTCTGGTGACCGCCAAGGCGGAACCTTGGCCGATGGTTCGACGTTTCGCTTACACGATTCGCACATACAGGCGGCTTTGCCGTGATGAGTTCAAGGAGATCTACGATGCACAAGTTCTGGGTTTTGGCGGCTGCGGCGGTGTCGGCCACAATGGTTCCCGCCATCGCCGAGGCCGCGCCGGCTTTTTCGACCGCCAATGTCAACATGCGGTCCGGTCCGAGCACCCGTTATCCCGCCGTGGTGGTTGTGCCGGCAGGTACCCGCGTGAACATCGTCGGCTGCATGTCATCGGCCAACTGGTGCGACGTCTCCTTCTCCGGTTATCGCGGCTGGGTGTCGGGGTCGTATCTGCAGGCCAGCTACTCGCAGCGCCGTGTCTATGTCGGCCCCGAATACTATCGCCCGCTGGGCATTCCTTCGGTGACCTTCAGCATCGGGCGCTATTGGGATGATAATTATCGTGGCCGGGACTTCTACCGGGATCGCGACCGCTGGCGCGATGGCGACTACCGTCCGCGTGGTGACGACCGGCCGCGGTTCGACCGCGAACACCGGCGCAACGAGGAGCGTGCCCGCGACATTCGACGCGACAGCGACCAGCGGGCGCAGGAATTGCAGCGTGACCGTGACCGCCGCGAGGATCAGCGGCGCGCCGGTGGCCCACGCGACACCCGCAATCCGAATGCGTTCCAGCTCTTCTGCGGGCAGGACCCGAATTGCCGTGCCCGCCAGGGCAACTGACGCATCCCGTATATGATCCGGAAGGGCGCCCGACTGGCGCCCTTTTCTGTTGTCGTCACTTCTGGATGCGTTTTGCCAGGCCGTCGGTGATGCGTTTGGCCAGGGCCTCGTAATCGCCATCAAAGTGATGGCCTCCGGCAATCTCCTGCGTTTCCACCTTCGAGCCGACGAGGTCGCGGCAGGCATCGTCGTCTTCGTCTGAACCGTAGAAGCACTGGATCAGCGATGGAGAAATCTTGCGGATATCGTCCAGCGGGTCGTGGCCGGTGCTGGCAGCCTGGCCGAGCCAGCCTGATACCGAGACTTCATAATCCACCTGATGGGACAGGGCGAGCAGGCTGATCTGCGGCACGCGGGATTTCAGCTTGTCCGGCAGGCCGTTGAATGCAGCCGGGAGAATGTCGGCGCCGAAGGAATATCCGACCAGAAGCACATGATGGACGTTCCAGCGCTTGCCGTAGGTGTGGATAATCTCGGCCAGATCGCTGCTTGTCTGCTCGGGCGTGCGCTCGGACCAGAAGTAGCGCAGTGAATCGATGCCGACGACCGGGATGCCGGAGGACTGGAGCTGGCCGGCCACCTCGCTATCGAGGTCGCGCCAGCCGCCATCGCCGGAGTAGATCACCGCCATCGTATCGCTGGACGGGGTCGCATCGAGGATGGTCAGTGGCATTCCCAGCGGATTGTCGGTCTGGCTCTGGACCGCGATCAGTTCGTCGAGTGTGGCGGAAAATGTCGTGTCGGCAGCATCGGTGACGTCCCTGAGATCGATGTCGGGATGACTGGCAATCAATGATTGGACATGGTCCAGGCCGTCCCTCGGTGCCGTGTCGCTGACCAGGACCGTTGCCGGATCGGGCAGGTCGCCGTAGGTCAGGGCATATTGCATGCGGTCGCCGGCCTTGGTCTTTTCGGCTGGCGTGCACAACTGCTTTGCCAGCGGGATGCCGGCCTGCGGGTCGAGCGCCAATGTCTGGCCGATCGTGGCCTTGGGGGTCTGGGCGAGGATGGCCAGCGCCAGCGCGCCGCCTTCGCCGCGTCCGGCGATGATCGGCGGCAGGAAGGCGGCGTTGCCAGCCTTGCGCTGAAGCTGGTGACTGAGTGCCTCGATGTCGGACACCATGTAGATGCAGTCGCCCTGGTCCGTGGCAAGCGATGTCAGGTATTTCGGCGTGTCGATGCCGATGACGATCGCGCCATTGCCCTGCAACCGTTCGGCTTCCGCCTGATCGCCCGCCTGCCAGCCGGCGCCGTCCGACAGAAGGACAACGAGTGCCTTGGCGTCGTCATCGGGCAGGAGCGTGACCGGTGCCGGTATCATGCCGGTATCAAAAGGCGGCTCCTGCGCCAGGGCGGGCCCGGTCGACAGAAGCGGGAGGGCGAGCAGACATGCCTTGAGGATGGGGTTCATTTCTTCACCACGCCTTTCAGGCCGCCGCCGATCAGAAGCGTCGCATCGACGAGGGCCAGGATTGGGTTGAGACCGCCGGAGACGGCCAGATAGCGGGGCTGCCAGTCGGGATGGAATTTTGCCTTGAAGGCGCGCAGACCCTTGAAGTTGTAGAGCCGTTCGCCGTGTTCGTAGAATGTATTGGCAATGCGGTCCCAGACCGGCGCCACCTGGCGGCGCGACAGGCCGGAAAGCGGTGCCATGCCGAGATTGAAATGCTGGAAACCCTGGTCGCGCAGACGGGTGAGCAGGCTGATGAACAGATAGTCCATCGCGCCTTTCGGCGCATCGGGTGAAAACCGCATCAGGTCGATGGAGGCTTCCTCCTTGGTGTCGGTCAGCAGGATATTGGCGAAGGCGACGATACGGCCCTCGAAACGCAGGATCGCGACCGACTGGGACAGCATATAGGCATCGGTGAAGGCGCCGAGCGAAAAGCCCTTTTCCTTGGCGCGATGATGGGCGAGCCAGGCATCCGAGATCGCGCGAAGGTCTCCCAATAGGGCCGCGACATTTTCCGCCTCGACGATTTCGAACGTCAGGCCGTCGCGTTCCGCACGGGTGGCGGACTGGCGCAGGCCTGCCCATTTGCCACCTTTCAGATCAAAACCGGACAGGTCGACGACAGCGAGTTCGCCAAGCTTGAAGGCTTTCATGCCGGCATCGGCGATGGCCGGCAGCAGCACGGGCGAGGCCTGGTAGAATACCGCCCGGCAGCCGGCGGCGCGGGCGGTCTCGACGAACAGCCAGACCAGTTCGTTGCGCGAGGCCTTCGGTCCGATCGGATCGAGAAAGGCGATGAAGGACCGGCCCTGCTTGCCATACATCAGGAAGGCCTTGCCATCGGGTGAAAACATCACCGTCTTGTCGCCGGTGCGGACGAGATTGGCATCGGCGATCCCGTTGCTGTTCACCAACTCGACGGCAGACGCGATGTCCTGTTCGCCGGAGGGCAGAACGGCGTGGCTTGCCGGTCGCGTCAAGCTGAACAGGGCGATGGCACTGGAGGCAATGGCAAGCCCGAGGACTGCGCGCAGCGAACGGGGGGCTTCGGCGGAAAACTCGAATTGCCACCAGAGTTCGTGACTGTATTCGACGTCGCGGTAGACGAAGAGCAGGATGACGATGGCGCCGATGACCAGCACGGCCATGGCGAGAAGCCAGGATGTGGTCAAGGCCTGGCGCAGCGAGGCGGGGCGGATGAAAGCCCGGCGGCTGGACAGCAGGCCGACGAGAAGGACTGCCAGCATAGCCGCTTCGAAAACGGCAATTGCCTTGGCGATCGACAGCAACAGGGCGAGCAGCGACAGAGCCACAGCCGCCCACCAGGCGCCGTCGAGACGCTGAGACATGCCGCGGGCGACGACGATCAGCAGCAGGCCGGTCAGACTGGCGAGGAAATGCGCGCCTTCGACAAGCGGCAAGGGCAGGTAGCCGGACAGAATGTCCAGATTGGTGTCCGGTGTCGGCGTGACGCTCGACAGGATCAGCATGGCGCCGAGGACAAAGGCCAAGGTAGCCAGTAGTGGAGGCGCCAGCCGACCGGCTGTCCGGGCGATGCCGGCGGAGAGGGGGCTTGCTGCGACATGGCGCAGTTCGCTGACGGTGACCAGCAGAATGGCGATCAGGAGCGGCAGGACATAGTAGATCAGGCGATAGGCGACGAGGGCGGCGAGCACGGCGTCTGTGCCGATATGGCTGCCCAGCGTGGCGATCATCACCGTCTCGAAGACGCCGATGCCGGCCGGGACATGGCTGACGATGCCGATGCCGATGGCCACCGCATAGATGCAGAAAAATGCCGGCCAGCTGATGGCGGCTTCGGGAGGCAGAAGCACGTAAAGCACGGTTGCCGAAAAGGCGATGTCGAGCACGGTGACGAGAAACTGGCGCGACAGGGTGCGGCTGTCGGCCAGGCGAAGCGTCATTTTGCCGATCTTCAGGCCGTTGCGGCTGGCGGTGACCGAAAGGGTGCCGATGCCGATCAGAACGACGATTGCGCCGCCGAACAGCCATGCCGGGTCGAGCCCGATCAGCGGGGCGATCTCGCCCGACATGGGGATCAGGGCGAGTGACGTGATAATGGCGAGGCCAAGGGAGAAGGACAGGGTGACGAAGCCGACTATCCGGCCGATCTCGTCCGGCGCAAGGCCGGCACGGGAATAGGCCCGGTAGCGGATGGCGCCACCGGACAGTGCGCCGAAGCCGGCGACGTTGCCGACGGCATAGGCGCTGAAAGCCGTCAGGGCGACTTCGGCGATCGGGCGCTTGCGACCGATATAGGACAGGGCATTCAGGTCGTAGAAGCAGAGCGTGGCAAAGCTCAACGCGGTGAAGAGGGTGGCAAACAGGATCGAACCGGTGCCGGTTGCTTGCAGTCCACGGATGACGTCGGCATAGGTCACTTCCTCGGTCAGGCGGTAGATGGCAAAGCCGACCATGGAGAAAACGGCCAGCGTCAGCACAGCGGCTATCGGCTTTGCATGGCGGCTGAATGCGGAAGGGACGGGGAGGGCCAGGTCTTCGGGACTATTCGTTGCGTCCTGGTCGAGCTTGGAATTGTCGAGCGTTGGCTTCATGACAAGCGATCCGTTTTCATTTCAAGGCTTGCTGCAACCCGCTCCCAGCCAGGCACGTGATGGTTGGCGCTCGAATTCGTGCCAAATTATGGCAAAGTTTTTGCCCGATCCACGACAGAAAAGCGCCTGCAAGCGTACCAATACCGGCCCAAGTGGCCGTTGCGTGTGCCGCGCTTATTCGCTAAAAGCGCCGCAACCTGCCGGTTTCCAGAAAGACCGGTGTTTCTCCGCCGGGTTTCCGGCGTTTCTCAAGGGCATACGGTTCAAGTCTATGGCTCGCATTGTCATGAAGTTCGGCGGTACATCCGTCGCCAATCTCGAACGCATCCACAATGTCGCACGACATGTGAAACGTGAGGTGGATGCCGGCCACGAAGTGGCTGTCGTCGTGTCGGCGATGTCGGGCAAGACCAACGAGCTGGTCGACTGGGTGCAGAACATGCCGAAGGTCGCAGGTGCGGATTCGCCCTTCTACGATGCGCGCGAGTATGACGCGATCGTGGCCTCCGGCGAACAGGTGACATCGGGACTTCTTGCGATCGCGCTGCAGTCGATGGGCATCAATGCCCGCTCGTGGCAGGGCTGGCAGATCGCGATCAAGACAGACAATGCGCATGGCGCAGCCCGTATCCAGGAAATCGACGGTTCCGACATCGTGCGCCGCATGGGTGAAGGTCAGGTGGCCGTGGTCGCCGGCTTCCAGGGTATTGGCCCGGACAACCGGATCGCGACGCTCGGCCGGGGCGGTTCGGATACATCTGCGGTTGCGATCGCGGCGGGGCTGAAGGCTGACCGCTGCGACATCTATACCGATGTGGACGGCGTCTATACGACCGACCCGCGCATCGCGCCCAAGGCCAAGCGGCTCGACCGCATCTCGTTCGAGGAAATGCTGGAGATGGCCTCGCTCGGGGCCAAGGTGCTGCAGGTGCGTTCGGTCGAAGTGGCGATGGTGCACGGGGTGAAGACCTATGTGCGCTCCTCGTTCGACGACCCCGCCGACCCCAAGCTCGGCACGCTCATCTGCGCGGAGGAGGATATCGTGGAGCAGGAAGTCGTCACCGGCATCGCCTTTTCGCGCGACGAGGCGCAGATCACCTTGCGCAAGGTCGCCGACAAGCCCGGCGTCGCCGCCTCGATCTTCGTGCCGCTGGCGGAAGCGAGCATCAATGTCGACATGATCATCCAGGTCGTGTCGGACGACGCCAAGCACACCGACATCACCTTCACCGTGCCCTCGGCCGAGTACAAGCGGGCGATGGCGATCCTGCAGGCGGCCGAGGCCGACATCGGCTACAGCCAGCTTCAGGGCGCCGAGGACGTGGTGAAGGTCTCGGCAATAGGCGTCGGCATGCGCTC